>Ga0302293_10000285_pt1 | contig 28600 bp, 30 predicted proteins | sample III_Fen_N2_2_FD_198758 | JGI IMG/M metagenome (GOLD analysis project Ga0302293, IMG submission 198758) | Peat permafrost microbial communities from Stordalen Mire near Abisko, Sweden - III_Fen_N2_2 | ecosystem: Environmental > Terrestrial > Soil > Wetlands > Permafrost | place: Sweden: Abisko...
TTATATGGTCACAGGTTTGGATTTGAATCAACGACCGTCAAGTCATTGGTGAGGATTGCCATGTCGGCAATCCGCAAGGTGATGTCACGGGTAAACTGCGTTTACCCGACTGACTCACGGGGGTCGCGGAACGTGACCAAATCCAACCCCCGCAACCAACAATAATATTACTTCATTATCTATTTGCCAAAAGGCTAATGTTTATATAAACTTACTATATGCTAATTCGTCAAAGGGCGCATGAACGGTCTAGAGCTTTTACTATTGTAGAACTATTAGTTGTAATAGTTGTTATCGGTATTTTAGCATCTATAACGATTGTGTCTTACGCTGGTATTTCAAAGCGAGCTACGATTGCTTCTTTGAAATCCGATCTAACTAATGACGTAAAAATGTTGAAAATGTACAACGCCGAGAATGGTTATTATCCATCTACTTTTAATGGCACGACTAATTGTCCAAGTTTGCCGGTTTCTAATACTAATTATTGTTTGAAATTTAGCCCTGATACGATTTATGAGTATTTCGGAGGTAGTCAATCTTTTATTTTGAAGGTAAAAAGGAACGGAGTGACATATTTTGTAAATGAAACTGGCGCGATGTCTGAAACTACCGTGCCGGTTTTGGCGAATAATACGGCGACAAATATAGCGACTACTAGCTCGACGCTTGGATCGACTATTATTTTTGATGGTGGCGAAAATATTACTGAGTCTGGATTGTGTTGGGGTACTTCGGCTGGTTCTATTACGAATTGCCAAATCAATAGCTTGGGTGCTTTGTATAGCATGACGCCAGCGACCGTTTCAAATGGCGGAGATCTTTCGGAAGATGTGGTTATATCACCAGATCAGGCGTGGCTATATTTAACTAATGCAAGCAGCAATGTGATTTATGCATACAGTCGAGATATTGCAACTGGAGTATTAACTCCTAGGGTAGATTTAAATATTTCAACAGGGGTTAATACTCAACCGGCCGCAATTATTATATCTGCAGACGGCACTTCTATTTATGTCACTAACTATAATAATGGTGGAATATCGATGTTCAGTCGGTCGGTTGCAACTGGAGCTTTGACGTCGCAAGGTGTAGTTGCAGGTGTTTCTAATTCTAGTTATTTAGCGATTACTCCTGACGGTGGTTCGGTTTACGGCAGTGATACTAACGGTAACTGGGGGCGAGTCTATAAACGAGATGGAGCAGGGGTTCTTACTATGGGAGGTTCTTTTGCAGTAACGCAGCCAAATGGTGTTGTGGTTTCACCTGATAGTAAATACGTGTATGTTGCTGCTGCAGCCGGCTCAGTATATATGTATAGCCGTAATTTAAGTACTGGCGCCTTAACTGCTTTGTCTACTCCATCTATTTGGGCGGGGTCTTCGCTTTACGATATGGATATTTCGGCTGATGGTAGTTCGGTCTATGTAGCCTCAAATGCTGATAGTAAGTTAGTTACGTTAAGCCGAGACGGTGTGACTGGGTTATTAAGTAATCGAGTGCCGATTGCCGCTACCGGAATAATGACCGTTTCGGTGTCACCGGACGGCAATTCAGTCTATGGTCCTGGCTATGGTAACGGTTTAGTATCGATGTTTAGTCGCAACAGCTCGACTGGGGCACTAACTGCTTTGTCACCGGCGACTATTAGCGCTACTTATGGCCATCATAATCTAACGTTCTCATCAGATAGTAAAACGGCATATGGCGGAAACTGGACGGGCAGATCTTTGGCTGCTTATTATCGACTTCTTAGTATTTCTAGCGGTACCTTTGGCCAAAATAGAACCGGATTGCCTTCAGGGACGACAATTTACTACCGAGGTTATGCAACTAATGTAGTCGGCACCGGCTATTCAGCCTATAGCACATTCGTAACACCGTAGTTTCTTGTTTTATTACCACTAACTAACTTCAACGTAGGAGATTCCGGTTCTGGGAGTGATTGTGGAGGCTATGTTAGTTGCGGTTATACATAAATATATTGTCAGTTACTAGACCTGAAGTATATACAGATTTTCCGTCAGCCGACTCAACTATCCCTTGTGTGACTGTTCCGGTTGAGACAGTTGGTGCTGAGAGCGGGGTTAGTTCGCCCGTGCTGACATTTCTTTTATACATAGACAAGGTGCCGCCACCGTCTGAGGTGTATGCCGAGGTTCCATCGGTCGATATAATAATGAAAGCTGGATACGATCCTACGGATGCGATTGTCGGGGTTGATAACGGCGTAAGTGCGCCCGTGCCGGTGTTGCGGCTGTATAAATATATTGTGTTGGTGCCGGCGCTTGCAGTATATACGGATTTTCCGTCACCTGAAATTGCTACGCTCCAAAGATCGCTACCGCCAGCAGTGACTGTTGATTGTAGGGTCAACATTCCATCGGTGGCCCGACTATAAAATGAAATATTAGCTGAACCTCTGTTGGCGACGTAAACTGATTTATTATCTGCAGACACTACGATGGTCGAAGGACCAGTGCCAGTTGCGACGGTTGGTGTTGTTAATGCTGTTAATAGTCCGGTAGCGACATCACGTCGGTACATAGACATTGTGTTGCCGCTAAAGTTCGTGGCATAGACTGATGCTCCGTCGGGTGATACGGTTACGTTTCGCGGACTAGATCCGGCGCTAATCGCCGCGCCAATCGCCGTTAATATGCCGGTGGTGGTGTTTCGGCTGAACATCGATAACGTGTTCGCGGTTCGGTTGGCGACGTAGGCCGAAGTCCCGTCAGAAGATAAGGCGATGTAGATAGCACCCGAACCTGCCAAGACTGTCGGCGTCGACATAGCAGTTAGGGCGTTGGTCGTTGGATTGCGTGTGAACATTCCAACGTTATTCGTACTTTGGTTTGCGGTATAGACGGATGTTCCGTCGGTGGAGATGGCAATACCCAATGGGCCCGAACCTGTTGGAATCGTTGGCGTGCCTAAGGCAGTTAATATGCCACTCTTAGGTATTGGGCTAGTATTCTCCGTAAGGGCGTAAGTAGTGTTGTTGGAATTTACATCGGCTAGACTAAAGGTTGTAGGGTTGGCAAAATTATTGGCCGAATAGCTAAATACGTTGCTGGTTCCGCTGGCCTTAATACAATAATTGGTATCTACGGCACCAGCTGCGTCCAATGGGCAATTGTTTGAATTAAAACTTGCAGGATAAATACCATGATCAGCCAGGTATAATTTAATCTGCCTTGATCCATTAGTTAGGTCGGATTGTAATGATGCTGCGACGGCGCGCTGGCTAATGCCAGTGTATGAAATGATTGTTATAGCGGCCAATATGCCGATGACGACAATAACTACAAGTAACTCGACAATCGTAAAAGCCTCGAGGCGTTTTGATGATGTTTTTTTAGAGCTAGTTTTTTCTGTTTTTTTGACATTGCCGAGAAGGATATTTTTGAACATAAAACCCCTATGATGATTTTGAATTATACTAGTCATTATAAGTGTATATCTGTATGAAACACAAGCGTGATGATCTGATTAATAGGTAATATTATTAAACATAAGCTATAATCATCATATGAAAACGCCACTTAGATATCAGGTCACGGAATATGATTGCGGGACGACTAGTTTACTTAACTCAATAAGTTTCGTGCTTGATAGGGAAGAGATACCGGCGGAATTAGTCCACGAAATCATGACTTATACTTTGGATAACTTTGGCGATAGGGGTGGTGAAGGTGAGGGCGGTACTTCCCTATTGGCGCTTGAATTTATTTGTCATTGGATGGATCAATATATCAAGGTTAAGGATTTAGCACTTGAAGTTATGCTGTTTGAAAAAGACGAGGCAAAATTGATTCCCGATAAAGCCGAAAAATTATTCAAAAATAATGGCTGCATATTCGCCAGCGTTTGGCTGATGGGTGGGCCACATTACGTCGCAATTACAAATATGGATAACGAATTTGCGTATATTTTTGATCCCTATTATGTTGACCCAAACTATTTTGAATATAACGATTGCGCCGCAGTTATCGACGATGCGCCATTTACGCACAACCGTAAAGTTAAAATTAGCCAATTATTTGCCGATAATGAAGGCGATTACTGCTTGATTGCAAGCGGTGAGTATGAAGAGTTGATGATTATTAGGCGTCGGGCTAGCTAAGCTTAGCGGCGGCGACGCGGATGGCTTCGCTCCAGCTAAGGAAGGCGTGTGGGGTTTCGGCGACTTGAGCGGCGGTGAAGCCATATTTAACGGCAAGCGATAATTCGTGAATCATTTCGCCAGCATGTGGGGCAACGATTGTTGCGCCTAGGATAATCCCCTTTTTATCGGTGATAATTTTAACGAAACCATCGCGGAAGTCTGAAGTATTGCTGCGGGCGATAATATTAAGTGGGGCAATTGCCTTATTGATAGGTAAATCACGTTTCAAACAATCATCTTCAGAAAGGCCAACGGTCGCCACGCCGGGGTGAGTAAATACAATTTCGGAAGTGGCGGTGTAGTTAGGCATGATCTTAGCCTTGTGTAAAATATTACTGGCTACGACCCTACTTTCCAAGATGGCGTTATGAGTGTGCCCATCGCGGCCCAAAACATCGCCAGCGGCATAAATATGCTTAACGTTGGTCTGCAGATAGTCGTTTACTTCGATTCCTTTGGCTGAATATTTTACGCCAGCATTTTCAAGACCTAAATCGACATTTGGCTGACGGCCAGCGGCGATTAGGATCTCATCAACGATAATTGATTTTTGAACATCGGCGCGCGAAATAACGATACGCTTTCCGAGGCCGCTCTTTTCAACTGTCAAAACGCGCGAATGGGTTAGGACACTAACGCCTTTTTGCTCGGTCAAAATCCGCTCTATTAATTCGCCGGCTTCGCTATCGTGATGAGGCAAAAGGCGACTAGCCTTTTCGACAATGTAAACCTTTGTTCCAAATGTCGCCATAAGCTGCGCGATTTCAACGCCGGTATCACTGCCACCGATAATTAACAGAGTTTTTGGCGGCTTAATCTCTTCAAGAATTGTTCGAGGTGTTAAATATTTTACTTTGTCGAGGCCGGGGATAGCGGGAATTTCCCATTTTGAACCGGTGGCGACTAGAAAATTACTAGCCGAGATGTGTCTGCGGTTAACGGATACTTCATTAGGCGAAATAAAATGGGCGACATCGTTGAAAGTATCGATGCCCTGAGTTTCATAGTAGCGACGATTGCCTCCAGCGCCAGTGCGCTTAACGGCTAGGTCTTTCCAGGCGCGAATTGAAGGGTAGTTATAACCTAAAGTTGAAGTTCGTAGTCCAAACCTGGCTCCATGAACGGCTTCGTCGAAAAGGTTAGCGACGTGCATTAAGGCGTTAGTTGGTATATCGCTCCAGTTTGGTGATTCACCGCCAAAAGCTTCGGCTTCAATCATGGCCACTCGTTTGCCTTCATTCGCCGCGATATTTGCCGCAGCGCTACCGCCGGCACCGCTACCGATAACGATTAAGTCGTAATCAAATTCATATTTTTTAGCCATATAACTCCTTCGGTTTTAAATAGTAATGTGATGTTGTTCGTATAAATAGGCAGCTTCGGGATTATGGATGTTGAGGGTTTTTGTGGTAATTGTTCGAATGTCGCCAGTGGTAACTTCGGGTCGCTTACCTATCCATTTTATTACAGATTCAACAACTATGTCTGCGGTTTTTTCGGCCTGTCCTTCGGGGGTGTAAACGCCTAGACATGCGGCGACGATGCTATCGTGAAGTTTTTGCTGGTCAAAGTTTTCTGATTGGCGCTTGCCTTTGCCTTTAACTATATTTACTACGAGGCTCATGTTAGAATTTCCCGACCATATTAACGACTATTTCATTAACGTAGACAAAAGATCCTAAAACGATTAGTCCAGCGCCAGCCGCGAATTGTAAGAAATGCTTGTTCGTCTCGCGCCATTTCTGAATGCGGCTTAGACTGTGCCCGCCACTAATTCCAATCCAGACGATTAGTAGCGATAACATCGATATTATAGTGTAGATAATGGTCGCAATAAGCTGCCAAGCTGGCGGTAGTTGAATTATAACCAAGGCGCTGATAAGAAGCGGCGCAACGATAAATATTAATTCGCCAATAACACTAACTAGGCCGAGACTGAAAGCTTCGGCGCCAATTTTTGTGGCCTCAGTACGATCGGCTAGATATCTGGCGATACTGCGAGGTATCCAAAGCATCGTGCCCTTGGCTCTGCGGTAATAAAAAATCCAAACTGATATTGCAACGCCGACAGTTAAACCGCAGGCTATTGCCCAGACAACTTGTGGTGCATAATTGCCGAACAAATTTATCAATAGGAAAGAGGTAAATGATAATAATAAAATCGTCATAATCCCGGCGCCTAATACAAAACTTGAGGTCAAGTGCAGTAGTCGGCCGCGTGATTTTTTAGATCCGATAGTGTGGGCGCTTAGCATAGTTAAAACACTGACGCTAAGTTGAAAACTAGCGTGAGTTAGTGCGGCCAAGACGATGATTGCTAGAGAAATTGCTATCCCCATATTTTTTTGTTTTCTAATATCCTCATCTTATTTATAGCATAACCGCCACTATAACGTCAAAAGCTATAAAGAATATCACTAAATACTATTGCATTTTTATCACATTTATGCTTAAATAAGACTATCAAACAATAAAACAAATAAAAAAGGAAATAACAGTATGGAACAGCAAATGAGTATGGTAGAAGACGTGACAAAAAGCGAGATTATGGGGCTTGCGTCATGGGATCGACCACGAAGCACTCAACAGTTGATTAGTTTTATTACAAAACGTGAAGCTGAAATTTTTTCTACTGAATCCTAATTTGTCCTTTTTGCTATAGATAATCCCCAAATTCAGGAGGGGATTATTTATTTTCTATGGCTATCGAGTTTTTCAGCTAAACTAATTCGTTTATATGTAAGATTTTTATATTTGTTTGCTAATATCCTAGTTTTAGTTTGGCCCCATTTCATGGCGGCCCAGACGACGTCGTTGGTGCGAGTAACTTTTTCGGAGTTTATTATTGCTGTTCTTAGTGCGTCGGTCGTTATCTCGGCATTACGGTATTCGACGTATAAGGTGACGAGCTTTTTAAATTGTTTCGGTTTCAGTTTAGAATGGATTTTTATATAAGCTAATTCGGATTCTTGGCCGATTTTTGAGAATTCCCAGTCGATAAAATATATTTTACCGCTTTTATCTGTGCGGATGTTGTTGCCAATATCGCCCCAGCAAAAGTGAGGAGCAAGTTGGACGGTTTCGGGATTTTTGGTAATTTCGAGGCTCTTTAGTAGCCTTTGACTTAGCCACTTTATGACCTTTTCATCTTTACATGTTTCTTTGGCTATATTGTATCGGTCAAAGCCAAAAGTTTTTAAATCTTCTACAGGAGTAGTGATTTTTGGGATGTCAAATTTGTTATTTTGGCAAAATTTAACATATTGGTCGGCGCTAAAGCTATGTACGATGGCGAGCTGTTTGGCAAAAACCTCTAAATCTTTATCTTTCAAACTTTTAAATGGAATATCTTTGTCGCCAACGTAGGACTCGATGTATAGATCAGATTCTTTGTCCCAGTAAATAATTTCTGGAACAAAATTGCAGCCGGATTGGCGCAAAAATGATTGAGCACGAACGTCATTTAGGTTGATTGAGCCCAAATCTTTAGCGTCGTTACCTTTTTTGACGATGTATTTTTTGCCACTTTTAGCCTTTAGCAAATATATAGACCGATTATGTCCATTTTTGATTAGTTTAAGTTTAGATTTGGAAAAATCTTCGGAAGAATTTTGAATTTTGTTTAGTATTGCGCGAATCTCAACCAAAGCTTTGCGTGATTTCATGTAGTGATTCTATCATGTCACAGGCCAGTGCCGATAGGTGTTTTTAAGCCAAATACAATAAATGTAAAAATACTTTTATCGTATGTATCTATGTGGTTCGCCGTCGCGTAATATCCCGTTTGCATCGCGATGATCGCGGCGAAGCCAGACTTGGTCGCTAACTGTGTATTTGGCAAATTTGTCACGATTTAAGCGACCTTCAATTGTTTTACGGCCGGCGATAATATCGTCTAGTAAATTTGATTCGCGTCCAGATTCCCATGTATTCATAACACAATTATAGACTAGCTTGGCGAACTCGCTATAAGCTTGTGCTTATAATTTAATAATGATTAAATTAAGCTATAAATATTATTTACGAAAGGTTTGGTTTTACTTGTGGATAAGCGTAAAGAACAAGTCGGCAGCGCGCATGTAATTGTGATTTTTGTGCTTATAATAGCGCTTTTGGGGGCTTTGGGGTTTGTTTTTTATCAGAATTTTATAAAAGAGCAGAGCAACTCTAAAACTGATGACCATTCAGTCGTTAAGACCGATCAGACAAAGGTCTATTCTGACGATAGTTTTAGCTTTAATTATCCGAGTGACGGTTGGGCTATTATGAGTGGTATCGATGAAGTTGGTGGTCCAGGTTCTGGCGATCGATATATCTCAATGACGACCGATATTCTTGTTGACGGTGGTTCTTACACTGGGCCAACGACGGGTGCTAATATATCTATTCATGACACAACTAGCCAATATTCTGGAAATACGTGGTCGTGGCAGGAGGGACTTGAGTCAAGTGAAAAAAAGGGTGTAATTACAAATTTAACACACCCAACTGTTGATGGTCAGACTGCTTATCAATACGATTTCCACTACGAGTTCAAGCCTTATTTTGATACGGTATTTGAAAAAGACGGGCATATATATCATGTTAAATTGACTGCGGCTAATGGTGATTTTGCACCATATAAAACCGTTTATAACAATGTGATTGAGAGTTTAAAGATAAAGTAAGCTCATTTTTGCCAAAATAAAATAGGGCTTCTCGTTTTGAGAAGCCCATTTTAGCATTTTAGGTCGTTGCTGCGTATTTTTCGAAAAGTGGGTTGGCATCATAACTATCGCTATTAGATATGAATGCTGCAAGGGCGATGACTTCGCTGTCTTCAACTTGGATGTCTTTTTTGGTGTTGTTCACCAATAAAACAGCCATGCGCCATAGGTCGTCGTCGAATTTTATCATCTCGGGCATGGCGCTGATGAATATTCCGGTCTTGAGAATGAATTCGTTTGGGGCTGTAATCGATATATAGAAATCTTCTGTCATTTCGATAAGTAGGCCCGTGTCGATAAATCCTTTAGTACCTGCGGGAACGATGATGCAGCCGGGGTCTTTATAACATTCGAATTCAGAGTTGCCTGTGGTTTTGTATAGCGATAAAGTGTCAGCTACTGAGGCTTTGCAATCAAATCGCAGATTGCCATTGTAGGATCTGCAGGTAGGTACGGAATGGCTGCTTTGATTAAAGATTGTGATTCCGCGTCTTGGCATATTCTAATCCACCTTTCTAAGTTGTCAAATTTTCGATTCGCCACGAATGTTGAATGCTGCGCATAGTGTAATGTATTTTTGCTAAAATCGCAACATGATGGGTTTTGTATTTAATTGTCAGTATTGGTATATTAAATACTATGCATCAAGATTTAAGAATAGTTACGCCAATTGAGGTTTTTAAAGATTGGAAATGGACGGCGGAATATCTGCTGGAAGTTTTAATCGATTTTGATTACGAGACTATTGCAAGGTTAACGCCAAATGCTGAAGTTGATTCTCGCCAATGGGTGCCGATTTTTGCAAATAATTTAGACACATGGCGACTACTTGTCGATGATGCGGACTTAGTTGTGGGCTATTGGCATTTCGTGGCACTAACGCCTGAATATGCCGAAAGATGCAAGGTTGGAGAGCTAATCGAAGCCGAATTTAGTGCGAATAATATTCGACCTATGGATAAACCAGGTGTTTACGATATCTATATGGTTTCGGTTTGTTTGGCGCCGAAATATCAAAGAACGGGCGTTTCAGATGCCATGATGAAATCTTTTGTGGATGTTATTGACGAGCTGGCTGTTAAAGGTGTCGCCGTTCGTAATGTTTATACTAATGCTTATTCGGAAAAGGGTAAACGTCATATTCAGAAACAGGGTTACGAAATTGTAGCCGATCACGGCGAACACGGGCAAATTGCGGTTAGTACTATTGAAAAGATTAGAAAATCTTGTGTAAATTCCCCTATAAATTTATTGAAATAGAATAAGGATGATTATATGAAAATTGCAGTTGGGACGACTTCAAAACAAAAATTGGGGTACTTGAAAGAGATTTTAGACGAGTTAAATATTGAAGCTGAATTAATTGCGCAAGAAGTTGCGAGTGAGATTTCCGAACAGCCGATTGATATTATCGAGACCAAGAGCGGGTCGATTAATCGAGCTAGGAATGCTTTTGATAAATGCGACGATGCTGATTTAGCGATGGGAATTGAAGTTGGATATCATCCTAATGAAAGCGGGGATTTTGAAATTTTGTGTTGGGCGACTCTAATTGATAAAAATGGCGAAACGATTTCGATGATATCTGATAAATTTTTGATGCCAGAATTTTATCAACAGATTTTGCGCGACGGTCGGTATATGTGCGATCATATGCGTCAGTTTATTACCAACGCTTCGACCGATGAAGACAGGGCGCTGGGCGAGATGTTAGATAGTCGGAAACCGTTCATTCAAGGAGCAGCGCGAAATGTACTTTCGGATTATTTGGCTAGACGATTTTAATCGGCGTATAGTTGAAATATGAAAACTTTAATTTGTTATAAGACAAAACATGGTTCAACTGAAAAATATATGAAATGGCTGGCTGAAGATTTAGCGGCCGAAGTAAAAAGCTTTGACCAGGTTGGTCGTGATTTCGACTTTTCGGGCTATGAATTGGTAATTGTAAGTTCTGGTACGTATTGTGGACTAATGCCACTAAATAGGTTTTTGAAAAAGTTCTGGAAGAAGCTTGAAGTTATGAAAGTTATTGCCGTTGCTGTTGGCGCCGCTGCAGCTGATGATTCTTGGAGTGTAAAGTCGTATAAGCGCATACCTGAAAAAATTAGAAGTAAAATTGAATATGTGAAGTTGATTGGTGAAATGCCAAATGCGGCGAAGGCTGCAAATTATCAGTCGCCGGTGAAACGGGAGAATTTAGGAGTGGTTTTGGAGAAGATAAAAGGGTAACTATCGCCCGGACAAGGATATCGGCTAAAGCCTCTTCCGCTCATTCGCGAAAAAATGTAAACACTTTTTAAAAGTAGCGGCAAGGATTGGTCACGTTCCGCGACCCCGAAACTTCTCGATTGCAAACACAGTTTGCATCGGAAGGTTTCCTTGCGAACTGCCATTCTGGGCAGTTCTCACTTGTGACTTAACGCCATGTTATGGCGGGTCACAAATTCAGTCCTCAATTGCAAATACCAAAGAAAATATCCCACACTGGGTGGGATATTTTCTTTGGTAGAAACTCTATTAACCACTTGGAACCAAATAAAGCGTGAACTGATTGTAGCGTCTGAAATATACCAGAGTATGCGGATTGCGTACCTCATAGAGTCCTAAGTAGCAGTAATAGAACAATAAGTAAGTATCTATTGTTAGATATTTGTTTCTATTTCTATTGTTTATCGCATACGTGGGGTGGCGTAGGGGCGACCAAGACTGGCTATGTAAATCCCTATTAATAAACTATTACTTGATGTCGAAAATATATCATATGCAAAAACAAAAAACTCCATACCTTATAGTCAGGTAAGCCTATTTTTAACTTACCTTGTTAAAACTCCAAATATCTTCGTACTCGTGCCTTTCTAGTTTGATTGCTAAGCCACGTGCGTCAAGCTCGCTTATAAAGCTAACGTGAGCCATGCTTAGTGATGGCAAGCCGTAAACTACCATATAGGTATCGGTAAACTGTTCAGGGAGTTTACTTATCTCGTCATAGATTTCCCTACGGTCAACGTTAACCTTGTCTCCAAAGACATTAACAATCAGTATGCAATTCTCATGATATTTATGCCGTTCTGCACACTTCTTTTTTACTGCTTTAATAACATCTTGGCTGGTTATCCATTTATCGGGATAATAGCCTTGCGTCATCACTTGCTGAGCTAGTATCTTCTGATTAGTTTGGTCGTGGTATACCGCTCCATCCGAAAGCTGACTTTCGATTTGGTTTTTTCCAGCATCCTCAATGCCAACTACTGCTTGATACGTATTACCACTTTCAGCCTCTCCACTCATCCAGTTGTAATAGCTTGCGACGCTACCGATGCCAAGTAATTCGCCTGCATTGATATCAATTGTCTTACCACTCGCAAAATCTTTTGGCGTATCAACTGACTCTAAATTACTAACAGAGCGATTGTTCAATAGAAGCTTAATTTTTTCCCTAATAGTTTGCTTATTGTCGAAGAGTTTCAAAGCTATCTTAAGTGCATTAGTTGGATGTAGCCCAATATTTTTATGAGGTTTCATTTTTCAAAACTTATACCGAAACTACTTGCTGGTTTTTTGCTATGTCGCCCTGAGCCTCTATACCTGCAAATTTAAATGCTGGCAGTAGGTTGTCGTTGGAATAGCTCCAGTTCGCAAGGTCGGCAGATGCCTGTCTCCATATATTCGTTCGAAACTCTTCAATTGTTTTTTCACCTGTAATTTTAATCATTGCATTCACAAACGATACTTTTTTAAATTCGGCGAAGAATTCAGGCACATGCTTAGTCCAAGAGCTGCCCAATAATAAACCTACTGTCCAAGGGAAGCTGTTTACTAGGAAATAACGCAGCATGTTCCCGTCTAGATAGGTCTGGAGTGTATCTCTATTATCAGCAAAACGCTCTTCTATTAAAGGGGTCATAGGTATCGTATATTTAACGCCCTTGAGCTCCTTGTAGTAGTTGAGTAGATTCTGCGGATATCCATAGAGCCTATCTAATGCCCTGGTTTCTTCGTACATATCTGCTCTGTTTAATTTTATGGAAGCAATTTCTTGTACTAGACCCCAAAGTTTTTCATGAGCGATACTACCCAGTAATAGCGAGACTATTTCGTTAACAATAAGGATATAATAGTCTTTTGACACTTCACTTAACTGTCCACCATCTTCTGGCATGATGTCGTAGTACTGTGAAACGATTTGAATAGATTTATATGCTTGCAGTAATACATCTTCCTTTTTATTCTCTGCGGCTACTTCAAATACCTCGTGTAACTCTAATGCAATATGTTTCGACTTATCATACGCTTCATAGACCATAGAGGCGTAGTGTTGAAGATTGCCATCATGGTATCTACCTGGAGACAATCCTAGATACTGTCTATATGCGTTATCGAAATATTTCTTTGCAATAGTTCGGGTTGGCTTGTCATTATCAATGGCTGACAACAGCATTTCTTTTTCTGATGTTACCAAAGACTCTTTATTCTGTATCGTCAGTGCCTGAAGATGAATATTGAGAGCGGATTCTAATGAAGCTTGAAGCTTAGTGGCCTTAGGGTCGGTAGAAGGCGAGAATTGGATAACTCTATGGTGAGAGATGTCAAAAGGAAGATTTTTTATATCTCCTAGGTCGGTATTGGCTACCATAATGACTCTGGACTCACTGTGTTTACCTATTGCATATCCAAGTTCGAACATTACGTTTTGATTCACAATAGCTCGCCCAGAAGCTGCACTGTCAACAAGCGATACATCGGCAAGAAAAACGCCACATCCATCAATCTTCTTCTTGATGGTGTCAACAATATGAACGGCTCCTGCAACGTTTTGCGTGTCTTTGTCGATACGTGGTGCGGTTTCAATACTAGGATTGTCGGCAATACTCTCTACGGCTTTTTTTAGGGCATTCTCAACATAGCTCCGAGTCTTAGAGTTATCAGATTGCCATGAATAAAATACAGTTGTCTCTAACATGATGATTGCAGTAATTATAACGTTTTTACTAATATAGAGCTACATGCAGGTGGGGTACGTTAGGAGTGATATGCCTGCGATGGAAGTTCTATAATTGGGCTAGTACTGTAATAGCGTGAGTATAACATAAGCAAAAAACGAAAAGTCATTACCTCAACACCTGCAAAATCGGCGAAATCTAGCAGCTTTGGTTATGCTCAAGTATGGTCTATTTAGTAATTTCTAGCTGTTCTTTGTAATCCACTTCTGAATAGAGACTATCTAACGATACGCCTTTAGTATCATCTGGTAGATATTTTGTTGGTGTGTACTCTTCGCAAAACTCTTTTCCACCGTCAATGTTTCTGTATTCAAACAGTGCGATATATCTTTCTTTAACATCACCCTTATTGCCATCACGTAATTCTAAACGGCAAATAGCAGTGTACTCTGTTTTGTTTTTACTAGCTTCTTTTTGTACATAGTGATTATTAGTAAAGTAATAGCCCAGATAACCGCCCACTACTAAGGCCATCAATATAGGCAATATTTTTACTATCTTATTCATTGCCATCTACCAGATTGCGCACAGCATAGTTCATGATATCCTGAATCTTATCAATATCGTCTGTGCTGTTTTGTGCAACAAAGTTATGTACACGCTCAATACTGTCAACTAGCGCATAATCCATAAGCTTAAAGGATTCATGTAAAGGTACACTCTTAGGCGTAGATTGCAGCATTCGGTCATTGGAGACTTCTACGAATATAGTAGCTCCGTTCCTCATAGTGGCGATTGAGGCTAGGGCTTTTTCCTGTTTAGGAGCATCTTCAAATGAAAAAGGCTTTATCGCAAAAATAACAGTCAAAACCTGGCACTTTTTTAGTATATCTGTCACGATATTCCATGTATTAAAACCGACATTACCGCTAGGTGAAACAATCAAAAAAACGATATTTGTGCCGTTTATTGAGTCAATGATTTTATCCTCAGCTTCATGGGCAGCCATCATTATTTCTATGTCTGATGCATCTTTTTTCACATCCAACACTATCTTCGTTGTGGCCTTTGAGCCATCTATGGCAGTTGAACCAGAATCTATAGCGATGAATCTTCTTGTAGGTAGTTTATCGTATGAAGCTATACGGTTTATAGTGGCAATCCCAGCACCACCCAAGCCAATGATAGCTATATGGGGTGTAGTCTTATGCTTATATTTTGAGTCAGATACTTCCAGATGGTTGGTATTTGATTCACCCTTTCGCATATCTTTTCGTGTCCATGACATACCAAATCCATACAGAATAATAACTAGTGCGCATACTTGAACAACGCCGACCACCAAACCTCCACCTATGCTAGAGCGTAGTGATGTAATGGCAATTAGTAAAACTACTCCTACTAGTATGATTGGAATATTTTTCTTTTTGTGCTGTTTGCCCATGCGTGTAGTCTTCATTGTAGATTCTCCACTGGTTAGTAGTATCTCAGGCAAACAAAAAAGCCCGCCATGAGCGATAGCCGAAGCTACCTACTACCGTTTCCAGTAATAACTACAAGAAGAAGTACTCATGACGAGCTGTTTCTTCTTGTAGATTTGAGACCATGCCGAGCTAACGCCTGGTTTAGGTCTATGGCGTTATTATATAACAATACCCTCAAAAACGTGCAGTTTTACGATTTATCACCCCTGAGAACCTAACTCTAAAATCGTTTGTAAATCAAAAGATGATGTTATACTCATCTCGCATAATAAAACACAAAAAACGCATCAGGTTCAGGGGCGTTTCTGATGATGTTGGGGTATTTCAGTAGGCTATGCCCACTATCATAAGTAAGTTGACAATTCAAGTCTATTGTTGTCTATTACACAACAGATGTTTTCAAAGTGTTAACATAGCCAAGATAGCTCCAAAAAGCACAAGAGGTATTGACTTTACAGAGGTGGTGTGGTATAATCCTTATCATAGTAGACTAACAAATCAGTAGACCGCTCGGTCAAGTCTATACTCACAATTAGCCCATCTAGGTGAATCGCCTCGAAAAGGGCATTTTTTATTTTCAGCGAGTTTGCATCTCGTTTGTGGGGTTTGCTATACAAAAATAACTAATAGTAACCATAAAGCACGCCTCAATATGCAGGTGTCGGTTTGGTGCAGCCTAAAGGAGGCAAGCATGACCAACCAACAACAAGAAGATGAACCTATAACACTCGAAGAACTGTTAGAAATCATCTTTACAACCATACGGGAATACGAGGGTACAACTGGTATTCTCCGTAAGTATGACAAGGAGCAAGAGTAATGGAATCTGAGAAATTTACTTTTGATATTGCGAGTGAACTAACGCCGATATCAGTAAATGAAGCCAAGAAGATAGTTGGCAAAACATCGAAATATAGTTCTGGTGAAGCACTGGCAACGGCAGTTCTAGATTTTACGGCTATTGCTAGAGCCTACCTCAGAAATATACCTAAGTTTGAGGTTCTAAAAGTTACGCAAACGAGGTATAATTAGATGAAGAAAGGTTCTAAAAATACCGAAGTTATGAAAGCAGTTGCGTACGTAAGAGTCTCTAGTGATGACCAAGTAAGAGGTACTAGCCTAGACAGTCAAACTGAGGCTGTACACAAATGGGCAAAAAGCAACAGTATTGAGCTGTCAGATGAGAATGTATTTCGTGAAGAGGGTGTATCCGCAAAGCTCATAAACCGCCCAAAACTAGCATTGATGCTAGACTACTGTGTAAAAAATAAAGGTAGAATCTCTCACTGTATAGTCTGGAAGGTAGATAGACTTGCTCGTAAGAGTGAATATCACCATATAATCAAAGCACAACTAAAGAAGTTGGGTATTAAACTCGTATCAGTTACAGAGCCTATTAGCGATGACCCTATGGGCAACTTGATGGAGAGTATGCTTGCAGCTTTTGCTGAGTTTGATAATGAGATTCGCACTGCTCGCACAACAGGAGGCATGATTGCACGCCTTGAACAAGGAGCATGGCCGCATGCTGCACCAGTTGGTTATAAGCGTATGAAAACGGCGACAGGCATTGTAACTATTGAACCTAATGACGATGCACCAAAGATGAAAAGGTTACTTGAAGAATTTTCTACTGGTGCTTACACAGTACAGGCTGCTCGTGAATATGCTTATAGTATTGGTATACACAACAGAAAAAACGGCACACGTACGTGGCAGATGATAAAAGATATGCTAAATAATCCACTATATGCAGGGTATGTAACATCTGACTATATAGGTGGAAGGCTTATTAAGGGTATTCACGAACCTATAATTACAGAGGCTACTTATTATCGTAATCAAGCAATTCTAAACGGTACTGTACGCAATTTTAGCCGTGAAGCAGAAGAAAATTGGCCGTTGCGTAGTGGTTTCTTGAGGCATACATGCGGTAAGCCTATGACTGGTAGTTCGCCTCGTGGTAATAGTGGGCCAAGTCCTCGCTATGCCTGTCCTGTATGTAAAGCTAGTGAAATTGGAAAGCGTGTTAGTAAGGGGAAAGAGCTTGTTCATAAAGATTTTATGGACTTAATGGAACGAGTACGCCCAAATGACGATGCCAAGGAGCTGTTTAAACACATTGTGTTGCGTGAATGGAATAATGAAACTAAAGATACTCATAGACTAGCTCGCGTACTAGATGGCGAATTAAACACACTGCAAGACAAACGTATGCGTGCATTAGACCTATTTATTGACGATAAGATAAGTGAAGACGACAAAGACCGCAAACTGGCAGAAGTTGATGGTGATATAACCAAGATAGAGTTAAGGCGTGCTGAGATTAACGATGATATCAAAGACAAAGAACGAGTAGTAGATGACGCACTACTTTTTATGTCTAATCCAGCACAGTTTTGGAACCTTGCACCAATAGAGGTCAAACGCAGGATTCAAGATGCTATATTCCCAGAAGGTCTTGAGTATGACTGTGAGACGGGTTTTGGAACCGTAAAATTGGCAGAATCTTATCTGTTAATACAGAAAATAGCCTCCGAAGAGGCTAAAAATCCTATTTTGGTAGTAGCGACAAGGATTGAACTTGTGACCTCAGGCTTATGAGTCCTGCGCTCTAACCAGCTGAGCTACGCTACCACGTCGAAGTCCACTCATTTGTCTCGTTTTATTCTAAAGAATAAAAGCATCGACCTTTTCGTGGCTTCTCCTTTCAAAAAATCAAACAGCCGTAGGCTTGGTTTGGTTTTTTGGGCAAAATGCAGGTTGAGCAAGTTGCTAGGCACAATTGTAACAAAAAACAGATTGTATTTCTAGACGTCTTAAGAGAAGTTGCGCAGAACGCTAGCCAACTACTCAATAAGTAACATAACAAGGGCTTGCGTAGCGTAGTGGAGGCCGAGCGCCACAGGCGAGCAAAGCTCCCTGTAGAGTGACCCGGTTATGATGCTTATTGAGCAGTTGGTCCTTTCAGCTGTATAATATAGGTTATACCGCGCGATACTCACTGGCTGAAAAGTTAAGCGTCCCTGGCGAATGGTCATTCAATAAATTGTCTTCGGATATTTGACTTTAGAAACGGGTTAAATAGACGGGCAAACAATCAAAATACGTTTCCTTGAAATTAAATTTTAGGGGATTTTTGATATGAATGACGAAACTTTTTTGAACGAACGAATTAAGGTTTTAACGACTTTTGGCGAAGGCTTGAATCCGTGCTGCCCGATTAAATTTAAACGCCCAAATGGACGCGAAATTACGATTACCGAGATTGGTCTGCGGCATCCTAGTATGCAGGGTAAACGGATGTTGCATATATTCGATGTGACTGATGGCATGGCGGATTATCGGATAGAACTGGATGCCGAAACTCTGGTTTGGCATTTAACGCGCGAGGCTGACCATGTCGAATAGTGGTTATAATCCCGAGCAGCCGATGATAATGCACGTTGATTTAAACTCAGCTTTTGCCTCGATTGAACAGCAGTCTAGGCCGCTACTACGCGGCAAGCCAGTTGCGATTGTTAATCGCCGGACTGAACATACGGCAATCGTTACGGCTAGTTATGAAGCTAAAGCAAGGGGTGTAAAAGTTGGTATGAAATTTAAAGAAGCTGCCTTACTGGCACCAGGGTTAATCGGTATTGAAAGTGATCCGGATAAATATAAATTTGTTTATCGAAAATTATTAGCAATTATGAGTGACTATTCGCCGGATGTGGTCATGAAAAGTATTGATGAAGGTCATATTGACTTTCATAAAACCGTTAACCAGCGTCAATTAGTTGAGATTGGCTACGAAATTAAGCGGCGACTTCGCGAGGAGATTGGTATAGCGATTCGCTGCAATATCGGCATTGGTCCGAATCGTTTCCTAGCTAAAACCGCCGCCGGACTACATAAGCCAGATGGATTAGATATTATTAATGCTGGTAATTTACGCGAAACCTATGCGGCGATGAAACTAACCGATTTAACGGGCATTGCGGGCCATATGCAGCAGCGTTTGAATGCAGTTGGCATATTTACGCCACTAGAATTTTTAGACGCCGATAGGTTAGTTTTACAAAAGATTGTATTCAAAAGTATCTGTGGTGAGCAATGGTATAAACGATTGCGTGGTTGGGAAGTTGATGATTATTTAAGCACGACTAAACGAGTCGGCCGTCAATATGTTTTAGAAGATCGTAATTTAAAACACTCGGAAATATTAGCTAGATTACACAATCTGTGCGAGTCGGTTGGTTATCGTTTGCGTAAGCAAAATAAGGTTGCTCGCGGAATCTATGTGTATGTTAAAACTGACGAACATAAATATTGGCATTCATGTAAAATGTGCCAATTGCCATTTTATAGTGATGCAACGATAAATACTTTGGCTCAGCAGCTATTCTTTAAAGCCCCAAGTGGCATTCGCGAAATTGGTATGCACGTCTATGGTTTATCGGATAATGACGATATTCAGATTAATTTATTCAATGATCAATTGATGCGTGAGCAACATTTAACTGATGCGATTGACGGTATAAATAAACGCTTCGGTGAGCGAACGGTTCATTCGGCTAATACTTTAAAAACTAGTAAAGAGGTGAAAGTTAAGATACCATTTGGCAGTACTAGATACTTGTAGCTTAACTATCGAAACCCCCTCGGGTCCTGTCGCCCGGTCCGCCCCAGGTTTTAAAAATGGATTACCATTTTGTAGAAACCTGGGTGCCGCCCCGCCGGACGCCACCCGCGGAATGGGTTTGATATTCAGTTTTTATAAACTATTCGTCGCGCATGTCTTTTATCGGATTGCGGCGAATGTTGCGAGCCAGTGGCAGGATTGTACTAATTAAACCGGAGCCTAAGATAGCGGCAATAATCCAAGACATCACAAGATAGTTAATCGCAAAGAAGTGAAATTGTCTGGTTAGGTCGGAAGCGCCAAAAATCAATAACGATTGAACAGTGAAGTCCTGCCAAAATATCTGATCAAATATTAAGGCAGCGGATATGCCGATGATCAGTGAAGAGATTGCGACAAGGCTCGACAAGATGAGAATATAGGTAACGTAAATACTAGTAATGTCGATGCGCTTAAATCCAATAGCTCTAAAGACAGCGGTCTCCCTACGGCTATCTGATACCATTCGTCCCAAAGTTCCACTCATTATGACTGATGCTATGGCGATTACGACGATTATTGCAATGCCAAAGATTGTTAAGAATTGAGACTTAGCAGAGTCAAGCGCTATACTGTTGCTGCCGTATGGTGATAGGTAAAATTGTTTACCGTCTTTTTCGCAGGTTTCTGAATCATTACAGGTTTGCTCGGTGATAAAACTGCTCGCAGTTTTTGCAGATTTAAACTCAGCATAAAAAACGTCGTTGGTTGGCGACATAAAGCCGCTCGTTTTAGCAAATATTTCTTCGTATCTTTGGACGCTAGGCAAAGCTTCATATAGATCGCTTGGTACCATAATGCCATAACTTGACGAAGACCCGACGATAGCCTGCAAAATGCCCGATGAGGCTAGTGATCGACTGGAAGAGCTTTGCAAGTTGGGCATTATTCCAACGACAGTTAGTTCGATTTTTTGTTGGTCTGGGGTGTCTTCGATATTAAATTGTTTGTTAAATGTTTTTAATTTTGCATCATAAGATTTTTGTTCGGACGAACGAGTGTCGGATTTAACGACGGCAGCGGCGCAGCTATTTTCGGCTGGCAATTGATAAATCAGAGATGGTTTTTGGTAATCTTTGTTATTTTTATTTTTTTCGATATCTTTAGCTACGCTAATCGCTTCATTTATTTGTTGTTGAGAGGTGCTATTACGGTAACAGATCGAAAAACTAATAGAACCAGCTTTTGATTGAATCTCTTTGACGCGATTTAGCTGTTCGGTTGGGGTGGCGTTCTCTAGCGACGGTAGCCCAAGTATTTCTTCGGCAGCGTAAGAGGTGATTATTACCGGTATGGCATCTGGGTTAGAAGATTTTATCTTGTCTTTTGATAGCATGAATGGGTTAGTTAAGCCTGGGCTCGCAACTGTTAAGCCTGCACCTGTTAAAAGTTGAACTTCGAGGCTAGCATAGTTATTGGATTTATATGCAGCTTCCTGGTCGGGTGTGAAATTTTCCTTGCCATCTTTCATAAATAATATAGCCCCAGATTTTGGAGTTTTTTGAGTCGTTGTATACAAGTTGGTTGGGCTATATTTGGACGATGTCTGCTTTAAAGCTTCCAAATCGTTAGATGGCTTGGTTGAAAAATACTCATTAATTGCTTGGACGGCCGAAGGCGCGCTCCATGATAGGCTGACCTCGTTTACATCTCCACTGTAACTCATCGTAGGTTGCATTTCGGAACTTTCGTCGTAAGTTATGCCTAAGTTTTTGGCAGCAAGTTTCTTTGCAGCAATGTTGTCTTTAAATATAGTTTTAGCCCTCGCTATGACCGATGTGTCGTCGAATACTTTAGATATGTCGCGAGAAATTGGCTGAGCATTAACTATGAATCGGTTGCCGTATCCTTCTTTACTAAAATTTCCTAGGCTTTGGAACCCACCTTCGCTTATGAGTAGTATCGCAATTAATAATCCAAACAGTAAGCTGGAGATAATAATCGTGATTGTAATTCGAATTTTATGCGTTCGAAGTTTCGTAAGGGCTAAAGTTAAGGCATCGGTGAATCTAATCATATAATTTGTCCATCCCTAAGAGTTATTATGCGGTCAGCACGCCCGGCAACAATTGGATCGTGAGTTACGATGATGATTGTCGTATTAAAATCACGACGAATCTGTTCAAATAATTCGATAATAGATTGGCCGTTTTTACTGTCTAAATTACCGGTTGGCTCGTCAGCTAAGATAATTTTAGGGTTATTAAGTAAAGCTCTAGCGATTGCGGCACGTTGTAATTGGCCGCCGGACAATTCTTTAGGGTAATGTTTAAGACGTTCACTAAGGCCAGTGGCTTCGGCGAGTTTCACAACTGATTCAAGCCGTCTTTTGTGCTTAGTTCGCATCGGCATGCCAGCGACTTCAAGGTTTTTTTCGAGTTTGAGAAATGGTTGTAGGTAAAAGAATTGAAAGACAAAACCGATGGTTCGATTGCGAAAATTCGATAATTTTCGGTCGCTCATGTGGCTAATCTTGTCGCCACTCACGATTACGGTGCCGCTAGTTGGCTTATCTAGGCCGCCAATAATCTGCAATAGCGTACTTTTGCCACTGCCGCTTGCGCCGGTTATAGCGATAATCTCACCTTCGTATATTTTTGTAGATACGTTATTTAAGGCTTGGATTTTTTGTTTGCCAATTTTATAAGTCTTCGTCAGTGAATCGACAGAGATTATTTCTTTGCCGGAATTTTCGACTTTTGGCTTATTGACGTTATTAACGGTGATGACTGTGTTTTGGCCTCGGCTTTGAATTGCTGAAATTGCGAGTGCGGCATTGTTATCAAACAGTGATAGAAAAGCGTCAATTTGTTCGTTTTGGTTATTTTCGGGCATATTCGCCACTTTTATAAATTCCTTAATTATAAGCATAACATTTATTAAGTATTCCAGTATAGATTTTAAGCCATGCAGTATGGCTGTATACTGTCATTATGAACAAACATATTATTTTGTTTTTTGCGATGATTTTTGAACTCGGCGGTAATTTTGTGCCGATGTTATTTGGAAATAATGATTTATTCAGTATTTGGAGTATTGTTTGCGGTATTATTTTTGGTCTTGTTGGCGTCTGGGTCGGTGTCTTAGTTGCAAAAAGAGTAGGCTAATAAATGTGTAAATACGTCTTAGCGGTCAGTGGCGGCGTCGATTCAGTAGTTTTGTTGGATATTTTCGTAAAGCAATTAGGCCTTGCCGACGATTTAATTGTGGCGCATTTTGATCATGGAATTCGATCGGACTCAAGTCAAAATGCCTTGTTTGTAAGTAAACTAGCAGAAAAATATGGTGTTAAATTTGAATCTTTGCGTGAAGAATTGGGCAAAGACGCCAGTGAGGATTTAGCTAGACGAAGGCGTTACGATTTTTTACGGAATATTGCAAAGAAATATAATGCCAAGTTAGTGACGGCTCATCACGGCGATGATGTTATTGAAACGATTGCAATTAATTTAACACGCGGGACTGGTTGGCGCGGGCTGGCGGCAATGGATTCAGATGTGCTTCGACCACTTACAAATAATTTAAAATCGGATATTTTAGAATATGCTAAAGTGAATGAACTGAAATGGTACGAAGATAGTACGAATAATAGCGACGATTATTTGCGTAACCGTTTGCGCCGCCATCTTGTTCGACTAGACGATGATAGCAAATGGCAATTACTCGGACTTTGGGCTCAGCAAAAATTAATAAAAAACCAGATTGATGAAACTGTTTGTAATTTAGTTGGCGATGGTCCAGAATATGCCAGAAGTTTTTTTATGGGGCTCAGAGATGGAGAAGCGATGGAATGTCTGAGATATATAGTTAAAGCAAGCTTGACTCGTCCTCAGCTGAAAAAAGCGATTGAAGCGATAAGAACAGCTTTGCCGCATAAAGTTTATCATGTAGGTGCTGGAATGCAACTTAACTTCACTTCTCGTAATTTTACCGTCGAACTGATAAAATAGATAATAGAATATTGAACTGAGAGATTTCTGATTGAAAGGAATATATAATTTTTTATGGTAATGAAAGCCCCCGCTCCAACTAGTAAGAAACCGAGCAATATCGTTCGCTTGGTATTGTTTTGGGTAATTGTGGCATTTGCGATTTTTGTAGGCGTATCATTTTTGAATCCGACTGAAAATCTTAAGACCGTGCCTATATCGCAAGTCATCAAAGATGCTAATGATGGAAAAGTTTCGACCCTTGAAATTCAAGGTGATGACGTAAAAGTTACGATGAAGGACAATAAAAAGGCCACACTTAAGTCGGTCAAGCAAAGTGATAGTAGCATCCAAGAGCAAGGTTTGGCTATTGATGCGCCAGTTCAATTAAATATTTTACAACCATCAACGGCCGGTGATACTCTTTGGAGTTTGGCGATAATTGTTGTACCGATTATTTTAATTGCTGGGATATTTGCATTTATGATGAAGCAAGCTCAGGGTCAGAATAACCAAGCAATGGGCTTTGGTCGTTCTAAAGCTAAACTTTATGGTGTCGATAAGACTAAGGTTGTTTTCTCGGATATTGCTGGTAATGATTCTGCCAAGCAAGACCTTGAAGAGGTTGTTGATTTCTTGAAACATCCGAAAAAGTACGAAGCGCTTGGTGCTAAAATTCCACGCGGCGTTCTACTAGTTGGTAGTCCAGGAACTGGTAAGACAATGCTTGCTCGTGCTGTTGCTGGTGAAGCTAATGTGCCATTTTTCTCGATTTCGGGTTCAGAATTCGTTGAAATGTTCGTTGGTGTTGGCGCTAGCCGTGTTCGCGATTTGTTTGCCAAAGCTAAAAAGAATGCACCTTCGATTATCTTTATAGATGAGATTGACGCTGTCGGTCGTCGTCGTGGTAGTGGTATGGGTGGTGGTCATGATGAACGCGAACAGACTTTAAACCAGATTTTGGTTGAAATGGATGGTTTTGAGACCGGTTCAAACGTTATTGTTTTGGCGGCGACTAACCGTTCTGATGTTCTCGACCCAGCTTTACTAAGGCCAGGTCGTTTTGACCGACGTACTAATATTATGTTGCCTGAACGTCGTGATCGATTAGCAATTCTTAAAGTTCACTTTAAGAACAAGCCAGTTGACGACACCGTTAAGTTGGATGATTTAGCTAAAAAGACCGCTGGTTCATCCGGTGCTGACTTGGCTAATATCGCTAATGAAGCGGCAATTGTAGCCGCTAGCCGAAATGCCAAGAAAATTAGCAACGCTGACTTAACTGAAGCCTTTGAAAAGATTGCAATTGGACCAGAGCGCAAGGCTAAAATTATGAACGACAAAGAAAAAGAAATGACGGCGTATCACGAAGCCGGTCACGCCCTTGTCGGACATGTCATGTTAGACAGCGATCCAGTTCACAAGGTTACGATTATTCCTCGTGGTGGCACTGGCGGTGTTACTTGGTTCTTACCACCTGAAGATAAAAGCTATACTAGTATTATCGAATTTAAGGATATTTTGGCTCGTGCCCTCGGTGGTCGTGTGGCTGAAAAAGTTGTTTATGGTCCAGATAGAATTACGACTGGCGCTGGTTCTGACCTTCGCCATGCAACTGAAATTGCTCGCGATATGATTATCGAGCAGGGTATGGGTACTAAATTACGCGACCAAGTCTTCCATGAAGATAATGGCGGAATGGTGTTTGACAAGATTACTCACGAACGTCCATACAGTGATAATACGGCTCGTGAAATCGATATCGAAGTTGCTGAACTAATCAAAGAAGCTGCAAGGCGTGCTGAATTAGTGATTCTTCAAAATCGTGCATGCTTAGATAAGCTGACGAAGGAGCTTCTTGCTGAGGAAACACTTGATGAGACTCAGGTTGCTGAAATATTAAAGGATGTTGTTTTGCCAAAGGAGGCTAAGCTCTACTAGGCATAGCGAGTTTTCCTAATGGGACACCTTCGAAATACAATCGCCAAGTTTAACATAAAGCTGCCAATTCGTTTGGCGGCTATGTTATTGGCTGGTTCGACCTTGTTATCGAGTATTCTAGGTTTATTACGTGATCGACAGCTGAATAGTTTATATTATTTAACGTATCCGCAAGGCATTGACGCTTACACGGTAGCATTTACGATTCCGGATTTCATGTTCTTTATTCTTGTTTCTGGAGCTTTGAGCGTTACTTTTATACCAGTCTTTAATCAGCGGTTGGCGGCAGGAAACAAAAAGTCTGCCTGGGAACTTTCGACCAGTGTAATGAATTTGATGGCACTAATAACCTTAGTAGCTAGCGTATTAATAATAATTTTTGCCGAGCCGTTAGTCCGTTACGTTGTTGGGCCTGGGTTAAACGAATCTAGCCGAGCTTTGGCGGTTAGCATGATGCGCGTGATTGCGATTAATCCGTTCTTGTTTGCAATAGCATCGGTTATTACTAGCATGCAACAAGCAGTCGGACGATTTACGTTTTTTGCACTAGCTCCAGCTGTTTATAATATTGGGATTATTATCGGAGCTGTTTTCTTTACTAATGGTATAAATATATTCGGTTGGCAGGTTTTTGATGGCGGAATTATGGGTGTCGCGCTGGGTGTTGTCCTCGGATCGGTGCTGCAGCTTCTGATGAGTTGCATCGGTATACTCGGTATGGGCTTTGATTATCGGTTTAAGATATATTGGAAGAACAGAGGTTTCTTGAAGGTCTTATCATTATTGCCGGCTAGGTCGCTAGATCAAGGTATTGATTATGTTAACGGAATTGTTGAAACCAACCTGGCCTCACATATGGCTTCTGGTACAATTCGTGCTTATCAACAATCATCGGCGTTATCTAATGTACCGATAAATCTGATTGGCGTAGCTATTAGTACGGCAGCTTTCCCTAAGATGGCCGAGCGAATGGGCCAGGGAAGGCCGGACTTATTCAAGAAAGAGCTACAAGCGGTCTTACGCGTTATCGTTTGGTTGGCTTTGCCGGTTACTGTGATTGCTTTCTTTGGGCGAGGTTATTTAATTAGCTTTATCGTAAACGGTGGTGACGTCTTGATGGCTAGTTTATTTGGTGTGTTGGCGGTTGCGATTCTATTTAGGTCAATCTATCACATTTCGGCTCGGAGCTTTTATGCTCAACAAGATACGAAAACGCCATTATTTATTTCATTCTTTGCAATTGGGCTAAATATTACATTAGCGATTATTTTTACAATGGTACTTGGCTTAGGGGCTTATGGTTTAGCCTGGGCGACGGCTATCGTTTCAGTTGTTGAGGTCTGTATTCTATTTACGATTATGTCGCGTCGAATTAAAGGTCTGTTTGATAAAATTTTTGTCGGTGCTGTGACTAGGATGGTTATCGCAACGGCAGTTATGGCGATAATTTCTTATATTGCGGTTACTACTTTACCATTTAAAGCGACCGACCAAAGCTTCTTTACTAGCTTCCCAAGGTTTACTATCATTGTCTCAATCAGTTTATTATCGTATATTGGTCTGAGTAGATTACTAAAACTTCAGGAAGTGTATCCAATAATCGACCGATTTAAGAAAATTCTATTCGGCGTTTTTAGGCAAAAGAGTTCATGAACCAAGAAAAAATTCGTAATTTTTGTATTATCGCTCATATCGATCACGGCAAATCGACTTTGGCTGATCGTATGTTAGAGTTGACCGGAACTGTTGAAAAACGCGATATGAAATCGCAGATTTTAGACAGTATGGATTTGGAACGCGAAAAGGGTATTACGATTAAATTGGCGCCAGTCAGGATGAAGTATAAGGGCTACGATTTTAATTTAATCGATACGCCGGGACATGTCGACTTCAGCTACGAGGTAAGTCGATCGCTTCAGGCCTGTGAAGGTGCGATTTTGGTTGTTGATGCCAGTCAGGGGATTCAGGCCCAAACTCTTGCAAATGTCTATCTGGCGATGGCTCAAGATTTAACAATCATTCCAGTTTTAAATAAAATTGATCTGCCAGCGGCTGACGTGCCACGGGTTAGTGCGGAGATTATTAACCTTTTAGGCTGTGAAGAAGATGACATCCTGAAGATTAGTGCCAAAACTGGCCAGGGTGTTATTGAGGTTCTTGATTCAATGATTGAACGGGTTGAACCGCCAAAAGGTGATTCAAATGCGCCTTCTAGGGCTTTGATTTTTGATAGTTATTACGATGACTATCGTGGTGTAATTTTGTACGTTCGAATTGTTGATGGTGTGATTAAAAAAGGTGATGTAATCGAGATGATTGCGACCGGCGCCGAGGGAATTGCTTTGGAAGTCGGTGTTTTACATCCGACTATGCAGGCTGGTGGTGATTTATCAACTGGCGAGATTGGTTATGTCGTAACTAACCTTCGTACGACCCGCGATGCGCGGGTAGGTGATACGGTCACAACTAAACGCTCGCATACTGAATCGCAACTACCTGGCTATAAATTAGTTAAACCATTCGTTTATGCTGGATTTTTCCCAGTTAGCAACGATGATTATCAGAATCTAAAAGACGCAATCGAGAAACTAAGTCTGAGCGATTCAGCTTTGCAGTTTGAGCTTGAGAATTCACCGGTATTAGGTTTTGGTGTTCGTATTGGCTTCCTGGGACTTCTACATATGGATATTATTCATGAACGCTTAGAACGTGAATACGATTTAGATTTAATTGTCACTAATCCATCAACTGATTATCAAGTTG
>Ga0302293_10000291_pt1 | contig 28221 bp, 23 predicted proteins | sample III_Fen_N2_2_FD_198758 | JGI IMG/M metagenome (GOLD analysis project Ga0302293, IMG submission 198758) | Peat permafrost microbial communities from Stordalen Mire near Abisko, Sweden - III_Fen_N2_2 | ecosystem: Environmental > Terrestrial > Soil > Wetlands > Permafrost | place: Sweden: Abisko...
AATTCTCTGAGAAATAGGTTCTTTTCAATGAAAATGGCAGATTTTGATTAAGTATGATTTCATTGAGTATGCCAATAGCGCACAGAAAACACAAGGTTGCAAACACATGCGGTGTGCAACGCGGTATATTTCCTTTTCACCCTATGATTTGCTCGTTTTAGATTTTTTTGTGCATTCGCTCCTTACTTTCATTCTGCGTTGGTCTGCATTTTTCCAGCGCTTACAAAACATTTGTACAGAAAGCCTTGCAATAAACTTCATACCAAGGGTTAGAACGAAAACCGTGATATAGTTGAACTGTGTCGCGGTTTTTGCATCAAAACCATTCCGAAAAATCTAAAAGTTGAATGTGTGAACGATGAAAGATCATGTTACATCATGGTAAGGGCGAATCTCTCTGATGCATTCAAAAACTGGGGCCGTCCTGCATGCGGCCTCCGTTAAAGTTGATAACGCTAAAATGACGTTGGAAAGGAAAGCCGTTTGGAACGCCAAAATCGAACGGCGCGATACGCCGTTCGATAGGGATGCAATAATCGCGGGGTAGTTGATTGAGACCGACGCAGTTGTTATTGTGCAGGTGTCGCGGTAGGCGCAGTTGCATCGGTAGGAGCATCGGTCGCAACAGAATCCGTTGATGCGGCATCCGCTGGAGTGAAGGTCGGGGCGAAGCCGGAGGCTACAATCAGATCATACACCTTCTGGGTGTAAATCACCTTCTTGAGCGCTTCCACAAAGGGAGCATTCTCATTTTCAGGCTTCACGGCAATCAGATTCACATAGCTCTTGGCGGCAAGGCTGTCGGGACCTTCGGCATACAGACCGTCGGTATACGGGATCAGTCCGGCCAACACGGCGTTGTTGCCGTTAATCACCGCATAGGCTACATCGCTGCGCAAACCGGGAATCAACTCGGCATTGGCTTCATAAATGTCCAGCTTATGGGGGTTGTCTACGATGTCGGCAGGAGTATTGGTGCTTTCAAGCGTGGTTCCTTCCGGCAGGGTGATGAGGCCTGCATCCTGCAAAAGGAGCAGCGCACGGTTTTCATTGGTGGGATCGTTGGGGATCGCAACGCGGTCTCCATCAGCGATATCGTTCAGACTGGTTTTGGTGCCGGCATAGATAGCCAGCGGTTCAAAATGGGTGAACACAACGCCGATCAACCTGTTGGCATCGTCAACGCTTGCGTTATAACTGTTCAGGTAAGGGATGTGTTGAAAGAAGTTCGCCTGAACGGAGCCGTCGGAGGTGGCGGGGTTTTCCACCACATAGTCGGATACCACGGTCAGGTCGAGGTCATAGCCCAGTGCAGCCAGATCATCCTTGACCAGTTCAAGAATCTGCGCATGAGGGTTTTCGGTGGCGATGATCGAAATTTTTTCATTGGCGAGGGCAGAACCAAGCGTAAGGGAGAGGGTCAGTACCAGGGCAAGCAGGATAACAACCAGTTTTTTCATAGAGGGATCTCCTTTCCAATTTAGCGTCTTTTATGGTCCAGGCCGCGTGTAAGACGCGTGCCGAAGACGGTGATAATTTGTACCAGCGCTACCAGCAGTAGGCTGGCGGAGTACATCACGTCGAACTTGCGGATGTTCAGGCCCTTGATGATTGCCAGTGCCCCAAGCCCTCCGCCGCCCGCCGCGCTGGCTAATGCTGTGTATGCGAGAATGGTGGTTATGCTGATGGCAGCGCCATTGATGAGCGAGGGGATAGCTTCCGGCAATAACACTTTGAAGATGAGTTGGCTGTTGCTAGAACCCATGGACAGTGCGGCTTCGATGATGCCGTGATCCACCTCCTCCAGCGAACCCTCCACCATGCGGGCGATGTAGGGGAATGCGCTGATCACCAGCGGGAAGATAACCGATTTGGTACCAATGGCTGAACCCATGACGGCGCGTGTGACTGGGAACAGAAGCGCCAACATGATAATAAACGGGATGGAGCGCAGAAAGTTGATCACGACACCCAGTACTGCATTCAAGGTCGGGTGAGACATGATATGATCCTTGCGGGTAACAACCAGCAGCACTCCCAAGGGAAGGCCGATTGCGTAAGCGATAAGGCTGGCCCACAATGTCATATAAACTGTTTCACCGAGTGCTTCCCAAAGCAAACCACCTAATTGGTTCCAGTTCATTCGGGATGCACCTCCTCCACACTCAGCCCCAGTTTACGGAGCGAATTGGTCAGAAGATTGCGTTCTTCAAGCTGATCGGGCAAGGATATCAGCATCTGACCGTAAGCTTTGTGGTTGAATTGGTTGATGTTGGCAGAAAGGATGTTGACATCCACACCGCACTCCCGGACGACGCGGCTGATGATGGGCTGTTCTACGGATTCACCGTCGAATACGATGCGCAGCGCCGATTCGGTCGGCTGAGGATCTTCTTTTTCAGGCAAGATTCCGAAGAGCCTTTTGCCTGCTGCGGATTTGGTATGTAGGAAAACCTCGTCGACTGTACCTTTTTCAGCAAGCTTTCCGCCATCCAGAATGGCAACCCTATTGCAGATTTGCCGGATGACCGCCATTTCGTGGGTGATCAGTACCACGGTAATGCCCAGCCTATGGTTGATTTCCTGCAACAGATCGAGAATGGATTGCGTCGTCATGGGGTCGAGTGCGCTGGTGGCTTCATCACACAGCAACATTTCCGGGTCGCCCGCCAGCGCGCGGGCGATTGCAACACGTTGCTTCTGGCCGCCGCTCAACTGGCTGGGATAAGCATTCGCTTTTTGTTCCAACCCAACCAAGCGCAACAGTTCCAGCACGCGATCATTGGCTTGCTTTTTGGGAACGCCCGCAATTTCCAGCGGATAGCGGACGTTTTTTGCGACGGTCTTTTGTGTGAGCAGGTTGAACTGCTGAAAGATCATCGCCATGCGGCGGCGTGTGGCGCGCAGTTCCAGCGCGTTCATGGCGAGGATGTTCTTGCCATCAATGAAGATCTGTCCGTCAGAAGGATGATCCAGTCGGTTGAGGCATCGGATCAGCGTGCTCTTTCCTGCGCCGCTCATGCCAATGATGCCATAGATATCGCCCTTGTTGATCGAAAGGCTGATATTGTCCAATGCCACAACTTCGCCCTCAGGGATTGGGTAGACTTTGCGCAGATGGAGGATTTCTATCTGCGGTGCCTTGCGCTCCCCGTTCTTGATCGGTAGATCGCCTTGATCGAACTTCTCCGCGTTACAATCCAAAACGCCTTCACACTCCTTTAAACATGAAAAAAGCCCGTCTCGCACATTGCGAAGCGGGCTTTACTGGCAACTCACATCCATCAAGCGGCGCAACACAAAAAGCACGAGCTGAAATCGCACGCGCACATCATACACATGGACATGGCACATAGGTTCGTCACGTGGACTCCTCCTTGCTTGGCGCTTCCGCCTTGATAGTGGTTGAATACTAGCACAACCCGTGAGGCTTGTCAACCCCAAAACCATCGTTTTTGATTGTATACATTAAATTCATACTAAAATAATCTGAAAACAAGAGATTCAATGGAATCAACCATGCAGATAATGATCCTGTTCGGTTGTGAGGGTATCAATGCTGATGCCCAGCGCTGTGAGTTTTTTCAATGCCACACCCTGATCGATGTCTGCCGGCACCGAGAGTACCTCGCGGGGCAGGTCGACGCCCTGTTCGGCTAACCTGCGTGCACATTCAGCTTGCAAGGCGAAACTCATGTCCATGATCTCCACCGGGTGGCCGTCGCCAGCTGCGAGGTTCACCAGCCGTCCTTCGCCCAGCAGATAGAGCGTTTTCCCATTGGGCAGCGTATACCCTTCGATGTTTTTTCGTGCTTCAAAGCGGTTCGTCGCTAGCTTGCGTAGACCCGCGACATCCACTTCCACGTCGAAGTGCCCCGCATTGCAGAGGATTGCGCCTTCTTTCATACACAGCATCTGCTCAGGCGTTACCACATCCTTGCAACCCGTGACGGTGATAAAGAAATTACCCAGGGGTGCGGCCTTCTCCATCGGCATCACATCAAAGCCATCCATCACAGCTTCGATGGCTTTTACCGGTTCCACTTCAGTCACGATCACCTTTGCGCCTAAACCTTTAGCGCGCATGGCAACGCCCTTGCCACACCAACCGTAGCCGCCGACGACAACCGTGCTGCCCGCCACCACAAGGTTGGTGGTGCGCATGATGCCATCCCAAACGCTTTGCCCTGTGCCGTAACGGTTGTCGAACAGATGTTTACAATCAGCATCGTTGATATTGAACATTGGGAAATGGAGCCGACCTGCACGCGCGCGGGATTGCAGCCGCAAGATGCCGGTGGTGGTTTCCTCACAGCCGCCTCGCAGATTGACACCCCATTCCGGATGCTCCTCATGCAGAATATGCACCAAATCGCCACCGTCGTCGATCATCACATCGGGGAGGGCGGACAGCGCCATACATTCGTATTGATGAAATTCCTCGGGATTGCAGCCATGCATTGCAAACACGGTAACGCCGCTTTCTGCAAGCGCGGCACAAACATCGTCCTGCGTACTCAACGGGTTGCTGCCGGTGGCGTACACCTCGGCGCCGCCTAAATGAAGCACCTCGGCAAGGTATGCGGTCTTTGCCTCCAGATGAATACAGATCACGACACGAAGTCCCTGAAAAGGTTGGTCGTGCTTGAATTCTGCCGCAATGCTATTGAGCACCGCCATATGTTGCTTTGCCCACTCGATTTTCTGTCTGCCCTGTTGGGCAAGTGCAGGATCGCGCACAATGGATTGCATGTACTGTACCTCCGTCCCAAAATGTGAAAGCCTGTGATGCAGGGAATCCCCGCTGGCTGATGTTGACAACACTGATATTATCACAAATTCCAACCACAAAGCAAACATATCTCGTGGGGAAATCTCTGCCGAGGTGTCAGGGGCAATCGGTGCGTCCTGGAGACCAACAACGTTTTGCATTTTAAATTCTGAAGGGACTATTTCATCTGGAAGGACGAGCCTGTCACACTGAGCCACGCTCACAGGCGAACCTACAACCTACCTAAAAGACATCTTCCGAAGCGGAAGATGTCTGCAGTTACTAGGCGATTGAGAGCCTTTGGGACATCAAATAGTCCCAATATGATTTTATTACGGCTTTTTTGTGAGCAGTGTTTCCATGACGTTCCTGGTCTCCATATCCACGATACCGGTGGGCTTTAGCTTCTGATCGCGCTGTAGCTGCTTTACGGATTCTTCAAGCGCTTTGGTAAAGTATCCGTCCTGCCCTTCCTCTGAAGTGTAATAGCCAAGGGTAACCATATCCTTTTGCAGGGCGAGCACATCATCGTTTTGGTTGTAAATCCGCAGGTTGCTGTAAGCACGCTTCACAGGAGTACCATAACCGTAAATTCGCTTGTCCGTAAGGACGTAGGCAGCTCGTTGTACACGGTCGGGGTTATTGCCCTCAATCGCATGAATCACAATGGTGCCATCCGCATCCTGGCTTATACCTTCTACCAATGCGACGTGATCGGTGCCGACGCTCCGGTTATAGTAATAAAACCATACATAATCACCGGGGTAGGGGATGTAGGTGTTGGCGGACAGATATTGGTCGCTGCCGATCAACCATTGCTTTTGGTTGTTTGGCAGGCGGCCGGTATCAGAAATAAAGCGCCCTTTCTGCATAAAGAACGGCGCACCTGTGGAAGGCCCACCGTAACGCGGAAAGGTAACCTTCATCAGGTTTGTGCCATAGCGTTGATCCACCTGATCCACACACCATGTAATAAACTCGGCGCACCATGCGACTCTGCCGTGGGCAAACCATTCGCCGTACTTGCTCTCATCCGGCAACGGACCTTCGATATAGCCAACTTCCCCTTGCGCAACCTTTAACAATAACAACTCCGGCGCATCTGTGGCAGTAAGCTCGCTGAGATCGGGAGGCGTCCAACTGTCTGTGGCGACAAAGGTACGATTCTGCGCCATGGCAAGACCAACAATAAGAAGCAGCAAAAGAAGAACCGCAAGGAAAGCCGTTCGTTTCATGGTTCCACTCCGTTCAGGTGAATGATGGGTTAGATACCGGCTATGTCCTTGTAGAGGGTCGAATATGGTGTCATCAGTTGGCTAACGAAATGGCACAGGACGAATAGCGATACCAGTCTATCATAATTTACAAAGGTGAACAATAGGTGAACGGTAGCCCAGTATCATAACTTGTCGGAGGGTTGCGATCTGCCCAAGCTGATTATGCAGTGATGGCGGAGTGCGTGACATGAAGAGTTCTAATCTGATGTAATCGATTAGAAGTAGGGACAATGAGAAAATTTGGAACACGAAATATTGTTGAAAGTTGTTTCAAACCAACATTCAACCAGACTTATATCAAACTGATCGGAAGAAATGATGGGTAGTTCCCATCCCAACAGAGATCGCAAAAGTCGAGAATCGCTGTGAAACAGGTTATTATACAATAAAGAGGATCAAGCTCTGTATCCCAGAATTGGTACAAGCTTGCAACTTTCAAAAATCAAACTGAATCGTTCATAAGCGATCCCTTGGATTAATGAACCCAAGAATTGTAGAGCCTTAAAGATTTGCGATATCCAGAGCACAGGAAACAAGACACGGCGATGGAATGTATTTGTTGATCCTTCGAATGCTCGGATGAGTTTTATTGTGGAGCGGAAACATCACCCACAGGAATGATAATCCTTGATTGTAAAGGGTTCTCTCCCTGGAAGAGCTGAAGTAGCTGCTGGACTGCCACCACAGCCATTTCGATAATTGGTTCGTGCACTGCCATATAGGGTAAAAGTCCATATCTGTGGAGTCGATGTTCGCCAAACCCCAGAACTCTGACCTTCTGTTGGGAAATACCGTGCTGATGGAGCACTGTCAATGCACCGACGGTAAGACGAACTGAGGTGCAAAAAATTCCGTCAATGTGAACGGGATGGCTCAGCACATTTTCCAGAGCAGCGATCGCTTCAGACGTGCGCTGTGGGTCAACGAGCAACCGCGGCCCTGATTCCAACCCATATTCCTCCATTGCGGCATCATATCCATCGATCCGCGCCTGGTGAGAAGAAATGCCAAACCGATCTGATAATAAGGCGATCTGATGACAGCCGGTTTCAATCAGACACGTGACGGCGTTTTTTGCGCCGTTTTTATTATCAAGTTCAACGATCACACTGTTGGTGGGCATAACATTTGGCGGTTGCCGATCAAAATAGACGATCGGCATACCCTCCGCCTGAACGCCTCTCCCATCACTGTCGGGCACATAAATCAATCCGCTTGCATGCTGCATCTTCAGCGTATTGATACAATGTTGCGATAGGCTACTGTTCTCGTTTGAATTGAAAATAATGGTGGTATATCCCTTTGCGAAAAGCTCCGACTGTATGGTACGTACCATCAATGCATAATTTTCATCCATGATATCGGGTACGATAATACCTACGATCGGCATGGATTGCATGCGCATTCCCTGCGCCACCGCGTCCGGCGTATAATTTAGCCGCCGCATGACATCTCGCACACGGTTCCCTGTTTCTTCAGAAAAGTGACCGCTCTTTTGATGAATCACACGGGAAACAGTCGCCATCGAAACGCCCGAAAGTCGGGACACCTCTTGAATGGACACCCGTTGATCCTTCTTCAAAATTCATCCATCCTTCATGTTATTCTGCTTTATAGAGCTCCGCCTCGTACCAGATATAGGGGCAATCGTCATGCAGACGTTCTTTACGTACAGTCACATGCAGCATTTTTCCGTCGCGTTTTAACCACATACGGGTCTTAAAGCAGGTTTGGAAATACCATGTATCCACGATAAGCTCGTTGAATTCAAATACCGCTGTACTGCATTCCCAACGGTAGGCAGGCATTGCGCAAAGAGTCTGGTGCGGAAACAGTTTCCCATCCAGCCGCGCCGTGAGGCATGCGGTTCCGTTCAAAACAAGTTCTACCCGGTCTTCACGCAAGGCGATCGAAACGGTTTTTACATACTCATCCTCGGTATCATAAAAATCGCGATACACATTTTGGTCTCCAAAGGGCCGCAATTCTGGATTTAAATGAAAACATCCACTATGAAGATTATACAGCCCATCCCAGCCATTTGCAAACGCACGTACAGGTTGGCTGTTGTTACTCGGAAGACTGCGCTGCGCTGCATAGGCCATTAATTCGGCGTATGCCTGCGGATCTTCCGGGAGTGAATCGGGCAAAGGTGTTTCAAGCAAGTATTGGTTAAAAATCGCATTCACCGCATTGGTATCATGTGACTCCGATGCTGCCTGATGGATGGCATATGCTAAATCCTGAGGGCGACTCATGACACAATCCTGTCCATGGCCTCCACAGAAACGGAAAACGCCGGGTAAAGCGTGCATCCAAAGCTGATACCCATACCCATCGCTGCCATTGTCCATCTGTTTTTTTGTGGCATCCGAGATCCACTGTTCATCAATAATCCGTTCGCCATTCCACAGGCCACCCTGCAAGTACAGTAATCCAAGTCGCAAATTGTTTTCTGTGCAGGAAGCAACCCCAGGCGCGGCATGCAGACCGTTTCGGAACGTCATCCAATGCAGTCGGTTACAATCCAAACCGATTTTTTCAAAAACGCGCTGTTTCATATAATCCAAAACACTTTGACCGGTTACACGTCGAACGATTTCCCCAAGCATGCAGGACCCTGTTGTGTTGTACATAAACCGTGTGCCCGGCTCCTGATCCACTGGGGTTTGCAGGTAATTGCGCACAAGGTGCTCTCCGCTGGTTGCATGAACGGACATACCGTTACTCATTGTGAGTACGTGCTTCACCTTAAGCTTTGAAAGATTTTCCGTGATCGGAATCGCTAACGTTTCGATATCTTGAGCAAAAAGATCCACGATACGGTCTTCGATGGAGAGTAGCCCATCCGTACAGGCAGCCCCGATCGCCGTAGCCACATAGGATTTTCCGAAGGAATGGCAAATATGCACGGTATCCTTTGTATAGGGTGCCCACCAGCATTCCAACACGACTTTACCATGCCGCGAGAGCATAAAGCCATGCGGTTCCGTACCGCATTTTTCAAGTCTTTGAAGCATTTCCAACAATGAATGGCTGGAAATTCCTACGCTTTCAGGAGTTACACGCGGCAGTTCATTCATGGGTTTCACCCTTTCTATTATGACGGTTTCTACGCTGAATGAACAGGTAGAAACCAGCCACTAAAAGCTGCGGTAAAACAAAAACAAGGTACATAAAGCCATAACCGCCGGTGGCTGCAATACTGCCGCCTGCGATGGGAGCAAAAGCCTGACCGACATCCGTTCCCAAATAATAGGTACAGGAGGCTGCTCCTCGACGTTCTTCGCTTACAGAGCGCATGCTGGCTGCCTGTAACGTGGGCTGTACAGCGCCAAGCCCCAGTGCTTTGAGGATTGCGGCAGATGCAAATAAGACAATGCCGTTTGACACATTGCTGATACCCAACAGGAGAAAGGCGACTGAAATCATTCCCAAACCAAGATAGATAACCATCGAGGTATGTCGATCTGCCAGTTTGCCGCTGCCAATGCGGGATATGAATAGCGCGATTGCTGCGATCGTAAAATACCAGCCCACATTTCCAAAACCCAACTGCTGCCCATACAGCGCGATAAACCCGTTTTCAACGCCTGTAGCACCGGCCACTGCAACCGCTAATATCCCAAAAGGAAGTGCTTCCTTGGAAATAAAATCTCCAATAGTAAGGCGGTGTGTGGGTTTTGAAACCCGATGTTGGTTCGGCCGTACAATCAAGAAAGCCAATACCGCTGCTAATAACACAAGGGCAGCGGCTCCCAGAAAGGTAAACGAGTAGCCGTACAAGCTGCCCAGCCAAATTCCGAGGGATGGCGCAAAGGCGGAGGTGATGGTTTGCCCTACTGCAAAATAGGCAAGACCCTGCGTCATTTGGCTTTGGGGAACTGCACCGGCGACGAGAGTCATAATCACCGTCGTGGCGACTGAAAATGATAATCCATGAAGGATACGAAAAGCAATGAGCAGGGGTACCTGACGTGTAATGCCACACCCAGCCATCGCAATACTCACCCCGCACAAGGCCAGGGTGAGCAACAGCTTGCGATTGAACCGATCACTGAGCAGACCGCTGAAGGGTCGAATACATAAAGACGCAATGGAGAGGGCTCCCACAATTGTACCAGCAACGGCCACAGGGACACCAAATGATGTTACATACAGCGACATCGTGGTGGATACCATATAGAAACTTGCGGATACAATCATATTAATCAGGAAAAGGGAGAGGTATGCGCTGTTTAGCAGACGTTCCTCATGTACGCGAACGTTCATCGGCCGTTTTTCTCCCTTCCGCGCGGATACAAATCGGTTGATGCAAACCAACGCAGCCGCGACATACCTGCGGCGTATATTCGAGCATCAATCCATGGTCAGAAAATGTGAAGCGATACTGGTATTGACCTAATGCCCCAAGACTTTTTCCGACGATGTCAAACACTTGATCCAATGACCATGTACCGCTCAACAGACACTCATCCCTGTTTAAGCAATATACGCCGTTATCGATGGTACGTTCTGGTTTTACAAGCAGATGGGAAGGGTTCGGCAACCAACATCTGTTCAAGCCGCATTGAAATACTGTGGTTTCTTCATCCTTTGTTACGGTGATCTTAAGAGCATTGAGTTCTTTTTGAAATCGTATCACCATAGACGGATCAGCAAAATCATATTCCTGAGCGAAGTAGGTGGGCTCACTGGCAGAGGAGACGCTGCCGCTTTCAGGCGCAATGGATAAATGATCGCCTATATGGCACAATTCTTGATAAGCATTTTCGTTGGCAGGCAACGCTTCGGGGGATAGATGCTTAAGCAGTTCGTCCTCAAATGCTTTGAGGGCATAAACAGAATTCGGCATATCGGAAAGAATGATTGCAGCCATATTTTCCTGTGGAAGCAGGATGGCGTATTGGCCCCAGCCTCCATCCATGCGATAACCGCCAAAAGCATTGCGCCAGATTTGATAACCGTATTCAGCGCTATTGCCACTTTGGTTGGTATAGGTTTGCAGTTTAACCGCCTCGCGAATATATTCAGCTGCCAATACGCGCTGCCCTTGCCACTCGCCCTCCTGAAGATAAAACTGTGCAACCTTCATTAATGAATTGGCAGACATAGCCATGACCACTGGATTATACTGCACTTTGGGATTGGTTGGCGCATAAATGGGGGCATTCAACACTTGACAGAGATGGGTGTTTTGGTAATCTTCAAAGCGAATACCCGTTGCGCGTTCAACCAATGCGTACACGATGTGCGGTATGGTATTGTTGTAACGGAAAGTCTTTCCGGGGTCTTCCACCAGCGGAGTTTGGAAGAACCGTTGAATGAGATCCGCATCCAAGTCTGTTAAAATGGCGGGGAAAGCATCATCCACCTGACCTGAACGCATAGTAAGCAGATCGCTAACTGTCATTGTATCAAAGGCAGAGTTATCTCCAATGACATCCCTGAAAAACGGCGCAACCCGATCCTCAAGATGCAGAAAGCCTTCCTGTATGGCGAAATACACACATAGCGCAAGTATCGATTTGCCGGTAGAAAACACTCTATGCGGTGTGTCTAATGTATAAGGAGCTACCGCAGTGGAAAAGCATAGCTTACCATTGCGCATGAGCATAAAAGCATGCAGGCAATAGTCGTTTTGTTTTAAAGACCGTAAAAAGTCCGTAATGGCTTGTGACGGTATTCCTACTTCTTCAGGTGTAGCAGGGGGAAATCCACTTGGATTTCCGTTGACATTTTGTATCATTCTGTACCTCTTTCCATCAGCCCTTGACGCTGCCAATCACGATTCCCTTCACGAATCCCTTTTGCAAAAATGGGTAGATGATCATGATCGGGATCAGCGCGATTACGGCGATCGCCATGCGAACCCCAACACTTGGAACCGTAATACCGGCGGTAAGCGCTGAATTGGCAGCATTATTGCTGATAAAATCTGCACTGGCAATCAAGCGGTTCAATAGATTTTGTATGGTATAAAAATCAGTTCGCTTCACCAGATAGTAGAGACCGTTAAGCCAGTCATTCCAATACGCCAAGCCGGAAAGCAGCGCAATCGTGGACAGAATAGGTTTGGAAAGAGGCAAGACAATCGACACAAGCGTGCGGTTTTCACCGGCACCGTCAATGCGCGCCGCTTCCAGGATTTCATTTGGGATGCTGGTGGTAAAATAGGTACGCATGATAATAACGCCAAAACCGTTCATTAACAGGTTGGGTATAATGAGCGACCAAAAGGTATCCTTGATATTAAAGACCTGTGTCCACATTAAATAGGAGGGAATCATGCCGCCGTTGAATAGCAGGGTAAAGAATACAGCAAACGAGAAGAAATTGCGCCCGGGCAATGTAGTGCGCGAAAGCGGATAGGCAAGCAACGTGGTGATGGTGACGTTTGACACAGTGCCTATGAGCGTTGCAAGCACTGTCATTTGATAGGCCGTTAGAATCTGATCTCGGCTATACCAAAGATATTGGTAAGCTTCCAAACTAAACTGTGACGGGATAAACGCATATCCATGTTTCATCAGAGCGGTTTCCGATGTGAGGGACGATGATAGCAACAGCAATATTGGCAGAACACAGCATAAAGATAGTATCACCAACACAATATTGGCAAAAATACTGAACCCTTTTCCTGATAAATTCATGATTCCTCCATTTTAGAACAATGCCTGTTCTTTCTCTACTACCCTCACGGCAGCATTCGTTCCAAGCACCAGCAAAAAACCAAGGACAGACTGAATAAACCCTGCGGCAGACGCGCGTCCGACATCATTGGTTTCAAGCAATCCGCGATACACATAGGTGTCGATGGTATTGGTTACGTTATATAAAAGGCCAGTATTCATCGGTACCTGATAGAACAAACCAAAATCCGAATAAAAAATTCTGCCAATGGATAGCAGGGTAAGGGTAATAATCACAGGTTTCAGCATAGGCAGGGTAATACAGGTGATTTGTTTCCAAACACTGGCGCCATCTACCACGGCAGCCTCGTAATAGGAGCGGTCTATGCCTAAAATCGTCGCAAAGTAGATGATGGAACTATAGCCAAAGGTTTTCCATAACTGTATGGAGGAAAGTATATAAGGCCAGTATTTTGCCTCCGTATACCACGGGATGGCATTCATACCCAGCGGCTTTAAAATCGAATTATTAATCATGCCGTTGCTTTCACCCAACAGCGCGTAGACAATATAGCTCACAATGACATACGATATCAGGTGTGGTAAAAGAATCACAGTTTGATAGGTCTGCTGTGCTTTTTTCTTTTGCACTTCGTTGAGTAGGATTGCAACAATAATTGCAAACAGCGTGCCCAGAATGATGAACACAAGATTGTAGCCAATCGTGTTACGGATAATTAGCCAGGCATCGCCTGTTTTAAACAAATAGGTGAAGTTTTTCAGACCGCTCCATGGGCTTTGCCATATGCCCAACGCATATTTGAATTTTTTAAAGGCCAACTGTAACCCGGCTAAAGGCATATAATTGTTAATGAACATATAGGCTAGGCCGGGGATCATCATGAAATAAAGGGGCATATGTTTCAAGATCTGATGATGAAGACTTTTGTTTTTTGACTGCATGGTGTCCTCCCTCAGTTAGTGATAGGGCGCCGCGCCCACCGAGATGCGAGCTTAACGGCGCCCTATGCATTGGATCACACTACAAGGGCTTTACTTGGCGGCCCAAGCATTCAACTGAGTCTGCTTGGCAGCAATAATATCGTTGATGCCGGCAGTATCCAAATCGCTGAGGAATGACGCATACAGGGAATCTTGATCGCCAACATTCAGCAACAATGCGGATACGTACTTATCCACGACCGTAGCGCAAGCTGAAACCTGATCGGCTACATCCGCCGAGTTGAAGGTAAACCCAAGTGCGGGGGACTTGGCGCAAGTATCGTTGGATGCAAGCCAAACATCATAGATGTTTGCGGGATCTGGTTGCCACGGATAGGTGATGCAGATGTTGGGCCAGAAGGTACCCATGCCGGACGGCCAAGTGGTGCTCATCGGATCAAGCCCATCGACAAAGGTGATGTTTCCCTGATCAGTAACCTTGTAGTGAATGCCTTCGATGCCGTTGCACACGAGGTTGGCAAGGTCGGCATCCGTATACAGTTCATTGAGCAGTTTTACAGCAGCTTCCTTATGGGTGCTCAGCGACGGTACGCACCATGTCATACCGGCTACGTTGTTCGAAGTCGCCCATGGCGTTGTGGTAATCTGGCAGGCATAAATTTCCTTGCCAAGGCTCTTTTCCTGAACGCTTACAGCAGTCGCTTCATCACTGTAGGAGATGAAACCGCCAAAAGCTTGCCCGTTTGAAATATAAGCCATTGAGCCATCCTGTGCATTCAGAGGATCCTTCATAAAGAAGCCTTCAGTAGCCCATTGCTTGCTGTAGGTCAACAGGTTTTTAAAGGAATCACTGGTATAATAATTCTGCACAGTCAAATCTGTGCTGCCATTATTAAGCAACAAACAACCCAGCGGATCCTCAGTGCCAAGGAAGTCAATATCGCTGAAGCTCATGTAGCTGCCAGTATTGCCATTCGCAATCATGGTCATATCGGGATAGGCAGCCTTCACCTTTTTCAAGGATTCGGTCAGCGTTGCAAAATCGGTAATGGTTTCAGGATCAATGCCCAGTTCATCGGCAATGTCCTTACGCATCACAAACATCAATGCAGATGAGAATGCATTCACCTTAGGCGCGCCATACAGTACGCCATCGACTTTTGCACAGTTGATGTAATCACCCAGCGTACTGAGTATGCCCTGCCCATATTTGTTGAACAGGTCATCCATCGGTGCGATAGAACCATTATCAGCCAATACGGAGAGGCTTGGCATGAAGCAGGCGTTGAACAGATCAATGGTACCATCCGTAAGCATCAGATTGATTTGCGTTGCCCAGGATGCAAAATCGATGCAAACGAATTCCACTTGAATACCCAGGTTTTTCTTGGCAAGCAGTTCATTTACCGCGTCCTGAACCTCCTGCCGCCCCTCGGCGGGATTCATGGTCAGCATGTAAGCAACCTGAACTTTTTCCGGTTCTTGTGCCGATGCAAAACTGATACCGGTGCATAGCAAGACCAAGGTTAAAAGTAGCGCGAGTGACCTTTTCATGAGATGTTCCTCCTTAATGTATGTTCCCAGGAAAGGTAAACGTTTTCCCTAAGTGAAATCATCTTAACATGCTAAAAATCGATTGTCAATTGATGTAAAGTTGCACAAAAATCGTTCCAATGCTTTTATGAACTGAAGTAACAATTTTTGCTGTGCGAACGCAAACTGATAAATATAGTCCATATGGTTGCAAATCTTCCATTTGCGCCAAAGCCACGGTAGGTTTTCCGATACGAAAAAAAAGCGAATGATCCTTCAACAGACGCATTCGCAAAAGCTCACTATCGAATCGGATAAAAATTGATCATCCGTAATGCGAAAATTTTCGTTGCCAATCGACTTTATTGTCCGCCATCGGGGGAAAAACGTTCACCAAAGGGTATCTGATTTGGGCAAGATTTCTATATAAAAATGTAAATCGATGGAATATCACAGGATGCGTAAAACCACTGTTGAATGGAAATTATTGGTTCATGTGATGATGTTTGTGACGGTGATTGATTTCAACAGCTATAGAATTTCAATCGGGCAAGATTATAGAATAGACCCGTACAAGCGATAGCAAATGGCAGCAATTGCAATTATTGCTGCCATTATCCGTGCTTATCAAATTTTGATGTTCAACAAACCATTATAGCAGAACAGGGACACTTAATCGACTGGGATGTTCCTTGTCCATCCATACAGTCTGGGTCGCGATGAATCGTTGCATGCCCCAACCGCAAGGCAGGCCATCGTTTAAATTCACATTATGGAGCGGATAGTAGGAAGAGGTAATCCCCACAACCAACCGATGCTGAACAGGCACTGTATAGGCAATATTGCCCACATCAATTTCAATACACTCACACCTGTCTGGCGTCAGTAGTTCAGGCTTCGAACCGTGGCGAAACCGTCCACGAGTTAATCCTGCACCAAGCTGACGTACGGAGCCATCCGGCGATTCATCTCCGACAACGCATACAAAATCGGTATCCACGGCTGATGAGGCGGCAAACAGACTCAATTGCAGACGCCCCGCGATTCTCAACGGAATACCGTATGTAGAGGTACGGAAGGTAAGCACATCCGCCCTTTCCAGCAAATAACGACGGTTCGCAAGCCAATGCCTGCCTTGTTCGTCAGTCAGATCAGATGGGTATGGATTGGCTGGATCGTATTCGTAGCTTGCTGTACCAAGGGCAACCGATAATAGCTCATCGCTTAACAAACCATTGGGCGCCAGATAAAGAGTGGTCATGGCACTTTGTTGAGGTGGCCATTTTTCGCTTGTGAGCCAATGGTTTTCGCCCATCTGGAAATACTGAACGCGCGGAACTTGCAGCAATGGCTCTGCTTGGTCTTTCAAGAAGGCGTCCATAAATTTTTGCATTAACGCGGGAACATCGAAAACCAGTCCATCCGCGGCATCTCCGAAGTTCTGCCCTTCAATTTCGTGTGCCAGAAGTCCGCCATGTTCCCATGGACCAATCACCAACCATTGATTGTCCCGACAGAAAGGAGCAGCCTTCTCGCATGCTTCTGCATAGCTATCAAGCGTACCGTTCAAGGCGACATCGAACCAACCCGTCAAGTGCAACATCGGTATCGCAAGTTTTGAAAAATCAGGGGGCCGATGGATACGCGCCCAGAAGGCATCATCCTCGACACGGTTGATCAATTCGGAGTAATCCTGAAGCAGGGGAACCTCCTGGATGTCTACTGCCGGGGTTTCACGCAAGGGCAAATGTTTCAGTAAATCTGGCATATGCTTTAAGTTTTCCAGCAGTTTGTTATGTGCGGCTTCTCTTTCTACAGTGGAAAGTCCCAGGCGTGACAGGCCACTCAGCGCTTGCCCATATAGCCAATAGATGTGGTGGCCACCGAGAGTATGTTGCGGATTGCTACCAAAGGGGACTAATGAAGCAACTTCAAATGGACAAATGCACCGCAACGCAGGGGGTGCTTCCACCGCCGCTGCGATCTGTGTAAATCCAAAATAGCTTAGGCCATACATACCTACTTTTCCGTTGCAGTACGTTTGGGATGCGATAGCCTGAACCGTTTCGTAGCCATCTTGGAACTCATTTTCAGCAGTTGATTTCAAAACACCGTTGGATGTACCGGTTCCCCGAACATCCTGAATGACGATGATATACCCACGCTCTACCAAACCTTGATAGTTGGCATAAACCCGATCCTGAAATGCATTCTGTTTGCCGTAAGGCGTACGCATAAGGATCACCGGATGTGGAGCCTGCTGATCTGGAGTATAGAGATCATGCCGCAAAACAACCCCGTCACTCATCGTGATATTCTGGTCATAAAGAACGATCATATTAACCTTCTTGTGTTTTCATTTGTGTGATGAATGCTTCAACGGAACCATCCCACTGCAAGGTTGGGTAAGTTTTCCGAAGCAAATTCTGGATGCCAGAAAGGCTGGGGACAGTACTCCCCTCAGCAAAAAAAGCACAAGGTTGAATCGGAAACTGTGCCAACACGCGGGGAAGTTCTTGTGTCAGAAAGTAGGGTAATGACGGGGAATGATCTATCGCGATATACCCTGGCAAAGATACGGTAGCTAAAAGAGAACCACAGTATCGTTCCAACGATTCTCTACGCAATAAAAAGTCAGACTCTTTCTTGGTATCGGGCATTAAAACAACCGTTTTAAACGGAAGTTTTTCGTCTTCGGCTACCTCTGGCAAAGTGAGGATGATGGTTAACTCTCTGCACAGTGCCACAGAGGTAAAGGTGTAACGCAACACGCTCATACAGTCAGACTCCTTTGTAAGCTCCAGCGTTGCAGACCCCAGATCAGCGCGTGTTCCGCAAAGCGATACCCATGAATGCCCGGTGCTTTGTAATACTCGTGAGCCAGTCCGATGGTCAATAGATATTCGTGATAGGCGTCGGATAGGGCAACCGCATAATCTTCATTCCCACAGGCGAGATAAAATAAAGGTAACGGCTTTCCACAGTGCGCGGCCTGATCTGCCAATGCCACAATGTCATTATCACTGCCACGCAATTGCTCAATGGGGCCAAGCGCATCAATTACGCCATGCAAATCAGGCCCGTTTTGCATGGATGCCCATTTCTCAAAGAGCGGTATCATGTCGCGTGCACCGGAAAGCGCAAAGCAGGCGGCGTATTGCTCAGGATGGCGAAAAGCAGCCCTCAAAGCACCTTGCCCGCCCATAGAAAACCCTGCAATCAGGGTATCCTTCGGATCGTTACTTACAGGGAGGCGGGTGGAAAGCAGGGATGGGAGTTCCTCGGTTAAGTAAGTGAAGTATTTGCATCCATGCCACATATCTACATAAGCGCTGGATAAACCGTCTATTGACACAGTTGCCAGCTGAAAGCGTTCCGAGATCACTTCCAAATTTGCCTCTCGAAGCCATGTGGTTGAATTTTCTGTACCGCCATGGAGGAGATATAACAAAGGGAAACACGTGCCTGTTGCGGTTGGTTCCGGCAAGGTAATGGTGAGCGAGGTATGCAATCGAAGTACGTTTGAAAAGTGTTGCCAACGGATAACGGCCATGAAGCACTACCTCCTTTAACCTTCAGCTTCGGCTTGTTTTTTGCGCCGCCCTGTGACGATGCCATACAAGAAGCAAACAGCAATCAGCGGTAATGTATAGAGACCAAACATTAATCCGTAATTGCCTCCCGTGACATCAACAATTTTTCCACCGATTACGGGGGAGGTACCTTGACCGATATCGGATCCGATGTAATAGGTGCTGGATGCGGCGCCTCGACGTTCTGGTGAAACAGCTTTCACAGAGGCCGCCTGAAGGGCAGGCCGAACCATTCCTACGCCTATTGTTTTAATGATTGCCGCCATAGCAAACATCCATGGCGCAGATTGCTTCCAAAGGATTAGAAAGGCGATGATGATCATTGCAATCCCAGGATAAAGGACGAAATTCAATCCCTTTTTGTCTGCGAGCTTCCCCAAAAGCAACCTTGAAATCGCCAAAATTACGGCACTGATCGTGAAATACCAGCCGATGTTACTAATACCAACCGATGTGCCATATAACGCGATGAAGCTGTTTTCGATGCCGCCGGTTGAAGCGATAGCGACATCGACTGCTGCAAAGATTAAACATTCCTTGGCAATAATATCTTTAAATTTGATGGAAAGACGGGCAAGATTACCTTTCTTGGCTGCATCTCCGTCGTCCTGAAAATCAAGAATCATGGCAAGTCCCGCACCAACAAGAGCAATCAGAGCTGAAACTGAAAAGTTAAGAGGGAATCCTCCGACATTTGCCAGTGCAAGCCCGATAGATGGACCCAACGCGACAGCCAGAGACTGACCCAGTCCAAAATAGCTGATGGCTTCTCCAACTCGTTTTTCAGGCACAATGCCAGGAATGAGCGCCATGTTCACCGTGCTGCTGATGCCAAAAGCCATACCATGCAGAATCCGCAGGCTTAGAAGGATCGAACCGTTTTCTGTGAAACCATAGCCAAAAGTACAAAGCGCCATGACCGCGGTGGAGTATACCAACAGTTTCTTATGATCAAAGCGGTCGCTGACAAATCCACTAAATGGACGGATTACCATCGCTGCAATTGAGAATGAACCTGTGATCGCGCCGGCAATGGCAACGCTCATCCCGAGGCCATGTACGTACCGAGACATGGTAGTGGAAACCATGGAAAAGCTGATGGATACAAATAGGTTGATCAAAGAAAAAAATACGTATCTTTTATTCAAAAGCTTCATTGTCTTGGGGCGTGTTTGCATGCTTTTCTTCACCTCATTTTTATTGGGAACCAGACGTTTCATCACTATCCTGGAAAATACGCGCCGGGAAATCACTCCTTCTTTACACAACAGTCTGAGCAACAATAGTCAGCTCAAACTTAATGGGCATCTTCATAAGTCCTTCTTTCAATAAAGTATGGGATATCAAAAGAAAAGTCAATTGCTCATATTTGATAAGAGCGTCAGTTATATTTATCATTGGCGATGCAATGCTGATTTTCATGACTTGAGCGACTTATGATTGCTTCAATACCGCAATATTCCGATGATGTAATTGTTTATTGCCTGAATTTGCGGTTATCGTCTTTCCAACAAGGACAAAAAATAGAATAGCCTCAGAAACATAAGCCTTTTTCCCGGATGTCGATACAACCATTTCATCGACACCCACCGATTGTCGGTACATGTTTTCCGAATTTAACCTTTATAAAAAACAAACCGAGAAAGGATAAATGCAAAAATTAAGTATCCTCTGGCTTGTTTTTGTCCATTATATACACATGGATTTTACCCCACAGGTAAAATCCGAACACCGCATGAACAAATAGAAGCAATTGACCCGACCATAAATGCTTCCTATACTGAAAACACCGTATTTGGTGTTTTAAAGAGAATCGCAAGGGCGATTTCTTTCGCACCTATTCAATACGTATCACGAAAGGAGTGACTCGCTCGTATGTCCAATGTTCTCATGCATGTCAATTTTCGATCGCAGGTTTTACTCTTGCAGGATGCTATGAACGTGATTCTGCCGGATGACCGGACCGAAGGTGACTTTCCTGTACTGTGGTTGCTTCATGGCGGCGGCGGAAACGAAGGGGACTGGGTTGAAAATACCGGTATCCGTCGCTATGCCGATAAACACCAGATTGCCGTTGTGATGCCTCATGCCGGCTACAGCCGCTATTGCAACATGTATTGGGGTGCTGATTATTTCGATTTTCTTACACAGGAACTGCCTAAAATTGTTAAGCATATGTTCCCCCGAATCTCTACCAAACGGGAAGATAACTTTATAGCGGGCTTATCGCTGGGTGGAAGTGGCGCTATTTCCTTGGGGATGCGTCGCCCTGATCTTTATGGGGCGATTGGCGTTCTCTCCGCGAGCAGCATCATTCCATTGGAACATCTCCGCCCCAAATCGGTAGGCGGCCCTTCTGCCCCCGGCGGCCCCGGCCGAATGAGCGTAAATATGGTCAATTTTGGGGTGGAAGACACCGGTGACCTCAAGGGCAACCCAGAGCACGATGTATTGCTCAATACGGAGGCTGTCATCAAGGAGGGCAAACCTGTCCCGAAAGTTTTCCATGCGGTTGGTATGGAGGATCATGCCTATCCGGTCGGGCTCGGACTGAAAGAGTTCTTTGAAGGCTTTGATGGGAACCCCTTCCGGTATGAATTCCATACCGAACATGGTACGCATTGCTGGGAGTTCTGGGATAAGTGGATTCAGGAATTCCTTGTAGCGGCCATGAATGACAGGAGGGGATAAATATGTCGCTGATTAGGATGGAACTCAACTCGGATTGCTTAACGCGCAAGGCAACGATTAATATCATCCTGCCGGAGCTTAACGAGGAGCGTCGGTTGGAAAACGGTAAATATCCCGTGCTGTGGCTGTTGCATGGTGCAACGGACGATCAAACCATGTGGCAGCGGTTTACCAGTATTGAGCTGTATGCGCAAAAGCGTGGTATAGCAGTCGTGATGCCGTCCGTGGAAACCAGCTTTTATACCAATACCGACGGTGGGCGTTACTTCGATTATGTAACGGAGGAGCTGCCCCGTATGCTGTCTAGCTATTTGCCGATTTCTGCTGAGCGGGAGGATAACTTCATTGCAGGCATGTCAATGGGTGGACATGGCACCATGAAACTCGGTTTTACCAAGCCGGAGTTATATGCGGCGATGGGAATCTTCTCCTGTGCGAACTTCATCGATATCTGCCCCAATATGATCGATGGCGGCAAACGTCACCCGCTCAACTTTATCCGTTGGCAGGTGTTTGGCATGGAAGATGGCAACCTGGAAAACGCGCACAACACAGTCAACGATAACCGTTATAATGCCCGGCTCGCTTCGGAAAGCGGCAAGCCGTTGCCTAAGATTTTCGGCTGCTGTGGTACCGGGGATGGTTGTCATGATCCGGAAAAAACAGACCTCGCCTATTTTTCCAGCTTACCCAACCCCTTTGATGTTGTGTTTTTTGACAGCCCGGGTTTCCATTATTTCGATTTCTGGGACGAGTGGTTGAAGGTATTTATCCAATGGCTCCCGATTCGCAAGCGCACAAAGGAGTCGCTATAATATGAATAAATACGGTCACAACGGTATGATTTGCGAATACAACGTTGAAACGCCTATGCGTGATGGTGTATTACTCCGCGGTGATCTGTATATGCCTTTGGAGCGGGGGGAATATCCCCTGCTCCTTTGGCGTACTATCTTCCGTAAAAATACGTTGTCACGCTCTTTTGCACAGTACGATCCGGCCTACTTCGTACGTCATGGGTATGTGGTTTTTATTCAGGATGTGCGTGGACTTGGCGAATCGGATGGGGAGTTTGATCGATTTACTGCGGATGGCAAGGATGGCTTCGATACGATCGAGTGGTTGGCTCAACAGGATTTTTGCGATGGAAACATCGGGATGATCGGCAACTATTACGCTGGATATCTCCAGCTTATGGCGGCTGCGGAGCATCCGACACACTTGAGGGCAATTTGCCCAATGCAGACCAGTGTTTCGATCAACCGCGATTGCGATAACCGTGGATTTCTATTTTACTCCCACATTGGCTGGTGTATGAGTAGGCAGATCAGCCAACTCCGCGACGGCCGATATGATGAAGCGACTACCCAAAAATACCTGCCAATGCTGCTTGATTACATTCGGGATTATCCGACCCGTCAGCTGATGCACCGACCGATATGTGAAATGCCAGTGCTTACCACGATGCCTTTCCCCATATTCAAGGATTACTATAAGCATCTGGTGGAGGGTTATGATAATTTCGACCTTTTGCATAAAGAAGGGCGTGATATGGACTTGAGCGCCATCCATACACCAGCCTTCTATATTTCAGGCTGGTATGATTCGGCGCGCAATGCAGCCATTACCCATTGCCGTACCCAGAGGGAGAATGGCATCGATAGCCGTGTGCTGATCGCACCCTGGCAACCGGGGGAAAGCCCCATACGCGCAGACAATGCCTTGGAAACCGGCGAGAACATTGTTGATATCCAGAATGATATGATTCAATGGTTCGACTGTTGGCTCAAGGGTCAAAATGCCCCAGAGTGGCAGGCTTACAGGTATTACGACATCACAACCCGTACAGGCTGGAACGGCAAGCAGTGGGGCGATGGAGACAACAGATTGCAAAACTGGTATCTGCAAAGCGATGGACAGTTAGGTGAGCAGGTATCCGACGCTGGTGAAAACGAATATGTGCACGATCCGCAGCATCCACTTTCCTTTCAGTCGTATGGTACGGCAGGTAGGCTGACAGCTACCGGTGCGGATACATTGCAATATGTTACTCAAATAATCGATCAACCATTTTTCATTCATGGATTGGTGCGTGCTCGAGTCTATCTGTCCTCGGATGCGAAGGACGTGGATGTCGTTATGCGGCTGTGCGATATTGGACCTAACCAAACCAAATTTATTGTTTGTGATGGTGCAACACGTGCGCGTTACCGTAACAGTTGGACAAGTGAACCTCTCGAGAGCGGCAAGATTTATGGAATCGATGTTTTACTGGGGCATACTCACTATCATGTGCAGGCAGGGCATAAGCTTGCGCTGGAAATTATGGGAAGTGCGTTTGCAAAGTATGATGTGAATATGGGTACGGCAGAGCGTCCTGCATGTGATACGGATTATGTGGTTTCCCATAACCGGATTCACTTTTCCAATATGCATCCATCCTGCCTACAGATTCCGTGGATCAAGGCATAACAGAATCGTGCGACAAACAAAACCCCGAGGCTTGAACACCTCGGGGCAGTCGCCTGATTATTCGTGGTAAATCGGGCAGGGAAGATGCTCCACTTCATCGGGGATTTCCAGTTCACATCCAGGGGCACCGATGATATCATGCCCGGCGTTCTCCTGGGCATCCAACCCAAAGGATCGGCCGATGTAACGTTCGCGTTTAGTATTCACGAGCGCAAGGAGTTCCCCGCCTCCTTGATTGACCAACAGCTTACACATGGCATACTCAATGACCGAATACAGGTAAAGTCCTTCCTTGATTTTGATGTAGTAAACATTCTCTTCGTAATAAGGATACTTCGCTTTTCGATTCATCAAGCGCTCATAATGGGCGAGTGCCTCAACCGAAGGGTTAGGCGCTAGTTCAAGGCTTGCACGCCCCAGCCTGAAGTGGGTTTGATCAAAACAGATGTGCAACACATCGTCATTCGCGGTGTAATGCCAAATGAATCGACGGCCAATCAGCTCCTCAGTATAATGGTGTCGGAGGGTCGGGAATGGCTCTCCTTCTCGGTTTTCTGCCCCAAAACATGCCCGAGAGGTCACAAGTCTGGGATAAGCTGGGTCAAGATTATTCCACGCTAAAACCAGCGTGACCAATCGAGTGTCCATATCCCAGACTAGAGTGACACAGGAAGCAGGGTCATGATCACGAGGATGGCATACGATCATATAAACCTTGTCATCGCCCTTAACACATTCATACTTTTCCACGCGAAACGGTTTCTCTATAAACGCCCATTCGAGGGTTGTTGCATCCAGAAAGTGGAGGTGTAAAGGGGGCTGCCCATCAAGATGCAAATCCAGTGTCTTGCCTGCAAGCTCCTCCGTACTGGGGTATACATACTGTTTCAACCCGCCTGTGATCGGCTGTTGTGTGATGGGATTATCGATTTTTTTGCCCAGCAAACGCTTTTTGTATTTTTGTAAATCGTTGTCTGTAAGGGCGGTCTGTATGCTTTCCTCCGGTGGAAGAAACGTGCCATAAGCCGAAAATAGTATGTATTGTGGCTCCCCATTGGAATCGTGGTCAGCGAGGCAGTTGAGTCCAAGAGCGCGCATCGCATTAAAGTCTACCAGCATCAGGATGGTTTCACCAACGCTGTTTCCTTCGGTTGCAATCAGGCATACGTCCTCCCGGAGGGGAAAATAACTGGCTGCATAATGCAATGTGTGTGGCGTGCCCGATGGATCAGCATACATAATCCCGAAGGCGTTTGAACTGACGAAAGTTTGTGCGAACGAATTATGCGCCGCACATCGCCACATCACGGAATGCCCAGTGAGATCTCTGCTTTCCGGGATTTTGGGCACTTCTTTTTTTAAGCTCGGCGTAATCATAGCGCCAACCAATAATGTATCCGCATCTGCTAACTGAACCGCAGCGAAACCACTCTCCAAATCGATCACAAGCCCTGCTACCGGCTTGCCTTGCAAGGAATGAATACTGACCAGATACAGTTTTTGTTTGAGCTTCAGGCACTCGTATAGATATTGAGTAACCGATCCATCTTGTGCAAGCCAAGCAACAGAAGATTCCGATGCAAAGGTGATCGAATATTCTTCTCCCGTTTTCATTGCAAGATGGATATGCAAGCCCGACAATTCAAAGCAAAGGGGTTCACGGTACTGTCCCAAATGACTGATAGAATGCATGAATGTTTCTTTTCCGCAATGCTTCACAAATAATATTCCTCCTGCATGGTAATGCAACCACACTATACATTTCAGTATATCGACCAATATGCCATTCGTAAATGCGCCATTTTTCTCAGCGCGTGGACAGCTTTTGTCCAACGATACTTTATGGGTAATTATGGGAAAAGATATGTATTGACAAGCAAAATTACGCGGGTTATGCTTAATTTAGTTACACGAATCATGCTGCGATAGGCATGAAACGCGATTTGACAGGCGTTTGTGAGCAGAATAGGAGAGTAACATGCAAAGCTCCTTTTGGAAGTCCCGTACATTTCGCTTTTGGGTTATATGCAATGTGTTTATTTTATTTGTACCGATTGTTGCCAGCGTGGGTCTGTATCAGTTTACTGGAGATACCCTAACCCACAAGGCATACGAGAATGGAATTATGTCGGTCAATCAGGTTCGCAATGTTGTGGATGAACAGTTGAAAACCGTCAGCAATGTAAGCGATATTATCTGTGTTTCCTCCGGTATTATTCACCTGAAATATATATCGCTGCCGTTTGATGCCAATAAGCTGTATGAGGTGCACGAACGCGCCAAATACCTGGGGAACTTTACCACATCGCAACCGCTGATCAAATATCTTTATGCATACAGCAGTGAATTGAACTGTTTGTTGGATGCCGGACATATTTACACGCACAACAATCAGTTTGATAAAATCATCAGCCAGCGTATTGGATTGGACAGTGACCGTTTTTATGAGCTAATGTCGCAGAACCATCTGCACGATATGTACGTGATCAACAACGGGAAAGATGTGATCATGCTACAGACGCTTGCAACCCGCACGAATAAAAAAAGGCCTATAATAACACTGATCACAGTGCTGAATACTGAGTCCATTAAGGAATTGCTCCGTAAAACCAGTGAGACGATTAACGGTTCTGCCTATATGTTGCTGCCGGATGGTTCGGTGTTTGGGAAATATGCCAAGGGCGACCCGCTGGATTACTCCACGATGTCTGCGTTGTACGGCGAAGGGCAAAAAACGGATAATCGTCTGGTGGTCACCTATACGGATTCCAGTGTGACAGGGTTCCGATATGTGCTTTCAGTGCCCAGCGTTACATTCCTGCGCGATACCAGCAACATGCAGACCATATTCTTCTATTACACCTTTGCAGCGCTGGTTATTGGCATTATGGTTGCCTATATGCTGGCCAAGCACAACTACAAACCGCTGCAACAGCTCAAAGAGACGGCACAGATCGTCGAAAAATCCAAGGACGATTTTACAGCGCTCGGTAGCAAACTCAAGGCACTTCTCAACGCTGATAATCAAATGCACTCGGAAATTGAACAGCTTAGCCGAGCGGCCAATGCTCAACTTTTCAGCTCGTTGCTTACAGGCAACCTGAACGCCTTGGAAAAGCATCAGCGCCATCAGTTGGACAATCTGTTTACAGGAAATGTTTATGTAGCGGCGCTCATTGATCTGGAAGAGGACGAATCCAACCTAACCGCCGAGGAGAGCCAGGCACTGTTAAACAGCCTGACCAAACTGGCAACGGAAAGCGCTCAAAGCGCTTGCCAGATCAGCTTGCAAACACATGGCGATGCCTTTGGCGCTATATTCTGTTTCGCGGGAGATGTAGATCGCAATGATGCACAGTTTTTTGTGCAACAAATTGCTGACCGGATGCTGGAACATGCAAATGAACAACCTTTGCTGGCATCCATGTCCATCTATATCGGCGACGCAAAAGATGGCATCGACAATCTCCACATTTCCTTTGCTCACGCACTCAAGGCAAAGGAATATGCCGATTTCATTACAGAAACGGAAAAGCATGTCATACTCTATGATGAAACGATGTTCTCTTGCAATGTCGCGTGGGAAGATTATGATATTGTAGATGCAGAGAGACAGTTTACCAGTTTGATGATGGAAGGGAATTACAGCCGGGGCAACCAGAAGCTGCGGGAGATAATGGCCTATAACAACTGCCGTGATGGCATGTCTTTATATGTTATGCGCTGCCGTATGTTTGGAGTAATGAACATGCTGCTTAACGTGTTGCACGAGGTGGAGCCGGATCTGGGCACAGACTTCTTTGAGGAAACAAACCCTGTGGCCAGACTTCTCTCCGCTCGTACACAGCAAGAACTGGAAGATGTAATCTTCCAGATTATTGACCGCCTTGTAGGCAGACAGGAAAGTAAAACACCTGATATTCAGGATAAAATCGTGCAGGTGGAACATTATATTGCGGCGCATTATTTTGACGTCGGACTTGGCGTAAAGCAGGTAGCAGACATTTTTGACATATCGCTGCCCTATCTGTCGCGTGTGTTCAAAAAAGAAAAAGGCATTGGACTTTTAAACTATATTAACAACTACAGGGTGCTCAAGGCGAAAGAGATTTTGATGATAGACGAGAACGTAACCGTAGCGGAAATTGCAGAAAAAGTGGGCTATAACAGCAGCCAAACTCTGATTCGTATTTTCAAGCGATATGCGGGCACTACCCCGGGACAATTCCGTGACCGACCCAACCAGTGATCGATTTTCTGGTATACCCGCACTGAAGATTAAAAATTGA
>Ga0302293_10000292_pt1 | contig 28099 bp, 28 predicted proteins | sample III_Fen_N2_2_FD_198758 | JGI IMG/M metagenome (GOLD analysis project Ga0302293, IMG submission 198758) | Peat permafrost microbial communities from Stordalen Mire near Abisko, Sweden - III_Fen_N2_2 | ecosystem: Environmental > Terrestrial > Soil > Wetlands > Permafrost | place: Sweden: Abisko...
TGGGATCTGTGCAATGCCAGCGAAGGTCCATGCGCCTGCGATTGCTGTGCTCTTACCTGTGTAACGTTCTGCGCGACAATCATCGGTGCGCCAAGCAAAGAGGCTGCTGTCATAGAGCATCACATGTACGGTGTCCACATAGCTGATCGAAAGCGTTCCGCCGCGTGCACATGCAGGGCTGCCAATCGCAAAGTAGTTTTGGGCAACGTTCAGAGTAATTGGTGATGTTTCGGTAACGGAAATATCAACAGGGCTTGTGCTTGCGTTTACCGAGTTGCCTATGGTGGTTGCACTGGTTGTGCTGTTGTTGCTACAGGCAAAGAAGCATAGCGCAGAAGCCGCCATGAGTGCAATCATCTTATTCATAAATGAATCCTTATTTTGAGTGTATCTCAAAACTAAGGTAGGGACTTTCACGGTAAAGTCAATCACTCAAAAGTGATTGTATGCTCTCATTGTGAGAACAAGCATGTATATCAAGGCGTTTTGCGGAAATTATTGATGGCTTTTTGCATCACGCTGACTTTGATCTCGGTCTTGCGTTCTGGAAACCAGTGTTCAAAACTTACGGCACCTTGATGGATCAACATTCCAATACCAGATACAACCGTGCAGCCTCTTGCTTTGGCTTCGCGGAGTAAAAGCGTTTCTGCAGGCGTATATACAATGTCATATACCGTGTGGCTTGCTAGTAACGAACTCGTGTCAATGGGCGCTTCATTTACATTGGGAGTCATGCCAACTGAGGTTGCATTAATGATAATATCTATCGATAATGCGTTGCTTGCAAAATCTTGGAGTTGTGCTGCTTGTATTGTTTGCGAAGACATTTCGCCTTCTCTTGCTTTATTCAATTCATTCACAAGTGCTTGCACTTTGCTTAGGTTGCGGCCATATACTACAAGGCTTTGCGGCACTAGATCTAAACCAATCCCGAGCTTCGGTAAATGAGTGAGTGCGAACGCGAGTGCACGTGCTGTTCCTCCGTTGCCCAAAATTGCGACACGCTTCTTTGCATAGGTCACGCCATGTTCGCGCAGATTGCTCAAGGCTCCAAGCGCATCGGTGGTGGTACCGCACAAGGTTTCGCCTACAATTCCATCTTTCCAATACAAGGTATTTACGGAGCCCATGAACTTTGAAATTTCACTCAGTTCATCGACATATTTAAGCATTGCTTCTTTAAATGGAATGGTGACATTTGCACCCACAAATCCTAGTGCGCGAAAGCCTCGCACCGCATCTTCAAGCCTCGCGGGCTCACAGGGCAAAGGCAAGTATGCTGCATCGATGTTTAGGTGCTCAAGCAACGCGTTGTGCATGATGGGCGACAGCGTATGAGAAATAGGGTGCCCAAATACGCCAAGCAATTTTGTTTTTCCCGTTATCGTTTGCATGAGCGGGAAGATAGAATATGGAAAGAACCTGCGGTAGATTCGCAAGTTCGAAGAAATCACAGAGAGAATTTCCCTACAGTGAAAAATTCCTTACAATGAAAAATTACCAATTGCGCGGAACTTGCGATAGCGAGCGTCTAAAAGGCTTCCCGCGTCAAGGCTCTTCAGTTCACGCAGCTCGTGAGTAATGCGAGTACGCAAGTTTTTGAAACCGATTTCGCTGGAAACATGTAAGCCATCACCTTCGTTCACAACAGCATCTACAAGGCCAAGCTCTTTGAGGCTCTTGGCATCAAGCTTGAGCGATTGTGCAGCGCGAGGGGCTTGAGTCGAATCCTTAAAGAGAATTGATGCACAGCCTTCAGGTGAAATCACCGAGAAGATCGCATTTTCCATAATTAGGATTTTGTCTGCAACCGAGAGTGCAAGAGCTCCACCAGAACCACCTTCACCCGTAATGGTGGTGATGAGCGGCACGGCTATTCCGATAAGGTCGGAGAGGCTGCGTGCAATGGCTTCAGAGATGCCGTGGTCTTCGGAATCGATGCCAGGGTATGCGCCCGGCGTATCGACAAACAAGAGCACTGGGCGGCGAAACTTTGCCGCTTGGTGAATCAATCGCATGGCCTTGCGGTAGCCTTCGGGGTGGGGCATGCCGAAGTTGTATTCCATGTTCGTGTGTAACGTACTTCCGCGGCGTGTTGCAATCACAGTCACTGGTTGGCCTTCAAAGGTTCCAATACCGCCGAGAATCGCTTTATCATCGCCTGCGCAACGATCACCCTTGAACTCAATAAAATTATCGATAAGAGCGGCAACAAAATCTTGTGGCTTGGGGCGGTCTTGGCGGCGCGAGAGTTGCACGTTGTACCAAGCTGGGAACGCTGCTGGCTCTTGGGAAACCGTGGTGTTGACCCGCTGTTCCATTTGATTGATTTGGTCGCCCAGATCCACGCCTTGACTCCGAGCCAAGCTACGTAGTTCTTCGAGTTTGCTTAGGACTTCTTCATTGGCCATGGAAACCGATCCTTGGGGGCGGTGAAGTTATGCATGGTGAAGATGCTCACCAAGGTTTCGCGTAGCTTAGGGCGTGCAACGATTGCATCAAGGAAGCCTTTTTCCTGCACGTACTCTGCTTTTTGGAAACCTTCGGGCAATTGTTGTTTGATGGTTTGCTCAATCACGCGAGGGCCTGCGAAGCCAATCAGCGCCTTGGGTTCGCCTAGCGTAATATCGCCGAGCATCGCAAAGCTTGCAGAAACGCCGCCCGTAGTAGGGTGGGTGAGCAAGTTGATATAGAGCAAGCCTGCATCGCTAAAGCGACGAATGGCCGCCGAGGTTTTCGCCATCTGCATAAGCGAGAGCACGCCTTCTTGCATGCGAGCACCGCCTGAGCGAACAACTAAAAATACAGGCTGCCGTTCTTGCAAGCCAAGCTCAAACAAGCGCACAATTTTTTCACCCGCAACGCTTCCGAGTGAACCCATTAAGAAGTTCGGATTCATAATGCCCACGAGCACTGGAATTCCTTCGATGGTACAACGCCCGGTGGAAATAGATTCTTCGGGTTCGTCTTTCAAAAGCTTCTTGAGCTTGCCTTCGTAATCGGGAAAGTGCAGAGTATCAATCGGTTTAATATTTGCGAACAAAGGCTTCCAAGATTTGCGGTCAGCGAGAAGGTCAATCCATTGCTGAACATTCAGAACAAAGTGGTGTCCACACTCAAGGCATACGTCGGAATTTGCGTGCAGCTTCTTTTGATAGATGGTGATTTTGCACTTGGGACACTGCACAAACAAGTTGTCTGGCAGAGTAATTTCCTTCTTGTCATCGCGAGGTTTCGTGACAAAAAGGCGTTTGATCAATTCAGGAACTTTCATGGAACTCCTTAGCCGTTCACGTTAGCATTAGCTTTTGGTGAGCAGCTTGTTCTCAACGAAATTAATCGAATAGTTTCCAGCGATAAAATCATCTGAGCTTAGAATCTTCAAGACAAAATCCTTGTTGGTTTTGACTCCCTGAATATCAAGTTCATGAATTGCGCGAATCATCTTGGCAATTGCGCGATCACGAGTATGATCCCACACAATAATTTTCGCGATCATGGAATCATAGTAAGGCGGAATCTTTGCGCCCGAAAACATAGCTGAATCGATGCGCACACCGTTTCCACCAGGGAATCTTAGCGTTTCTATTTTGCCTGCGCTTGGCATGAAATTGTGGGTGGGATCTTCTGCATTAATGCGAGCCTCGATCGCCCAGCCATTGGGGTGAATGTCTTCTTGGGTAAAGGGAAGCGTTGCTCCGTTGGCCACCAAAATCTGCGTTTGAATCAAGTCGTAACCAGTCACCATTTCGGTAACGGGGTGTTCCACTTGAATGCGCGTGTTCACTTCCATAAAGAAGAATTCATCGTTCTCATACAGGAACTCAACGGTGCCTGCGTTCCAATAGCCAATTTTTGTGAGCGCTTTGGTCAGCACTTCACCTATTCTCTGCCTTTGTTTAGGCGAGATCACAGGTGATGGCGATTCTTCGATAATCTTTTGCTTGCGACGTTGAGAAGAACAATCACGTTCACCGAGTGACACACAGTTTCCATGTTCATCAGCGATGATTTGGAATTCAATATGTTTGGGGTTCTCGAAGAATTTTTCGATGTACATGTCTGGGTCGCCAAAGGCGTTCTTGGCTTCCGTGCTTGCTTCGAGAAAGTTTGGAGTAAACTCTTCGGGCGTGCGAATCACACGAATGCCACGACCACCACCACCAGAAGCAGCCTTGATGATGACTGGGAAACCTACTTCGCGCGCAGCTTCAAGACCCTTAGCGGGGTCGTTGTATGTGCCTTCCGGGCCAGGAATCACGGGCACACCATACTTTTTCATCAGCATTTTCGCGGTGGACTTGTGCCCTAAATTGCGAATAGCCTCTGAGTTTGGCCCAATAAATTTGATCCCAATTTCTTCGCAGATGCGCGCGAACTCAGCGTTTTCTGAAAGGAAACCAAAACCAGGGTGGATCGCATCTGCCTTATGCAGCAAGGCCGCAGACAGAATCTGATTCATGTTCAAATAACTCTTGGGTGCAGGAGCGGGGCCAATGCACACCTTGTGATCAGCGAGTTGCACATGCAAAGACTCTTTGTCTGCTTCCGAGTAGACAGCAATCGTTTCTATGCCCATTTCTTGGCAGGCTCGGATAATGCGTACCGCAATTTCGCCGCGATTGGCAATAAGGATTCGTTGGATCATAATTATGCCGTGCGGATCTTGATCAACGAAGAACCAAACTCGACAACAGCGCCGGACTCAGCTATGATCTCGACGATTTCACCGGAGACATCAGCTTCGATGGTATTCATGACCTTCATGGCTTCAACGATGCAAATGGTTTCGCCCTTGTTAACCTTCTTGCCGATCTGCACAAATTCAGGTTGACCTGGTGCAGGTGCGCGATAGAACGTGCCTACCAAGGGGCTTTTAACAATGTGAAGCTTAGGATCTTCAATGGGGGTAATAGGAGCTTGTGGGGCTGTAGCTACTGGTGCTTGGGCTGCGACTTGTTGCACTGGTGTCGCTAGATTTAAGTCTGAAGGAATTGCAGCGTAGGAAACAGGAGCTTGTGCAAGGGTTGCTTTCTTGAGTTGCAACTCGACGCTTTTGTCTTTATAGGATAGCTCAGTGACATTGAGAGAAGAAAAGAGTTCAATCACTTCTCGGACGTTCAAATCGCTCATGCAATGATTCTCCATTTTTTGATATCCCTAATTTGCAAAAATTTGGTAGGAACAGTAGCTAAAAACCGATGAAATAGCTCTAGAATTGGATGAAGCGGTGCAGACAAAGATGGTCTGAATACTCGCGTACAAAAAGTATCAACAAAAAAGCCGGCTCACAATGGAACCGGCTTAAAAACTAGAAAGACTTACTTGCCGTTGATATGAGCTTGGTATGCATCCACTGCAGCATCCATGCGAGCTTGCAGGTCAGCAGACTTCACGCGCAGGCCGATTTCTTCGTTCGAAGCGCCAATTGCATTGATCGCATCTTTAAAGGCCTTGGCATCCATGATCATGAGGCTATAAATCTTGTAGGTGTTTGTGCCTTCATTAAACAGAGTGACGGTCTTGTTGGAGGTTGTTCCGCGCAGCATTTCAACAGTCAGCTGGTTGGTCTTTTCTTCCCAAATTTTCTTGGCTTCATTGCCCACGTTTTGTACGTATTGGTCAGAGAAACGCTTGACCTGCACACCCAAGGAAATTGCAATTTGCTTGCGGCCTTCGTCTTGAGCGATTGTGGTTGCAACCATTTCGTCGTTTGATTCGCCTTGACCAATCTCAGCGAGTACGCCCTTGTCGTTTAGAGTCTTCTTGATGGCTTGCAATTCCGATGCTGGAGTCTCGACCTTCTTGTAACCTTTCGTGGTTTCAGAATTGGAGCTTGCACACCCCATAAGGATTGCAGCGGTTGCGAATGCAGCGATGATCTTTTTCATTGGAACTCCTTGAGAGAATGAAAGTGTTTCGGGAATAAGCTAAACAAATTGAAACTCAATCAACAGGGACGATGTGACACAAAGCACGTCATCTTCGATGAAAGAATTGAATTTATCGGCGAGAATGCTTTTTAGCGTTTCTCATACTTAGCGACAATATTTTCAAAGTCGGAGCAATCGAGAGATTCGATTTCTGTTGCCATGTGCGACTTATTGCGATTGTCGTTCTTTTGAATTGCTTCAGGAAGATTAAAGCATAGAGTCTGCATGACTCCATTATCTAATGGAATCTCGAGTTTGAACATCTTGATTCGCTGTTGGCCTGCAGGAAATAATTCCTTATAGGTCATGGTGTTCTTTAGATATTCCAAACGCTTGTCTTGTGAGAACTCTAGGCCCGAAGCTACCGAGCCTGGGAGTGGAATTGGAAGTGTATTGGGAAGGCGAAGCTCAATATCCTTATCTTTCTTGACAATGCTAGCACCCTTGGGGTTAATCAAATAGCGTTGCTGCGGAATGTTTTTATAGGATTCAAAATGCGAGGAGCGAACGCCGCACACTTCACGCATATCAGGCTGTGCGACAAAGTCAATGCCTCTACAAATCTCAGGCAAGTCGGTGGGTACGACCAAGTTTTCTTTCGAACCGCTACAACCGAAAAAGACCAATGAAATAATCAAACCAAGGGATACTGTTAGCAATGGATAACGCAATGGATACCTCACGAAAAGATGTGTTAAATATAATAGGGACAGAATGCAGTAAGGATTTTTTTCACAAATCAACTTAAAATGGCTGGATTTGGAAATTCTACGGAAAAACTACATTTGGGACACTCGAAGACCGAGTGCTTATGAAAATATACAGTTGGAATGTAAATGGCATCCGCGCGGCCCTCAAAAAGGGCTTCATGGACTGGCTTGCGGAATCCCAAGCGGACATGGTCTGCTTGCAAGAAGTGCGTGCTGAAGCGGATCAAATCCCCGAAGAGCTCCTCAACTACCCTGGGTATCATTGCTTTTGGAACCCAGCGGAGCGGAAAGGTTATAGTGGAACCGCGGTTCTTTCGCGTGTAGCTCCCGAAGAAGTAAACCTTGGGTGGGGTGATCCTGAGTTCGATTGCGAAGGTCGAATTGTTCAACTCGTATTTCGAAATTGGGTGCTCAACAGTGTCTATTTCCCCAATGGCTCGAACGGCGATGAACGCTTGGATTACAAACTGCGCTTCTACGATGCTTTCCTAGAAAATTCCAATGCATGGTTGCGCAAAGGCAAGCATGTGGTCACTCTTGGCGATTACAACACCTGCCACAAAGAAATTGATATAGCACGCCCTGCGGAAAACGAAGGCAACTCGGGCTTTCTGCCTATTGAACGCGCTTGGATGGATAAGTACGTCGAGAACGGTTATGTGGACTCTTTCCGCCATCTACACCCCACGCTCAGTGATATCTATTCTTGGTGGTCGAATCGTGGTGGTGCTCGTGAACGCAATGTGGGCTGGCGCATCGACTATTGCTTTGTTGACCAGGCTCTCGCACAAGCGGTCACTGCTGCAGAGATTCACCCAACCACGCTCGGTAGCGATCATTGCCCTGTGAGTGTGGATATTTCCGAACCCTTCCCATCGTAACGGAATCGTAATTCAATCCTAGCTTCGGTGTTGTTTCTAGCCCTTTGCTAAATTGCGGCCGTGTCCAAATCAAATCTTCCATCTTTTCGCCCACTTTTGCAGAAAGCCTTGGCAAAACGCGCTGCTTTAGGGGAAACATGCACGGCCTTCCGCGCTTTGAATGGCTTGGTCGATGGGCTCGAAGGGGTGGCTATCGATTTGTATGGAAGCCATGTGCAGCTCCAATTTTTTGACCGGACTTGGTTTTGGTGTGAAGATGAATTGGTGCGGTCTATTATTGATGTTTATAAGCCACAATTCTTGGTGGTAAAAGAGCGCTTGGATCCTTCGGGAAAAAGCCTTGAAAAGCCGCAGATGCGCGTTGTGTATGGCGCAGATGTTTCTAGTTCGACAATTGTGCGAGAGGGTGTTTGTTCCTTTAGCGTTGATTTACTGGATACCGTAAATCCAGGACTTTTCTTGGATATGCGCGAACAGCGTTTAGCCCTTGCCCCGCTTTGTGCTGGTGGTGAATTACTCAATCTATTTTGCTACACAGGATCGTTCTCGGTGCATGCTCGTAAAGCAGGTGCAACACGCGCTGTGAATGTAGATGTAAGCGGAAAAATTTTGGATCGAGTGCGTGCTAATTATGAACTGAATCAAATCGAACCATTGAAGGGCGAATTCTTTAAAGGCGATGCGACTGAATACCTAGAATACGCGGTGCGCAAAGGCTTGCTGTTTCAAACAGTGGTGCTAGATCCTCCATCTTTTTCAAGATCAGAGCGCGGCGTGTTTCAAGTAAAAGCACACTTACAATCGCTGGCTCGCATTGGCGCTCTAGTGACGGCACCGGGTGGTCATTTCTTTGTGTCTACCAATCACAGCGAATATAACCCAACCATGCTCGTACAAGAATCGGTGGAATGGATTGCTGCAGCAGGTCGCAAAGCCGAAGTTGTGCGTTCAGGTTCTCAAGGGCAAGATTTTCCTGGTGCAGGCCGTACAAGGGAAAGCAGTCTTTCGACCGTGTTGCTAAGGATGTTACCATGAGTACTTTGCGCGAATTCGATTTAGTTGTTGTTGGTGGTGGACATGCCGGAATTGAAGCTGCCTATGCTGGTTGGCGCATGGGAATTCGCACCGCCCTAGTGACGTTAGCTCAAAATGCGATTGGTCGCATGAGTTGCAATCCAGCCATTGGCGGAGTAGGCAAGGGGCAGATTGTGCGCGACATTGATGCGCTCGGTGGACTCATGGGAAAACTTGCGGATGCAACCGGCATTCAGTTTCGTATGCTCAATGATTCCAAGGGCCCAGCAGTGTGGGGCCCTCGTTGCCAAGCCGACATGGCCGCCTATAGTGAAGAGTCGCAGCGCGTACTGCAAGGTTGCGCAGGCCTTGAAATCATTGAGGGTGAGGTCTGCTCTCTTGCGCGCGGTTCAATCGATTTATGGCAAGTCACTCTTGCTGATCAAACTGAATTATCGACAAAAAATATCATTATTACTTCGGGGACTTTTCTTGCGGCCCGCATGTTCACAGGCACCGACGAATCTACCGGTGGGCGAGTGGGTGAACCTAGTGCAGAACAGCTTTCGCGTTGCTTGCACAAACTTGGAATAACGCTTCGCCGTTTAAAGACCGGAACCCCTTCGCGCCTTGACCCAGTAAGCCTTGATTACGATCAATGCGAAGTGCAAAATGGCGATGCAGAGCCTTTTCCCTTTAGCTGGTCAACCTCAAAACCTCTTGTGAATCGAGCCGTTTGCTGGATTACTCGAACCACACTTCGCACCCATGAAATTTTGCGGACGGGCTTCGCGCGTAGCCCGATGTTTTCGGGAAAAATTAAGGGACTAGGGCCTCGTTATTGCCCATCTATTGAAGACAAAATCAATCGCTTTGCGGATAAAGAATCTCATCAATTATTCTTAGAGCCCGAGGGCGATGGCCAAGGTCGAATTTATGTGAATGGATTTTCGTCTAGCCTACCTGCAGACGTGCAATTGCAAGCCTTGCAAAGCATCCCTGGGCTTGGGCACTGCAAGGTTTTGCAGATTGGTTATGCGGTTGAATACGATGCTGTGGATGCCACGCAATTACAACCTACCCTCGAATGTCGTGAACATGCTGGCCTTTATTTTGCAGGGCAAGTTTGTGGAACCTCTGGTTACGAAGAAGCCGCAGGGCAAGGTTTGATTGCCGGTATTAACGCAGGCTTACGTACACAAGGCCGTGCACCTTTTGTGCTAGGCCGTTCTGAATCGTATATCGGTGTGATGCTCGATGATTTAGTGGCAACACCGCTGGAGGAACCTTATCGCATGTTTACCAGCCGTGCTGAATACCGGTTGTTCTTGCGTTACGATAATGCTGCAGAACGCTTGACACGCAAGGGCCGCGAGCTAGGGATGGTCAATGATGCACAGTGGAATCACTTTGAAGAATCACAGACACGTATGCGCGAAGCCTTGCAAACATTGGAATCTACAGGGCCAAGTCTAGAGCTTGCCAACCAAATTTTAGCTGGTTGTAGTCAAGACGCATTGCACGAAAAGCCCCGCTGGATTCAGCTGCTGCGTAGGCCCGGCATTGATGCCGACCGTGTTTTTGCAGAGGCAGGCTTCATCTCTATTTTGAAGCGTGGTGAACGCTTGCACATTCTCGCCGAAGAAATGTATCGCGGATTTTATGAGCGGCAGGCGCGTGAAATTGAACAGCAGAAGCGGCTTGAATCCCTGCATTTACCTGAGCAAATGGATTACACACAAATTACCGCACTGAGCATTGAGGCTCGTCAAAAGCTTACAAAAACTAGACCGCTCACCTTAGGGCAAGCTTCGCGTGTTCCTGGTGTGAGGCCTTCCGATATTTCTGTCTTGATTCATTGGGTGAATAAATGAGGTTCCTTCGGGAAACGAATAGTGCATTGCATGGATTGAGGTTTGTTCATGGGTTCATTCCCGTCGACAGCGCATCGATTCGGCTGCGACATGCCTCCATCCTAGTCAATGCGATGGCTTGCGACTTGGTATTCCCGAGCATGGCTCGGCCAAGTCTTGCCGCGCATTGCCCCGCCTTTGGCGATCGGACCTCGCCATGCCTTGATCCGCTAACGCGGATTGTACCTCATTTCCTCGATTGTCGCCGAGACTGACCCATGCTCAAGCCTTTCATTCCCATCAGGAATCATGTGATGATAAGAGAACGGACAGTAAGCAAGCCAGCTTGTACTGTCCGTAAGTTCCTTCACGGTCGGTATATTACAAGATTATCCACTCATCATTCGAAGGAACTTAAATGAACCTTACACACCATCGGCGTTTATCGATTGCTCCAATGCTTGATTGGTCGGATCGCCACATGCGTTACCTATGGCGGCTCTTGAGCCACGATGTGTTGTTGTACACCGAGATGGTGGTGACACAAGCCCTTCTGCACGCAGACCCGAAACGTTTTTTGCAATACAATGCGAGTGAACACCCGTTGGCATTGCAGTTGGGTGGCAGTGACCCTGTGCAACTTGCAAAGTGTGCGCACATGGCCGAAGATTGGGGCTATGATGAAGTGAATATCAACTGCGGATGCCCTTCGGATCGAGTACAGAGCGGGCGCTTTGGTGCGTGTTTAATGGCGGAACCTAACGTGGTTGCGGAATGTGTGAGTGCAATGCGTGCCGTGGTGAAAATTCCCGTGACGGTGAAAACGCGAGTGGGCATAGATCACCAAGACTCGTGGGAATTCTTTGAACAGTTCATTCGCACCGTTGAATCTGCGGGTTGCGATACGTTTATTATCCATGCACGCAAGGCTTGGCTGCAGGGCTTAAGCCCAAAAGAAAACCGTGAGAAGCCGCCGCTCCAGTACCCTGTTGTTTATCGCTTAAAGCAAGAAAAGCCCCGTTTAAACATTAGCCTCAACGGTGGTGTGCGTAGTTTAGATGTAATCGAGAAACTGTTGCAAGGTCAAGCAATCGATGGCGTTGATGGATTAGCCGTTCCGCTTGATGGAGTAATGGTTGGGCGCGAAGCCTATGAGAATCCTTGGTTCTTGGCCAATGCAGACGAACGCATTTTTGGCCGTGCACGCAGTTGCCCCAGTACCGAAATGGAATTGATTGAAGCGTTTATTCCCTACCTTGAAGCGCAAATGCAAGAGGGTGTACCCTTGCATATTATGACGAAACATTTGATTGGCATGTTCGCTGGCAAGCGAGGTGCGCGTAGGTATCGTCAGCTCATGGGCGAAGGCGCTTGCAAGCCCGGTGCAAGCATTTCGTTAGTGCGTGAAGCGATGAATGCGATAAGGGAATAACGGAAAGTTCTAGTATGAAATTCTTCACCAGCGTCATGGCTGCTTGGCTGCCATCTTGTGCTGCTGGTGGTTGCGATTCCCGTGAAGCTATGTGTTTCCTAGCATCCCGAGCAACTTGCCCGCGAGTATGCGTGCGTAAGGTCGGGAAAAATAGTTGGACAGATACGATTTGCAGAATCAGTTGAGAGTTCGAAAGTTCTATAGTGGAGAGTTACAGCGCTTCATTTCTTTCGGATTAGAAGTTGAAACTCTCCACTAGCCATGTGTTTTGAGATGCCTTGTGTGAGTCAGATTTTGCAGCTCTACACTTGTATTTATCTGTCTTTGCGGGCAAGCTATTTTTTCAGACCTTGTGAAATGGGATGCGTTGTGCTCGGGAACGCAAGGAGATTGCCGCTTCCACGGCAATGACGCGGAGAGGCGGCAATGACGCGGAGAGACGACAATGACGCGGAGAGACGGCAATGACTCGGAGAGACGGTGATGACTAGGAAAGCTGTGATGACTGTGAAGCCTTGTGCAGATTAGATGTTGCAACTTTCAACGTATTTTAGGGGGCCTGAGAATGCGAAGCATCGAAGGCGGGGGCGCCACCGCAGAGCTCATGGTTAGGGAAAGTGCCCCCGAACTACAAATGCAGTCGCGTATTTTCTATTTTACCGCTATTCTTTTACCAAGGATCTCCATGAAAAAGTTTGCTTTCCTACTCCTCGCGCTCCTGTTCGTGAGCGTTTCGTGCAATAATGTTCCGCAAGGCGCTGCCAGTGTTGGCGACCTGCATGCGAAGGTTGATTCTTTGTCTGCTGTGGTTGCGAAGATCAATTCAGATTTTGAGATCCTAAAGAAGGGTCTTGAGAAGCGTGGCTTGAGCATCGATCAAATTCGCGCCGAGCTCGAATCTGAAAATAAGGTGTGGGACATTCCTGTGGGTCAGAGCCCTGTGCTCGGTAAGGCTGATGCGCCTATCACCATCGTTGAATTTTCCGATTTCCAATGCCCATATTGCTCGCGTATTGCGCCATACTTGGACACGCTCATGAAGAAGCATCCCGATAAGATTCGTATGATCTACAAGAATTTCCCACTCAGTTTCCACACTCTGTCGCCTGCTGCTGCTGCTTCTGCAATGGCTGCACAAGCTCAGGGCAAGTTCTGGGAATATCGTTTTGCAATTGCAACTCACTTCAAAGATCTCGGTGATACCACCTTTATTTCTGTGGCAAAGCAAGTCGGCCTTAATGTCGAGAAGTTCAAGAAAGATATGGCGCTTGATGCAGCTAAGCAAGCCCGCATCGACGAAGATCTGAAGTTGGGTCAGCAAGTTGGCGTGCAAGGTACACCAAACTTCTACGTCAATGGCAAGCGCATGAACCAGTTCTCTCCTCAACTGATTGAGGATATGATCAAGGATTTGAAGAAGTAATTCTACCGGTCTTTTATTTGCATACATTGTAAGAAAGCCAGCTGGGTGAACGCTTAGCTGGCTTTTCTTTTTTCAGAATTCGCTTTGCGGGAAAAAGTGGCTTGCAATTTTTGGGAAAGAGCCCATTTTTGCAATAAAAAACCGATCCCATAAGGAACCGGTTTTTTAGTGGATGATGCAGGGGTTGAACCTGCGACCCGCTGATTAAGAGTCAGCTGCTCTACCAACTGAGCTAATCATCCAAGCGCAACCAATAATAGAATACCCTTTTCTGGTTTTCAATCCCTTTGCAACAAAATTTCTTCGTACTTTTCTGCGATGCTTCCAACCCCTGAAATCCCAAGTCCAGACGAGGCGCTAGATCAATACTTAGCTCACTTAGGCATGGAACGCAATCTTTCCACACGGACCATTCAATCTTACCAAGAAGATTTACGGCATTGGGTTGCGTTTATGGTAGATGGGGCCTTGGCCTTTGGAGATATTAATTCAGAACATTTAGACGAGCATTTGCAGGCGATGTCTCTCGGCTTTAAATATGAGCCTTCATCGGTTGCGAGGCACATTTCGAGCTTGCGTGGCTTTCTCAAGTTTTGCTTGCAACGCCACTGGTCGTCTCTCGATGTGAGCAATCAATTAGAACTGCCGAAGCTCGGTCGCTATTTGCCCGACTGCTTAAGCATTGAGGATGTGGAAAGCATTTATACGAACATCGATTTAACTCGAAAGTGGGCGTTACGCGATAAGGCTTTGGTGGAGCTGCTTTATGGTGCAGGCTTGCGTATTTCCGAAGCGTTGAATCTGCAGTTGGAACAGTTGAACTTTGAAGACGGTTGGGTGCTTCCGATTGGTAAGGGAAATAAGCAGCGGCTGGTTCCGTTGGGCGCTCAGTCCATTCAGACCATCTCCGATTACATACACAAAGAAAGGCCGTTGTGTACGCCTCTCAGCAGCCATGTACTGCTTAATCCGCGAGGCAAGATGCTATCTCGCATGGGCGCGTGGAAGATCTTACAACGCATTACAAGGCACCTGTCTAAGCCCGTGCATCCTCATTCGTTGCGTCATTCTTTTGCCACGCACCTTTTAGAGGGGGGAATGGATTTGCGCGTGTTGCAAGAGTTACTAGGGCATGCGGACATTGCAACAACTCAGATTTATACTCACATTGAGCGAGAATTCCTAAAGGAAGAACACCGGCAGTTTCATCCGCGCGAAAAAGAAAAAGCTTCTCGCGAATTTTCTCTTGTCAACAGAAAAGCCCTGTGATACAATCTCTTGCATGAAAGCAGAACATATCAACCCATTCCTCAAGTCGACCATCGATACTTTTGCGACTATGTTGAAAAGGAAGATCATTCCGGGTAAGGTGTACTTGCGCACTGTAGCCAGTGTTGCAGACATCTCGGGAGTTATCGGACTTTCTGGCGATATTCGTGGTGCGGTTGTCATGGCATACCCTCGCGAAACAGCTCTTAAAGTTGTTTCCGCATTTCTTGGCGAAAATGTGAATGACTTGAATGAAGTCGTTGCAGATGCGATTGGCGAACTCACAAATATCATTACCGGTTATGCAAAAAAAGACTTGGCAGATATTCAAATGTCAATATCTTTGCCTAGTGTAATTCGGGGTCAAAACCATTTGGTGGATATGCCAAAGGATGCCCCTGTGGTATGCATTCCCTTTGGTGGTGAGTGCGGTGAGTTTGTAATTGAAGTCAGCATGGTTGAAAAGGACAAGTAGGGAGAAATGCAATGAAAATTCTTTTGGTAGATGACTCAAGCACCATGCGTCGCATTCAGGCGAACACGCTGAACTCCTTGGGCTACAATGATCTTGTCCAGGCAGAAGATGGAGCTGATGCGATAAAGAAGTTGAGAGAGAATCCCGATGTGAAGTTGGTTCTCTTAGATTGGAACATGCCTAATATGAATGGGCTTGATTGTCTCAAAGCGGTGAAGGCCGACCCATCGACGAAAGCGATTCCTGTAATGATGGTGACTTCTGAAGCAGAAAAAACAAAGATTATTGAAGCTGTTCAAGCTGGTGCCTCGAATTATTTGGTAAAACCATTTGATGCAGATTCGTTGAAGGCAAAGATCACTGCGCTTCTCGGAGGCGGTTGATTTTTTAGAAGGAGCGGGAGAGTAGAACTGCATTCCCGCGATCGCTATATTTCAATTCTAGCCACTTGCTCGCGAGTGCAAGTCCATAACCGCCGGGGCGCTTGCCTTGGCGTTTTCTCATTTCAGAAACGGCTGCGGGCGTTTCAATGGGGTTGGGAACTTGATCCAGCAAAAAACCACAACCTTGATCTTCGATCTTTACCACAAGTTGATCATGAAAAATTACGAAAGAGCCTTTCACGCGCTTGCGGGGATCAAAACCGTTCCCATGTTCCATTGCATTCAAAAGAATTTCACAAATTGCATAGTGAATGTGATAGATCTGCTCAGAACTTAATGAGGAATGTCTTAGCAAAGCACCCAAAAATTTTCGCATGGATTGAAAAACTGCGCGCGTCGAAGCAATTGAAAAATCGATCCAGTCGCCAGCTTGAATTTCTGAAAACATTCCTCCATCTTCGGGAAAAGTTTCAAGAAGTATTAATAAGACTTCGCTCCAACACCAAGGTTCCTGGAGCACACCAGAAAAGCCTTCCATCTCTTTCACTAAGCCCGCAGATCCTTCGGGCAAAAGAAGAATCTTGGGAGTTTGAGGCCAGATGTTCGATGGATGTTCTGTATCGGCGTAATCACTCTCCACCGCCCAGAATAACAATCCAGGCGCTTGAGGCTTTTCGGATAGTTCAGTTGCCGAAACTTGAAGAGAGGAAACAAGAAAGCCGGACTCTTCTAAAAATGAGTGGAGACGAGGATACTTAAGGCCAGCTGAGCCCGCGATGAGAATTTCGCGACTCATGCCTATTGTGGCTGAGAAATCAGACCTAGTTGTGATAAGACTTTAGTGATCTGCGCTTCTTCAACAGGCTTGATTAAATAGCCTTCACAGCCCTCATTGAAGGACTCGATGATATCCTTTCGGTCATCTAGCGCAGTGGTCATGAGTACCTTGCAACGCTTCTCTTCAGTAACGTTATGCTCGGTTTCAAACGCGCGAATTTGACGTAGCGCTTCTACGCCATCCATTTCAGGCATCATGATGTCAAGGCAGATCAGGCTAAATGGATCACCGCTTTGTAACGCGAGCTTGAAGGCTTCTAAAGCCTCAAGTCCGTTCACAGCAAAATGACTTTCTCCATAATCTTTAAGGAAAACCTTCAACAGCCTGCGGCTCGCATAATTATCGTCAGCAATCAGAATTTTCATATTTCACCTGAAAGCATTGTACGATTTCTTGTGAGTGTATGCAATAGAAATAATCAGCCCACGCGGTGATCTGATTATTCTTTTGCTGCGGCTGCTGCTTCTGCTTTCAATGCACGCAGTTCCATCATGTTAGACTGGTAATGCATGAATGAAAGGACACCAACAGCTAAGAATCCGATTGCATAGAGAGCTAAGAATGGTCCGATAAGAAACTTGCGGGCATCGATATATTGAAGAAGGCCAACTACGCAATACGCGCCGATCGCCATCTCAATCACAGCAAGGAATGGGAAGCCTTGGGAATACATGCTAAGCGACTTATTGCCTTTCTTTGGAGTACGAATAAAAGCGCCCTTGTATCCAGAAAGAGCAGAGAAAACGGCACGAGTATTATTGATCGCAATTCCAACACCAATGCTCATTAGCACTGGCATCGCAAGCAAGCGTAGCTGCCAGCCTTTGTAACCAGAACAGCGTTGCGCAACGAAATACATGAATGAAGGGGCTACTGCTGAAAGAGCGATACCAGCAAATACAACGGTAAACGCAGAACCATGAATAGGGAAATTTCCCCATGCAAGCAATGGGAATGCAAGCAGCGCAGTAATCAACATCAGTGGATGACTAGAATAGTGAGTTGTATGCAGAATGGCTTGAAGTTTGACGCGGAAAGGCAGATCAGCCTTTAAAACCCTAGGCAAAACCTTCATTGCTGTTTGGATAGATCCCTTCGCCCAGCGGAATTGTTGAGCCTTGAACGAATTAATGTCAGAAGGTAATTCAGCAGGAACAATCACATCAAAAACAAACTTCATTTTCCAGCCTGCGAGCTGTGAGCGATACGACAAATCCATGTCTTCACAAAGAGTGTCGCCTTCCCAACCACCAGCATCATCAATAGCTTGGCGACGCCATACGCCAGCTGTGCCATTGAAGTTCATAAACAAGTTGCCCCACGAGCGCGCACTTTGTTCAATCACGAAATGGCCATCGATACCAATAGACTGAGCCAGTGTCAAACCGGACTCGTTGCGATTAAGATGTCCCCAACGACCTTGCACAAGACCGATGGTTGAATCCATCATCATATAGGGAACGGTACGCATTAAGAAATCAGGAGATGGAACAAAGTCTGCGTCAAAGATGGCGATGAATTCCCCTTCCGCTTTGGCAAGACCCTCGGCTAGTGCTCCAGCCTTGTAGTCATGGCGGTTGGTGCGATTCAGAAGCTTGATATTAAAGCCCTTCGCTTGCATCTCGGCAACTTTGCGGCGCGATACTTCAAGGCACTCATCAATGGAATCGTCTAGAACTTGGATTTCATGCAAGTGCAGAGGGTAATCCATTGCGCAGATCGAGTCGATTAGGCGCTCTACGCAATTTGCCTCGTTAAAAACGGGAAGTTGAGTGGTGACTTTGGGGAGCTGATCTCGGCTCGTTACGCGGTGATAGTTGAGCAGGGCTCTGCGATCAGCCAGACGAACTCGGCGGCTGTTCTTGAGGAACAGGAATACCGAATAGTACAGGTTGAATCCGTAGGCAGCGAGGCCGACACCTGCTAAACAATAGATTGTGAACAGGACGTCGAGAAGAAGCTGGTTCAACATCGTTGTATTTTCCTGAAAAAAGTGGCCCTTAGCGCGGCCAAATATAAGAACTCCATTCTTGTTTGTGGGCACTTCATTACAATTCCGTGACAAATATTTTTTATTTACTTTAAAGCATAGGACTTGCCGAAATACGAAGTTGTCGTTATACATTCCTGTAATGAAAAATCGTTTTCTCTTTGTTGGCGACCGTTTTTGGGGTATTGACCCCAGTGTTGGCGATATGCTTGCTGACATTTTGCTGGTGGAGTTTCCGCGGTTACCGCTTGAATTTTCTATTCATAGCTCATTTCGCAACACTTTTGAATGGCTTTTTGCGAATTGTCCGCGAGATATTATTGGTAGACAAGCGGGAGCGACTCTCTTTTGTGTGGGCTGGGAAGATTGCTTGGGGGCGTTGACTGCTGATCAATGTGTGGAAGGGTATCGAAAGCTGTTGCATGAAGTTCGAAGAAATAGTCAGACGCGCATTCTAGTGCTGACGCTGCCTGTTTTTCAGTTGGAATCGAATTCGGCAATGTTCACAAAAGTTGCCGCAATCAATCATTTTTTGAGAGATCATGCTCCAGAAAATGACATCCACCTCATCGATCTCGATGCTGTTTTTGGGGAATACCAAAACGCTCAATTGGTGCGAGGAGAGCTTGCTCGCAATTTATTTACCGATAACGGAACATTAGGCCAGCTAGGTAAGATGCTTGGCGCTCAAACTCTCGCGAAAGAGTTTAAACTCAGTTAGTGATCAATTTGTTCTGTTCCACTGTGTCCTTTTTGTTAGATTCTGGACATGAGTGATAGACATGAACAATTTGCTGGAAAGAATGCAGCCCTAGGCCGCATTTGGGGAATGGATTCCAAAGACAAAAAATTTCCATCGGATCATGGCCCAGCCGTTGCAAAGGTTGGAAAGTGCGAGAAGTGCGGATTAGAAAAACCACTACGTACGTATCGCAGCCAAGAGCATAGCCGCACGGAAGGAACTGCTTCTTACGGAATTTCATATCAGCATCTTTGCGAAGAGTGCAAGCCAACTCCCAAGCCTCATAAAGACGTTCCGCAAGTATCCGAAAAGGCCATCAAAGCAATGCTGCGCGGTGCTCGCAAGAGCTTGTAAAAAATCATCGCAATCTGTGACCCTAAAAAAGGAGCCCCATCATGACGATGAGGCTTTTCCTTTTTTTCTTTTCAAACGTGAAGCGTCTTCTAGTGAGGTTTTTGTAACGCTAACACTTGCTCCACAAACTCGCCAACTTCCTTAAACTCACGATACACAGAAGAAAAGCGCACGTAGGCAACCGGATCTAAGTTGCGTAAAGAATCCATCACTAAGTTGCCAATCTGGTCGTAGCGAACTTCCTGGCTATCGGAATTCATCAACTTGTTCTCAATGTCATTCACGATTTCATCAATGGTAGGGCGGGCGATGGGGCGCTTTTTACAAGCCATTAAGATACCCGACAGTAGCTTCTCACGCGCAAAAGGCTCACGGGTATTGTCGCGCTTAATTACTGTGAGTGGAACCATTTCCACGTATTCATACGTTGTGAAACGACGGCTGCAACCAATGCATTCACGTCGACGGCGGATCGCGGATCCGCTTGAACGGGAATCAACGACTTTGTCTTCGTCATGTTTGCAAAATGGACAGATCATTGGGAAACCTTGTTACAAGTGTACTCTAACTTGGAATATACACTTATAACTTGAATATTTTCAATGGGTTATATGATAATTACCAAGGGTAGGGCTTTGCTGCTTGAGAAGAGAGATGCATATATGCATAAGCTTCAAGTACTAGGTATCACACACAAAAAAAACAGCAAGTTGCCCTGCCGTTTCAGAATGCAGCGAAAGAATCACTGCCAACGTTCTCATTACATACAAACTACTTCAACGCACCACGCTCAAGCTTAATTGTGTAATTGGTTTGGTCTGCCACTTCGCTTGGTCCCCAATACTGAATTGGACCTGGATAGCTATAGGATTCGCTCGTTGCCCATTCGTCGCGGCGAGCAGCAAAGTACTTGAATGGAGCTGCATCGAGTTCCACCAAGGCCTTCTGGATCACAGGCTTATCCTTACCGTGACGCCGTTCAATGTTCATCATCATGGTGATAGGAATGCCACCCGCAGTCCAATTATCGATACCCGCAGTCAAGTTACGGATAGAACTCATATAGCCAGTCAAACCATTGAGCGCGAGCACGGAAGCCGCATAGCCCAAGGAGTAGCAGTAGTCGGCATCGAAGTTCGAAGGAGCAGCGCAACGGCCTTCATAACCGAAGAAGTGGTTGATGGCGGCAAACTTGCCCTTGAAATCGTGGCGAGCCTTGACATCCTTAGCCACCATCTCGATCACGAGCTTTTCGGTTTCGATCAAAGACACTTGCACGTTTCCGTGTGGGTCGCGATCGAGCATCAACTGTGCTTGGATTCCAGCAGGCAAGCTCTTCAGCAAGTGTGCAGACGCTGGGCTCAGGTGCTTGCTCATTGCAACGACCATACCCGCAGTGTCGCCTGCAGCCTTGATCTCTGTCTCATGGTGCGCGAGTACTTCATTCAACTCAGAAATCAACACGCCAAATTCAGGAATGAATTCCACCAAGCCTTCTGGAATCAAGGCCACGCCGAAGTTCTTGCCTGCGTGTGCGCGGGCATAAACTACGTCTGCGATGCTCTTGATCACTTGGTCGAGAGTCTGCTTCTTCTCTTTAATTTCTTCCGAGATGAGGCAAATATTTGGATGCGTTTGCAATGCTGCTTCAAGACCAATGTGCGAAGCCGAGCGACCCATGAGCTTAATGAAATGCCAATACTTCTTGGCAGAGTTGGCGTCGCGTTGAATGTTGCCAATCATTTCGGAATAAGTCTTCACAGCAGTATCAAAACCAAAAGAGGTTTCGATGTATTCGTTCTTCAAGTCACCATCGATTGTCTTAGGCACGCCTAGTACAGAGCACTTCACACCCTTGGCCTTGAAGTATTCTGCAAGCACAGCACCATTGGTGTTTGAATCATCACCACCGATGATCACGATTGCGTCGAGGTCAAGCCTCTTTGACGTTTCGATGCACTTATCAAACTGTGCTTCGGTTTCAAGCTTGGTGCGGCCTGAACCAATGATATCGAATCCACCAGTGTTGCGATATTGATCCATTAATGCACGATCAATTTCAATGTACTTGCCGTGTTCAAGACCCGAAGGACCACCCAAGAAGCCGATCAGCTTAGAGCCACCTTGGTTTGCTTTAATGCCATCGAAAATGCCCGCGATCACATTGTGTCCACCAGGAGCTTGGCCACCCGAAAGTACCACACCGATATTCACCTGGTTGCCCAAGATCGCATGGCTGCCTGTCGCCTCGAACGAAACCACAGGAGCGCCGTAGGTATTTGGGAACAAAGCCTTCACCGCAGCTTGGTCGCGCACAGCTTCTGTGGCAGCACCCTTTTTGATTGATACCTTCAGCGGGCCGTTCTGCAAGGACTTGGGAAGCTTAGGTTGGTAAGCGGCTCTGGCCTTCGCCAGCAAAGAAAGATTGTCAGACATGGTGACCTCGGTTAGGGAAAACTTGACGCGAAAAATAGGAAATAATCCGTGGTTGGTAGGGGAAAGCCTTCCCCTCGCCTCAGTCTGTAGTCTTCGGCTACCCCTTCCGCAAAAGCTCATTCCATTTTCAGATAAATGTATTTTCAGCACATGAAAAATATTTTCTTCACTATTGCTATCGCTGCGTCACTGTGCCTCGCTCAAGATCAAGTTTCCAAGTTCGAGTTTACTCCCGAGCCACTTAGCTTGGGGCATATGGAACAAGGCACGCTGAAGCACATTGTGCTACAAGGCAAAAATATCTCGAAGTCTATTGTGCAGCTTGAATCTGTAATCGATCAAAATGTAGGCGGGTCAAACTTTGTCTATCCAAAGACAATTGCTGCTGGTCAAAAATTCCAAGTTGAGTTTGACCTCAATACTCGCGGAATTGAAGGTCCGTTCAATCACCAAATCGTGTTGATTGAACAAGGCGGGAAGCCTTCTGTGACAAGGGTTGAAGGCACAATCGATTCTCCCATTTTATTTTCGCAGCAAATGCTCGATGCAGGCTATGTCACGGCAGATTCAAAACTGCAATGGACGATTTATGCATGGTGTCCCAAAGGAACCAAGTTTCCTCTAGCCCTTGATTCAGCGAGCTCCGCACGTTTTACCTTGCAAAGTACAGAGGTGCTTTTAGACACACAAAAATTCGATGAAATCAAGGAAGGCGGTTCAGCTCAAGGCCTAAAGCTCACCTTAACAGCAAAAGATTTTGGCAAAGGCCCTGCGAATCCAAAGATCAGATCCATTCGCCAAATCGTAGGTTTCACAAGCCCTAACTGGCCCAAAGCCAATCCAGAAATTCTAATCGTGGGCTTCTGGAAATAGCACTCTTGCCTTCTATCAGCTTTTATCTAAATTAAACGCCTCTTTCGGGACGTAGCTCAGTCTGGTAGAGTACTTGAATGGGGTTCAAGTGGTCGATGGTTCGAATCCATTCGTCCCGATAACAAGAAAGGCCATCCGCAAGGGTGGCCTTTCTTGTTATCGGGACGAATCATGGTTATGAAGCATCGACCTCGATGGTTCGACAGCGCAGGCATGGATGCCGGAGCTGCATATGCGCAAGCATACCCAACGGGCGTCCCACAGGACGTGGGACGTGAATCCATTCGTCCCACTATCACCACCCGCAAGGGTGGCCTTTCTTGTTATCGGGACGAATACCGGTTATGAGAACCATCGGGCTCTTGTTGGTCGATGTGTTTGCTTTACAACCTTCGATCGCCTGTTCTAACAAATTGCCCTAAAAGGTTGAAACGACGTTGCGAGCTTGTAAAATTACTGCGCGAAAAACTTGATTTTGTTCGTGTTGAAATTGGAGCCACAATCGAGAGAGTGCCGTTTGTAAAAGTGAGCGCATATCCAAGTTGATCCGAATACAGACCTAGAGGGAGAATCGAATAATTTCCCACATCAAAAGCCCCTTGGGCTGAACCATCGTAGGTGAGTGTTCCCAAAAGTTTTGTTTGATCCACGTTGGTAAGAGAATATTCAATACCATTTCCACCACGAAATGCTTTTCCATCATAAGTCTTTGAGAAAGGCTTCGCTGCAATTGTGAGTGGAGTCATAAATGTGCGGAGTAGGGGTGTGGTTTGCTCTTCGTAAATAATCCATGTGCTATCAAAGTCCCAGTGGGCAAAGGAATCATTTTTGAAACTAAGCGATTGCTTCATTTCTGCACTGGTTAAGAATAGACTCAGAGTATCGATTGCATTCATATTGAATCCAAGTAATCCACCCACGTCATTGCCCGTTCCTGTAACAGTACCGCTTGCAAATGCAGAGTTGATGTTCCCTTCATTCTCTCCCACCAAAGCACCCACTGAATTCACACCTTGCACAGAGCCGCTTGCATACGATGTCGAAATTGTTCCTCCATTTGTGCCAACAAGTCCACCCACGTAGTTCATTGTGGTCGTTACAGATCCTGTTGCGTAGGAATTCGTAATGCTATCCCCGCTATATCCAGCAAGGCCTCCCACGTCGTCATCACTGCTTTGTACACTGCTTGTCGAAAAAGATCGATCGATAAGGCCTGAGGTTGATCCAACTAACCCACCCGTATATATGCTAAGCCCATGCACCGAACCCTTTGAATACGAATGCAATATGGGTTCCCCTTCAACAATACCCACAAGGCCACCCACACAAAAATCTCCGGTAACAATGGCACTGGCAAATGAGTTTGCGATGTAGGCGGAATCGAAACCGTTATTGGAGCCCGCAGCCATGCCAACGAGTCCACCGACATAATCTGAATCGCTTAGTACAGAATCTGCTGTCACACTTGCTGCATTGACCGTTCCATCAAGTTCGCCGGCCAGTCCTCCAACATACATATGCCCGCGCACATGCTCGGCCTTGAGCGCAATGCTATCAACGTGTCCATTGGTTGTGATATAAGAGAAGAGACCCACCCAATCTTGCTTTGGTCGATTGATATACAAGCCCGAAATGTAATGCCCACTTCCAAAAAAATACCCTTTGAAAGAATCGGGGTTGGCCTCGTCAGCCTCGGATCCAATTGGTTCAAAGCCTTTGCAAACTTTGCCTACGCAATTTTCTTTTGCAGAAAGAGTTGCATCAATATCAGCAACTAATCGATAGGAATCAGAAGATGTGCAATCACCCACTGAAACAAGCTTCAAATCGGCGTAAGAGGCTACGATATATTCACCGTTGATATTTGTGGTCAACGTGCAATCCGCATTTGCAAGTAAGGGCAGGAATGCGCTTGCAAAAAGTGAGGACGAAATGATTCTCATTTTCAATGTGCTCCCAAGATTCTAAGTGGTTCCTTGAGAGGTATCATAACAAAAGCTCTAAGAAAAGTCCCGCTACTGAGCAGCCCCTAGCAAGTCAGTGGCACGGCAAACATTGAATCCTGCGCGTTGCAAAATCGGGATTGCTTTCTCGGTATCGCTGAAACGAAAAACCATTACAGCTTCTTTTTCCTTATTGCTCGCGAATGCGTACATGTATTCGATGCTAATGTTTGCGGAGTCAAGTGGAATAAGGATTTGCGCGAGTCCACCTGGGCGATGAGGTACTTGCAAAGCAACGACATCGGTGATGGCGACTGCGTAGCCTGCGGATTCAATGGCTTGCTTGGCTTTTTGCGTGTCGGGTGTGATAATGCGCAGAAGGCCAAAGTCCCCTGTGTCTGCAAGGGATAGCGTGGAAAGGTTCACGCCTGCTTGCGCTAAGGTGTGGCACAATTCGCCGAGCTTACCTGGGCGATTTTCCAAGAAGATTGAAATTTGCTGGATTTTCATTTTGCGTCCTCTTTGTTGCGCAGATCGAGCACGCGCTTGGCCTTGCCTTCGCTACGCGCGATGCGACCTGGCTGCACCAATTCGATTTCTGCGCGTAGGCCGGTGATCTGTTCAATCGAATGGCCGAATCGCTTTTGTAGACTTTCAATGTCCGCAATTCGATCTCCCACCATGTCGCCAGACATTTCGACTTGCACGGCCATTTGATCGAGACCTGATTTGCGTGTGAGCACGATTTGGTAATGGGGCAAATTGGCTTCGGTTTTGAGTAGTGCGGTTTCGATTTGCGAGGGGAATACGTTGACGCCACGAATGATAAACATGTCGTCGGAGCGGCGGCTGATGCGGCGAATGCGGCGTATGGAGCGGCCACAGGCACATGGTTTGGCTTCGATTGCAGTGATGTCGCGCGTGCGGTAACGGAGTATGGGCATGGCTTGCTTGCTGAGCGTGGTCAACACCAATTCGCCTTCTTCACCATCGGGGACTGGTTCGAGAGTTTGTGGATTCAATATCTCGACCAAGAAATAATCTTCAAAAATATGCAAGCCGTCGCGGCAATGACATTCTGCACCCACACCTGGTCCAATAATTTCAGAGAGGCCGTAGATGTCATACGCTTCAAGGCCGGTAGTGCTTTGTATGTATTGGCGCATCTGGTCTGTCCAGGGTTCTGCTCCAAAAACACCACGCTTCACGTGCAGATCTTTTTTGAAATCGAGTCCCATTTTTTGCGCGACTTCGATGAGATGAATGAAGTAGCTCGGCGTTCCACACACGGCCGTAACACCAAAGTCTTTCATCACCATGATCTGCCGCTCGGTGTTTCCGCCCGAAATCGGAATGACCGTGGCGCCAATGCCTTCTAAGCCTCCATGCAATCCGAGGCCACCGGTGAAAAGTCCGTAGCCATAAATATTTTGCACCACATCCCCGCGACGAAACCCTGCGGAGTAGAGTGTGCGCATAATGACTTGCTTCCACACTTCCATGTCTACTGCGGTGTAGCCTACCACAATTGGTTTACCGGTGGTGCCTGAACTTGCATGCAGGCGCACAACCTCGCTCATGGGAACGGCGAAAAGACCGTAGGGATAGGTGTCGCGCAGGTCGCTCTTTACGCAGAAAGGCAATTTGCGAATGTCGTCGAGTTCCTTGATATCACAAGGGTGCACGCCGCGCTCATCCATGCGTTTGCGAAATAATTCCACATTGGCGTAAGCGTGGGCAACGATGGCTTTGAGGCGTTGCAACTGCACCTCGCGCAGCTTTCCTTGTGGAAGAAAGTCGAGCGCACTTTCTGGGAAAAAGGTCCCTTCTAAATCATTCCACAAATTGCGAATCATTGCGAATCTCTCCCTAATTGAAATGCTTGTGCGTTGGCTGCATGGAGCTTTTCTGCGAAGTTTGCTTGCAAGGCCTTCTGCCATAAGGCTTCTGGGATGTCGAGCAAGGTACTGAGTTTGCCGAGCATGGCCACGTTGAGGCTCTTTGCACTGGGAAGCTTACTCGCGTCTATATCTTTGGGCACAAGGATTTTGCCTTGCGCTTTGAGACCATCTTTGACTACGGGGATTTGTGTCTCTTCCATCACAATTAAAATATCGCAGGCGCCATCGGGGATCATTGGGCTGTTGACTGTGCTGCCATAGCGTACATCCGAAGAGATGCTTCCTCCGCGCTGACTCATGCCATGCACTTCCGCTTTTTTCACTTCATAACCCAAGCGAAAAACCACATCGGCAAACACATCCGAAGCTTTGATCACACCTGTTCCACCAAGGCCTGCAAAGCGAATATTCATGGTTTCCATTTTACTTGCCTCCTGCTTGGCAATCGCATTTTTCAATGCCGTTGTGACCTGCTTCCCAAATGGCGCGTTCCCGTTCGGCAGCGACGATGCGGCTTACTGCCAGAATGCATGGGCTCTTGGCGACGATCAAGGTTAACTCATCTTTGCGCAGCGCATCTGCCACGGCTTCTTTAAAGCGGGCACGGTCGCGCACGGGGTTGATGGTCGCGGTGTTGGGAATCCCTGCGGCGCGAGCCAAGTCCTCATAGTTCACGCGATTGGTGAAATCACCAATGAGCTGCTTGCCGGTGCCTGGGTGTTCTTGTTGGCCGGTCATGGCGGTGGTTCCGTTGTCGAGAATAATCACCACATGCCCAGTCTGGGGCGCGTTGTAGGCCATTTCAACAAGCCCCGTAATGCCGCTATGCAAGAAGGTGCTATCACCAATCACGGACACCACGCGCTTGGCTTCTGCGCGAGGTAGCACATGGCGGAGTCCTAGTCCCATACCGATTGCAGCACCCATATCGATCATCATATCCATCGCTTGCAAAGGAGGTAATGCGGCCAAGGTATAGCAGCCAATATCGCCAGCAACAATACAATCCAATTCCTTCAACACCTCGAAGCTTGAACGATGGGGGCAACCCACGCAAAGCTCGGGAGGCTTTCCGCGCACAGGTACGGGCTCTGGGCTAGAGTCTTTGGCAAGAATGCGAGCCACGCGATCAACGCTCAATTCCCCAAAGCGATAGATGCTATCATCCTTAGCTTCTACGGCAATGCCTTCTGCCTTAAGGGCATTCGCAAGCCATGGGTCATTTTCTTCGATGACTACGCAGCGTTTTACGCTTTTGGCAAAGTCGCGAATCTTTTGCAAGGGAAGTGGGTAGCTCATTCCGAGCTTGAGAATACTGGCCTCGGGAGCGGCGTCGCGTGCATGGTGGTAGCTGATTCCTGCGGTGATAATACCGAGTTCTCCGCTGCGATTTTCAATGTGTGTGGGGCCTTCTTGCTCGTTCCATTGCGTGAGTTCCACGAGCTTATTGCGTAAGCGTTTGTGGGCGGGCTTGGCGTGGCCTGGCACCATCACGCGATGCTGAATGTTGCGCACAAAGCTCGGAGTAGGTGCGCCCGTATCTGCTGGCACTTGGTCCATGGGCACGCGAGGTTTTACCGGTGACTTGGAATGGCAGACGCGCGTAGTGACGCGGTAGATTACCGGGATTTGCCAACGCTCGGAAA
>Ga0302293_10000294_pt1 | contig 28002 bp, 18 predicted proteins | sample III_Fen_N2_2_FD_198758 | JGI IMG/M metagenome (GOLD analysis project Ga0302293, IMG submission 198758) | Peat permafrost microbial communities from Stordalen Mire near Abisko, Sweden - III_Fen_N2_2 | ecosystem: Environmental > Terrestrial > Soil > Wetlands > Permafrost | place: Sweden: Abisko...
TAATTAGACTGGTGTTTCATCGGGAGCATCGCGTACAGTTGCCCATTCATTTGTATATCTCAGACGATAAATATCTCTAAGGGCTGTTTTATAATCTGCCCAGCTTTTTTCAATTCTTACATCATTCTTATCATCCGAATCATAAGCTTTCATCAATGTTTCTCCTGCATTTCTTCTTATTCTGCCCAGATCGTTGGGTATATTTACAAATTTAATTATCCAGTTATCATGTTTATCGGGGTATCCTAACTTTTCACTCATGTCATCAAACAAGAACTGTTTATATTTATTCTCCCAAATCTCATCTGCTTCATCTATATAATCACGGGCAATTGTATTCGGAGCCACCGAGTTTACTTTATTCATTTTCTCTTTAGGAAGATTGTGCCATGAAGCATTTGTTGCAACGGCAGCCGCTCCATGCGTTACTTTTTCGTCAGGTGAAGTAGCACCAATTGTAACAAATTCATCTATATAATTACCGTCATCATCTGTATATGAACCAGCCTCGTTATTCATATAAACCGGAAAATTAATCGTGATTCTGTTCACCGGACCATGCCTGTTTCCATCAGCCTGATATGTATACCATTCTGTGATAAAACTGGATGCATAAGTAATATTTGAATCTCTGTTTACTGGTTTTACACCCGGTAAATTCTTATAAGCATCTTTTGCTTTAGCCTTATTAAATTGCGACTCTGTAATGGAACTAATATCTCTTATTCTTTGGGTTGAATATGTTACATTCACAGAGTAATAGACAAAATTCCCCTCGTCAATCCTAGCTTTAATATGCTCTTCAACAGCTGTATTATGTGCAGAATTACCTGGTTTGCCCGGTATTGCAGTAAGGTTTCTCGCTTCTGCCGGACCACCGATATTATCATTCAGCAAATGTCCCTGTATGTAGGAAGTCCCTGTAATTAGCGTTAAGAATTGTGCCCTGGCCTTGCTGTCTTCACCTGATTTATTCGAGCCTTTTCCACTTGGATAATCAGGTCCGAGTGGTTCAGCCACCATACTTGTGCCTTCACCTGCATTTGCATCAAGTCCTCCCCACCTTAACTTGGTAACCCATTTTTCGGCACCAACCATTGCTCCAAAACCTTCGGCTTTACCTGATAAATCTGGCCGGTTCAAGGTATCATTCACAATACTCGTTTCCAATAAATTTGGATCTCTTGCGAGTTGAGAGACTTCGTCGCTACTCGTTTGTGCGTATTTATTAGGCGTGAGTGTTTCTGCTTTCGTTTGAATTGCCTTCTCCCCCATCACATCTGCTTCTCGCTCTAAACCTGCATCGTCATTAATCGCAACTTTCCCCTTCATTTGCCTTGTCGGCTGCACTCTTCCTTGTTTTTGCTGTACTACGTGCCAAGCTTCGTGCGGAAGGTGTTTTTCTTGTCCGGAAGCTAGATGAATATTGGTTCCTTGCGCATAGGCATGAGCATTCAGTTGTGCGGGTTTATCTGAATTGTAATGCACTTTTACATCGTTCATAGAATAACCCGAAAGGTTTTCAATGCCCGATTTAAGATTGTTGGGTAAACCAGTATTGTTGACCTGACGCTGAACGGTTGTTTGATCGGCCAATTGTTGCATTGACTTTAATTGTACAATACGCTGACTGGAATTAGCCATTAATTGCATCGGATGTCCCAATTGGATTGCAGATTGGTTGCCTTTAGAATCGGAGTTAACGCTTACCGATTTGGATTCCTGAACATGTTGCACCTCCTGATACTGCTTCATAATCTAGCATTTCAAATAAATAAAATCCCCTCCTTCTGTAATTCTCTTCGGATACCGATTTCCAGTTCTGCTTGAGAAACTACTTTATCTCCTTTTTTGATTGCTTTCAAGGTCGCGTAACGAATTACATTCATAATGACACCACCGGCTATCTCATATTTTTCGGCAATTTGTCGCAAATCGACAGCCGGATCGAGCGGTACATCGTCGGCAAAGGCTTGTTTCCATAAAGAAAGTCGCTCTTCGGGACCCGGCATCGCAAAATGAATCACCGATTGAAACCTGCGTGTAAACGCCTGATCGATGTTGTCTTTGAGGTTGGAGGCCAAAATAACAATGCCATTGTGATCTTCGATGCGCTGTAATAAATAAGCCACTTCTTGGTTGGCAAAACGGTCGTGTGAGCTACTTACCTCGGTGCGTTTCCCGAACAAGGCATCTGCTTCGTCGAAAAACAGAATCCATTGTTTGCTATCGGCCAGATCAAACACTTTGGAAAGGTTTTTTTCGGTTTCGCCAATGAATTTCGACACCATCATCGATAGGTCTATTTTGTAGACATCATGGCCGGTACTTTTTCCGATCAATGCAGCGGTTAAGGTTTTCCCAGTTCCCGGCGGACCGTAAAACAAGGATTTATAACCGGGTTTCAAACGTTTGCCCAAACCACCGCTTTGCAACAAGGTGTTTCCGTGTTCGATCCAATCGCTGATCTCTGACAAGCTTTCGCGTGTTTCCGGACGTAAAACGACATCTTCCCAGTCGAGTTTGGTGTGAATGATTTTTGCCGGAAAATCGTCGTTGAATTCGGGTTGTTGCAATTTCCCTGAGAGGCAATAATGCAGGAAATCACTATCAATGGATAATCGACCACTCATAACAGGTTCTAAACGACCGGCATTTTCAACGCGGAGCAATTTTTTGCTTGTCAAACTGCCTTCATTTGTGAGCAACTGTAAGTACGTAAAGCGTTCTTCCAATGACGTTCCGCCGAGCAAAAACAATGCTGTTTCACCTGTTGGGATAAATGCGATGGCACTATCCGTTGCGCCGCCGAATTCGGTAAACCGCTTGTCTGAAACGCTGTTTCGAATCGTGAATACATCCAATAATTCGGGTTTGATGTGTGGCGCCAATGCGAGCAAAATGACTAATCGTTCAGGAATGGAAACTGCGTGATCTCGCATTGCCTGTGCGTAAAACGATTCGGATACTGACACATCAGGAGCTGGTACAGCATAGAGAATATCTCCCACAGATTCCTGTCCTAAATGGTCGCGTAAACGCAAATCGATCAACTGTGCCAACCATTCCATTTCCTGTGTAAGACAGGCGGCATTTTCAGTAGAAGCGCTTTTTTGCGGTTTCAACTCTTCTTTCAATTCCATATTTTTTATGCGAGTTACCATTCTACAACCAATAAGTGATCCAACCAAGGCAAACGAATCAATTGAATCGGCCAAGGGAGTTTATCCAACAAAATATCATATGTTTCGCGTTTCACCTGCAATAGCCATTGACCGTCGCGGGCAGAAAGCGCTCCTTCACGTTGCAAATAAGCCTTACGTAAATTCGCTACCGTTAAATTTTTCCAGGCAGGCACATGCTCCATTACTGCGGTGAGCAATTCATCCATCAACAATTGTTGTTCATCCGTAATTACTTCGGGGGCATTGACAGGTGATTCGGGTTGCATTCCCACCAATACTTTAGCGAGCGCCAGATGAGGTTCGAATAATTCACGATCGGGACCTATTACCAATTGCTGTAACAACCAACACGCCTGCTCGCGCGCCTCTTGATGGATGAATTTACCATTTACCATCAATTCGTTTTTTTCGAAATAGCGTTCCAAAAACGGCCAAAGCACTATGATACCAGCATTGCGTACATACAATTTTTCCGATTCGCTAAACGGATCAATGGCTAACGGAACCGGTGGTACAATCGTTGATTGATCTTCATCGCGTTTATCCGCTGCTTGCTGGGAAGAGCTCGTTTGTTGAAGTTGTTGTACTACATCCTTCAATGCTTCCACTTCTTTTTGTTGATTTGGATCTTCCAAAATAGGCGCGGATTCTTCCACTTCCCTACTTTCAGATTGCTCATCTGAGAACCACAATTGTGCTGTAGAATCCAGATCAAAACGTTTGGCTAATTGTGTTAATTGAAGCCAATCAGCGTCTCTTTCACCAAGTTGAAACAACGATGCGATTGCTGCCAATAATTTGCCTTGCACTATTGACTTGACAGATGAATTGGAGATGGTTTCCGTTACTTGAAAAACAACTTGAATCCACCTTGCAGGCACACCAACCATTCCTTGTGATAAGAAGTGCATTTCCTGAAACAGTTCTTCCCAAACAACAAAACGGCTTCTTTCAGAAATGAATGCTTGTCGGGTAAACATACTTACTAGTTGCTCCGTTTCTTTGGTATCTTGGTTGGAAGGCAAAAACAAGGTTATCAGTTTCGTTAAATATTCATCCGAAAAGGTAGCCACCACACGTTTTACAACGGCTTTGTGTTTCAACCAAGTAAGTAAATCCGCTCGCAGGACACCGGGTTGATGTTGCATTAATTCCGTTACTGCTTGTTCCAATTGAATCTTCGAGTTGTTTTTTGCCCACCAAGGAAACAATCCTGTTTGCAAAAAGTAAAGCACCAAGTTTCTGTTGGATTGCAACAATTGTTCAGTGACAACCTGATCTGTTGGAAACACTAACTCATCATTCGATTCAGCAACCGTTTCGTTTTGAAGCGCCGAAATCATCTCTGAGTCAGCATCCTCGGGCGATTGGAAGTTTATTTCAACCCGAATCGGTTCTAGTTCGTCTTCTTCCTCTTCTTCTACGAAATCCGAATCATCTGCATCGTCAGTGAACTCATCGGTTTGGTTGTGTTGTTCAAAAAACCGGATCAACTCATTGCGTCGTTTTTGAGCTTCCGCTTCGTCAATTTCTGATGTACGCGCATCGTAATTAGGCGAATCTTCATTATTAGATTCGGCAGATTGATTTTGATTGTACTTCGCGAAAAAGGCCGTCAGTTCATCGATTGTGTTACCCGATGCATCCGAATTGAAAGCGCTTGGTGCTAATCCGAGCTGAGCAGCCAATTCATCCGGATCATCAGAAAGAGTTGGTCTTCCACACAATTGCTCCAATTGCTCATCTAAGGCATCGGCCATTTTATTGAGGAATTCCATCTCAAGATGAGCAGGTGAAATTTCACCCAAATCAAGTTCTAGGCGCGCAATCTGATCAATTTCGTGTGCATTACTGTAAGCGCTAAAAAAGCGATCCAACATCGGTAATACCGCCTTATTGAACAAGCTTATTACTTCCTCCTGAATGGCTTCCGTATCGGTTTCACCCGTAAACTCCAATTCCAGCACTTGTTGCCGGATGATATGTTGTTGCTCAGCCAACTCAACCGATTTTAAGCGTCACCAGTTGCTTGAGTTGTGTTGCCATTCCGGTAGTTGCTTTCACTGCATACACATTGAATACGGTTTCTACATTCACCGGTCCGGTTGCCAAAAATACTGTATCGTCAGGGGCTGTATCCACAGCAAATTCCACACCGATTCGCGCTCTACCGATTCCATAATTTTTGTGGTAATAACGTCTCCACCCCACTTCGGCATTGGTGGCGTTATTGCGCAATTGGTAGTACACACCGCGTTGTGGTGGCAATACTTCGATGGTGCCCGTATCGCCCACAGCACTGATAGGATCTGTGACAATGAGACTTCTTGACGGATCTGGTTTTACCGGAATAAACACAATGGTTGTCAGTTCACGTTGGAGTTTTGAATCACGTTTAGTTGCCAAAACCGCCACCGTTAAATCTTCGGTGAGTTTGGTGGTTTTTAAGCTCAACGCCGTTCCATCGCTTTTTCCTTTCCCCGAATTACCTATTGCCGTATTCAATAGGGCTTGCTTGTTAACCGTATCGTCGTCGATGTCTTTAAAAATAAGCTGGTAATCTGTTGTAGCTTGCGTAGCGTTGAGCAATAATTCGGCAACGGCATTGTAATCGGTGCCTCCGGCTGCGTTGAGTATCACAGGAACGGCAGTGTTTGGGAAAACACGAACAGTAGGTTTTGTAATCAAAATGCCCTCTTGGTTGGTTTTCTTATTCACTACTTTCACATTCAAAACCGTGTCTTCTGTAAACGGAATGGTTGGAATGGTCAAATCACCTCCCGTTTTTGAATACGTATTTTCGCTTAACGCATTTCCTTTGGTGTCGAAAACCTGGTAATAGTTATTGCTTTGCGTTTCCTGCAAGAATACGTTAACCGGTTTATTGTATTCGGGTGTTTCAGGAATCAATGTCAGTGGAATATCCTCATCGACCGTAACCCTGATGGTGACCGTTTTTAATAATTGTTTGGTCAGTTTTGTTTGGGTTTTGACAGCAGTAATACTAAAGGTATAATCTTCTCGCGTGAGTATTTTCGTATCAATAACCACCTGCTGATCAACCCGTTTTTGAGAACTTGCCATTGTTGCTCCGGTTTCGTCGTAGAGCGTATAATCAACGTTGGCTTGTGTCGGATCTATCGTAAGTTTCCCTTTATTCTCGTACATCACTACCTTGTTTTGGGGTGTAACGGGCAAATCGGGTAACGGATAGTTGGAACACAACGGAAACAACACCTGATCCATTAAACTATCTCGGGCTATGCGCAACTGAAATCGATGAGTATCTTCCATATGCATCAAGTATTACGAAGTTGATCTAAAAATTGGCGGAAAGTCTTTTCAAACGCGCTCATTTCCTCCTTATTGAGCCAGCGAACATAAACGGTAAGGTGAACAGGAGTTTCCTCTCGGATTACACGTTCTATAAATTCTCTGAAATTATTGTTGTTTTCCGATTTAAACCGATCCGGCCAATTGGGAAAAACATACGTTAATTGCAATGAATACGGATCTTTTTTCTGACTCGAACTAATCCATCTTCCATTGGCTTCTGCGGCCACAAAATCTTTTTCGATCGTGAAATAATCGGGCTTATCTTCAGATACCGTGACTACAAATTTGCCATTGTATTCTTTTGTACCATTGATTTCAATTAATTCCTGATCCATCAATCCATGACCGGTAACTTTGCAACGTGTTTGAGTTGCATTCCCCGCAACTGCAGAAAATTCTTCTATCGGTCGTGTCAATAAAAGAAACGTTGTGTCTACAGTAGTTCTGATCCAAGTGGGCAACAATTCCTTTATGGCTTGATCGGTACTTAATGCCGGAATAAACGCACATTCGATCACAAATGAATCGGGCAACACCTGATCTACAATATAATTGGCATCATACCCCGGATCAGTGAGTGTTCCTGTTCCATTGATGGTAATTTGCTCTCCGCTTTGTAAACCATGACCGGGTGAAACACATTTTATATGTGTCGCATCGTTTGGAATGACCTGAAAAGCAGTAATATTTCGCGAAACCAAAAAATCAGCATAAGCCGAGTAATCTTCAGCTATCGGACGAAGTAAGATATGTTCGAGTAAATAAAATCCTTCTTGATTTTCCTGTTCGCTCAACAATAATCCATCTTGCATCGGAACCCCCAACTTGGCCGCAATGCGTTTTTCCAACCCTGAACGATTGGTTGGGTCGTCAAACGATTCGGCATAATTGACAGCTTTGAATCGGTTGGAGCTAATAGCCGGATAGTTGCGCAAAAACTGCATTTTAGCACGCATTGATTGCTCCAGCGGTTCCATTTTACTGTCGGTAAACTTGTTGGAATAATCGAACAAAAACAAGGAATAATCCGTGAAACTCTCATTAAATCGTGCCAACAAATGGTTGAGAAACTTGTTTTTTCGAACCTGATCGGTTTCTCGCTGATCGGATTTATCTTCCAGCCATTTTTCATAATTTTTGGATAGTAACTCACTTGAATTGGGTACTAATCCGCTAATAGACTGATCAAAGTAAGTTGTGGCATCGTTCGAGTGAAATGAATACAACTCTTTCACTTGCTCTAATTGTTGGTGATAGTTTGCCAATAACTGATCAAAAAACAGCAAGTAAGCTTTCAGTTGACGTGTTTTGGCTTGTTGTTCCACACTAGCCGATTCGGGCAATCCCAACTCACCTATTCCGTATACTTTCGGAAAATGGTGTTGGATGGAATGGTAATCGCCCGGATTGCGATAGTCTCCATTCGGAAGTACAATATCACGTTCTGACCTATCTAAAATCGATTGCTCGTCAGCACTAAGTAATGCTTCGTAGCGGTTGATCACACTTTCTTCATCGAGTGTAATGGTGAGACCGTTTTTCACGAATTTGAGCAAACCAAGGCATTTTTGGACGTCGAGTTTGGGCGTTTTTTGTGCATCCAGAATCAAGCGCCATTTCTCTGATGTAGCACTGGTAATCAGTTCAATGTTGTTCACAGCACTCACTCCTTCAACGTCCATTAATTCGCGAATGATATCGGAAGTGTGTAATTCGGTTTTTCGATCGTATTTGATCAATTCGTCGGTATCGATAAAACCATGTTCTAACAGCGGACCGTCAACAATTTCGTCAATTTGAAGTCCTTTTTGAAGCATTTCGTCTAAGGTATAAAACGAAATGACAGGTGAGATAAATCGTGAAATGCGAAGGAATAAATTGGCTGCAAAGGCGTTAACATCTTCCACTTCTCCAATTTCGATGTTCCCATTCAGGTAAATCATTTGGGAATCGAGCACGGTAATCTCGGCAAAATCTTCGCAGACATTTCTGCAAGCCATTAATCGTTTCCGCACGGCCGGTTGAATATCGCTTCCTACATTTTTTTTCTCAATGAATACGTTGTATAAGCCTTTGATGGGCAACACCACATTCGTATCGTCGGGATTTGTCAAACGCAGGGACTTATCGGTTTGGTTTAAGTAAATAACCGGATCTGTTTCCGTTGCCAATTCCACCCACGCATTTTTTACATCCGGCACGTCGATCACAATTTTGCGAATGTCGAGCAAGGTTACCGGATTGGTGGTCAATAGTTCAGCCGGACTATACAAACTTTCAAAAGTGTCTCCATCTTTTCCAGTCAATAAATCGTCGATGTCATAATCAATGCGATAACTCAAATCGGTAAGCGCATAACACAACTGGTCTAGGATTGTTACTCCCGGATCGTGTAGGTTGTAATCGGTCCAGATTGAGCCCGATAAGCGCTGCAGGTGTTTGATTCCTTCATCGCGCAACCATTGAAAGTCCATTCCTTTCTCGGTAAGCGGAGCGTTTGAAATGGTTTGTGATGTCGTTAAAGTGTCCATATAAAGAGGTGAAAAATCAATAGAATATTTCGGTGTCTATACCACGCAAATGGTATGACATTCCGCCGGGATTGCGCAATGTTAACTTTAACATAGATGGCACTGCTGCTGCTGTTTTAATCAATTGTTCTTTTACAATTTCTTTCGGAATCAAAATGGATTGTGGCCGGGAATACATTCGCCCTGAATAGAGCATTTTACCGATTCCTATTATTGCATCAGACGGACTGAATATCATTGGATTTGTACCTACATTAATCAGTAGAGTGCCACCATGCCAGCCGTTGTTATGTTCATAAAAAGTCACCAATAAATCTTGATCAGAATCGACCACTTTCACGTGAACAACAGCTGTACTATTGGTCAAAACTTGAGCCAATCCGTCATTATTCCAGATACTGTGCCAACTGAGATCTTTTGTTACATTGCCGTTTAACCCCCAATGTAACACTAGTGCAGGATGTTGAGTAAATCCATACATATTTGGCACCAATGCAAAACCAGACAAATAGACCCAATTGGTATCGTTTGTATAAAAATTATAGCCATTTGTTAGAAGGAACTTCAAATTTCCATTATTACTATAAGTGGCTACCTGCTGTGCTGTCACAGGGAAGTTAATCCAAGCGTGTTCATTGGTTTCTTTAGTAGCATTGCGCGGTCCTATCATATAAGATGACATATTACCCGATGGAGTTGTACCATCATTTGATAAACCTGATGGGCTGCCATTTGCATTGTTACTAGAGCGCATGATTTTCACACAATTGTTACCGTTCGAATCGCACAACCAAACAGTAAATACAGACCATCTATCGCGGTCGATAGTGGATAAAAGTAATGCGTTGTGAACACCGGGAGTAGCCGGAAGTGTTAAATAAATACCATTGACTGGTGGAGCGTCTGTTCCGATTGCTTCAGTAGATAAGTTACTTAATATGAACATGCTTTTAAAAAACCATGGATTAAATCCATCGTATTTACTAATGGTAGCCGCCCCTCGTGAACTTAATTGGGTTTGTGGATCGGTTCCGTTTTGAGCCGTTTTTAATGTTCCATCCCAGCAATAAGTCGGCGTTCCATAAGGGCGGTAATCTCTTCGCACTTGCGGTTGTGCCCAAGTGGCATTACCATTCAGATCTGACGTAAGAACTTTGCCTGCACCTTGATTACCCGTTTTGAGACGCACCGTACCGTTTACATCTAATTTAGCTGTCGGAGTTTTAGTCCCGATTCCTACATTTCCACTCGGTAATAACGCCAGATGATTGCTCGTACTCGTGCTTTCACCTGTTCCGATGGTTAAAATATTCGCACCGGGTACTTCGGCCGTATCTTCTTGGAAGGTAATAAAACCAGTATCTTTTGGACGGTTTGCCTTCGTTTTAAAAACAATGGAACTTTGTCCTTTAAGATCGCCATGTTCTAAAACGAAAGCACCTGTGTCAGCTGATGGAACACTTCCCGTTTCTTCATACACATGTAAACGTCCCGAAGGCGTTTTTGTACCGATTCCTGTTTTACCGGTTTCGGAATCGATGAATAAACGCGGAGCATCATTGCCTGTAAGCAGCAAAAAGCCGGGACGATCACCGATTTTCTGACTTAATTTCCAAGTTGGCTTGACATCGGAAAACTTTGCGTAAAAATGAAGTAGATCCTGAGAACTACCAGCAGCTTCTATCGCCAACGGACCGTCCTGAATTTTTGCTATTCCGTCTTCTTTCTGATTCAGCCCCGCATCAATAAAATCCTTGAAATTTTGCTCTGACGGTGCTGCATTCGACCTAAAATAACTCTTCAGTTGCGTTCTATCTTTTTTTGTGTTTTCCATGTCAACATGTTTTATTCAGTGTTTTTAGTAAAAAATCTCCGTATCAACTCCTCTGAAATAATAGTGATCCTGCCCTCCGTTTCTACAGGTTAATTGCAACATTGAACTAACGCCTCCAGCGGTTTTAATTAATTGTGCTTTTACGATTTCTTTCGGAATCAATATTCCTTGAGGTCTCATGAAATTTTTACTAGCGTATAATGCTCTAGCTATTCCCTCAAATCCTGCGGAAGGGCTAAAAACGGTATTGTCGGTTCCGATTCTAATAAGTAAAGAGCTTCCGAACCAGCCATTATTGTGTTCATGAAAAGTAATCAGCAAATCCTTATCAGGGTCAACAACTTTTACAAACACATATCCGGTGGTGTTTCCTTCTATTCGATACAAACCTTCACTCTGAAAAATATCCGACCAAAGTACATTACTCGTTGTAGCAGAGTTTGTAGCCCAATGCATTAATAACCCCGGATGCTGAACATATCCATAAACGTTGGGTACTAAAGCAAATCCTGATAAGTATAATGTGCCCCCATTGGTATTACCCGGACCGGCAGTAATGATAAATTTCAGATTTCCACTATTGATATACGTTGACACTTGTTGAGCTGTCACCGGGAATGACATCCAGGAATGCCCGCGGGTTTCTTTCGCACTGTTTCGCGGTCCGATTAAGTAAGTTGACGCTGCTGCTGAGTTGCAATTGGCATTGTTACTAGATCTCATGATTTTCACCGGATTTCCCCCAGCAGCATCACACAACCAAACCGAAAACAAGCTCCAACGATCAAAATCAATTGTTGACAAGAGTAAAGTGTTATGTACACCCGAAGTTACAGGCAGACTTACATAGATACCATTTACGGGCGGTGCATCGTTTACAGCGGCTTCCAGAGAAAGTGACTGAAGTTCAAACATGTATTTATTTCCCCACATATTAAAACCACCATACTTCACAAAATTGGCACTCCCTCGAATACTCAATTGCGATGCAGGATCACCTCCTTTATCATTGGTTCTATCAGTACCATCCCACAAATAGGTAGCTTGTCCATAAGGTCTAAAATCTCTACGCACTTCAGCAGGTTTCCAGGTAGCAAAACCGCTGGCATCTGAAACCAACACCCTTCCATCGGCTTGTGTTCCGTCGGTAATACGTACTCTGCCGTTTACTTCTAATTTTGCCGTTGGCGTTTGAGTTCCGATTCCTACATTTCCGCTAGGCATTAAAGCAATATGGTCTTCGGCATCGTTTTGATTGCCGATTGTGAGCAAACTTGCTTCGCCGGAAGCACCGCCATTGTTATCCGTATAGGAAATATAACCGAAATCGCTTCCGGCATTGGCTCTGCTTTTAAACAAAATTGAACTTTGTCCGCCCGCATTTGCGTGTTCTAAAATCAGACTGCCAGTATTGGCATTTACAACTGTTCCGGTTGCCTCATAAATGTGCAAACGTCCGCTGGGAAGATTGGTACCCAACCCTACATTTCCACTGCGTTGTATCGTTACTTTCGTATCATTTGCCAAATTGTTCCAGTTATTGGAAAACTTGAGCGATTGACTGTCTTTATTATCAATACCTATACTCCAACCCGTAACTCCACCGATATCCATTGAGATAAACGGATTACCTGCGTTTGCTCCGTTTACACGTGCTGTTACAATGGCATCTTGTCCGGCATCGGCTGATTCGTTGTACACATAAATCCCGTTGCTTCCCGGATTTACACCACCGTTTGCCTTTACGTGTAATTTTGCCAGCGGAGCAGCGGTTCCTACCCCCAAATTACCACTTGGCAAGATGGCGATGTGATCGTTGGCCTCGTTTTGGGTACTGATTGTGAGAATATTGGCTTCTCCTGTACCTCCTATAGCTGCATCGTCCTGAAAAGCGATGAAAGCGTAGTCGGAACCGGTATTGTTCTTGCTTTTGAATACGATGGAACTTTGTCCGCCCGTATCGCCGTGCTCCAATACAATTGTTCCGGCTGTTGCAGAAGGTTTGGTGCCCACAGCTTCGTAGAGGTGTAACTTTCCGGCTGGAATCACCACTCCAAGCCCCAGGTTTCCGTTTCGCTGAAGGGTCATTTTAGGATCAGCTACCAGATTGGAAGCATTTGCCGAAAATTTCAGTGATTGGTTGTCTTTGTTATCCACACCTACACTCCACCCGTTAGGCGAACCGTTGATATCTAAGGAAATAAACGGGTTACCGCCACTCGTGCCATTCACGCGTGCACCGATAATAGCATCCTGACCGGCCGCAGCTGTATCGTTTGACACCAATAATCCATTTCCTTGCGGATTGGCATTTCCGGTGGCTGCAATATGTAATTTAGAAAGCGGTGTTGCTGTGCCAATTCCTACATTTCCTCTACCGTTAATACGCATAACTTCGCGTGAAGCGGACGTATTACATTCCCAGGTTTGAAATGCCAAGTCAGCTGAATTACCACCGCTGTTGGTGCCGTCTTTCACCACAACATCCATTCCAACGTATTCATTCACCAACGCACCAAAACGCACCTTGGTTCCTTTATTCGGAGCGCTATGCTGGTCGGCCGGAGAGTCTCCAGTTCCAATCACAGCACCTGCTTTTACATCAACAAACGTTTTCGGTAACGTTCGACCAATACCAAGGTTTCCGCTTGGCATAAGCGCTATATGGTCATTTGTTTCATTTTGAACGCCAATAGTCAGTAAACATGATTCTCCCGAAGCACCGGCATCATCTTTAAAGGATATAAAACCAAAATCGCTTCCGGCATTGATTTTACTTTTAAAAATAATGGAGCTTTGTCCGCCCGGATCGCCGTGTTCCAATACCACCGTTCCGGCAGTTGGAGTGGGCGCTGTTCCCGTATCTTCAAATACATGCAGTTTTCCGGCAGGCAGTCCTGTTCCAATTCCCGTATTGCCATTAGCGCCATCAATGAATAACTTTGGCGTGGTTTTTAACGTACTCGTGAAGAGTGCGAAGCCGGGTCTATCGCCGGCTTTTTGCCCTAGAATCCAAACAGGTTCGTTATCAGAAAACTTGGCATACAAATGAAGAACTTCTTGTTTTGTTCCGGCAGATTCCAGCGCAATTGGGCCATCAATGACTTTGGCTATTCCATCTTCCTTTTGGTTGATGGTTGCATCAATAAAGTCTTTGAAATTTTGTTCCGTCGGTGCCGCATTCGACCTAAAATAGCCTTTGAGCTGCGTTCTGTCTTTTCGATCGTTGTTCATGGTACGCGAATAAATTAATTTGCTTGAATTGGTTGATGCGACAAGGTATTTTGAAGGTCTTTCAGTTGCTGTTTCACCGAATCCATTTCGGTACTCAATGCCTGAATAGCACTTACACCCAACATGAAAAGGCTGTCGTAATCAACAAATCGGAAATCGTCTACTTGTTTTCCGTAAACAAACACGTTAACCAAATCAGCAGACGATGAAACCGTAAAGCAATTTCCGTTAACCGCTTTCACCGTAAACACGTTACGCATTCCATCAGCTAAAATCAAATCTACTTTATCACCAACTACCAAATCTGGTGCGGATGACAATTCAATGACTACTTCTTTTGAGTTTTCGTCATAAACTGTAGAAAGTGATCTTGTAAAGACATTGGGGATTGTCTCTGTTCGTTGACCAATAGCTTCCGGATAAACCGCTTCTACCTCTTGTGCAATGACTTTTTTATGGACTTGATTACCATAGGTATGTTGATCAATATGTCGGTAATCGGTCACTTGAATCTGACACAAACGCGCCAAATCTTCCTGAGCGTTACTTCGACCTATGACGTCTTTAATTCGTTCGTCTGACATTGTTAAATTGGTGTGCTGATAGAAAAACGAACGAGTACCAATACCGCCTTCTGCGAATATTGACAGTGATGCATTTTTCCCATTGTTCCAACCGTTATCCCAAGCATCATTGGTTCCAACAGCACCATCACCACCAGCTGTGGTCTGAATGCTTCGTGTACCAACAACATGTAATGGTGCCTGCGGGTTTTTTGTTCCGATACCAACATTACCTGAAGGCATTAAAGCAATATGGTCATCTCCATCATTCGCTACTCCAATAGTCAGAACCGCCGCCTCATTAGAAGTGGAACTATTGTTATCCATATACGAAATGAAACCGTAATCACTTGTAGGATTCACGGCACTTTTAAACAAAATGGAACTCTGACCACCGGAATTTCCATGCTCAAGTACCAAGGTTCCTGTATTTATATTACTTGCTGTTCCTGTGGCTTCATAAATGTGTAATCGTCCACTGGGATTGGTCAATCCAATACCAACATTACCAGTAGGCATGAGTGCGATATGATCCTGAGCATCATTTTGGTTACCAATTGTTAACACACTTGACTCGCCTGCTCCACCAAGGGCAGCATCATCCTGGTATGCAATGAAAGCATAATCACTGCCTAAATTGTTCTTGCTTTTGAACACGATCGAACTTTGACCGCCTGTGTCTCCATGTTCCAATAAAATACTTCCTGCTGTTCCGCTTGGTCTGGTACCAGTAGGTTCATAAATGTGCAAACGACCATCTGGGAGATTTGGTGTTCCGATACCAATGTTTCCGTTGTTTCTGATTTTCAGCTTTGTGTCTCCTGTTAAATTCACCCAATGGCTAGAAATTTTAAAGGTATCGTCATCGGCATTGTCTACTCCCATTGTCCAACCTCTAACACCATCAATGACCATTGAAATGTAAGGATTCCCTGCATTCGCTCCATTCACTTTTGCCGTTATGATGGCATCTTGATTTGCAGCTGTAGAATCGTTCGAAACCATGATACCGTTTACACCAGGGTTTCCGCCACCGGTAGTTGACACCTGAAAACGTGCGGCAGGATTCTTTATACCGATCCCAACATTGCCGCTGGGCATGAGGGCAATATGATCATTAATATCATTTTGAGTACTGATTGTAAGCACATTGGCTTCACCACCGCTACCTAATGTTAGATCGTCTTGAAAAGCAATGTAGGCATAATCTGAACCTAGGTTGTTTTTACTTTTAAACACAATGGAACTTTGACCACCAACATCACCATGCTCTAGCACCAATGTACCCGCAGTACCAGTTGGAGCTGTACCTACAGCTTCGTAAAGGTGTAATTTTCCGGCCGGAGCGTTAATGCCCAAGCCCAAGTTTCCGGTACCATTTAAACGCATCACTTCTCGCGAAACGGAAGTGTTTGTTTCCCATGTACTAAATGCAATATCAGATGAGTTTCCAGCGCCTTTTGTACCTTCTTTTACAAGAATGTCCATACCAACAAATTGGTTCACCATTCCGCCGAAACGCACTTTTGAACCTCGGTTAGTGGCTGCGCTCTCATCAGCAGGTGCTTCAGCTGTTCCGATAACAGAACCTACACGAACATCGAGTGTTGTTTTAGGTTGTATTCTTCCAATACCTACGTTACCACTTGGCAGGAGGACAATGTGGTCATTCACTTCATTTTGTGTACTGATTGTGAGAATATTGGCCTCACCTGTTCCACCAATTAGAGCGTCGTCTTGAAAAGCGATGTAAGCATAATCTGAACCAACGTTGTTTTTACTTTTAAATACGATGGAACTTTGGCCGCCAACATCTCCGTGTTCCAACAAAATAGATCCTGAAGTGGCTGTAGCCTTTGTTCCTTTTTGTTCGTAAATGTGAAGTCTACCTTCAGGTTTTTGCGTACCAATTCCTACAAAACCGTCATTTCCGCCGGGCATCAACGAAATGTGATCTCCAGCATCTCCTGCCGAACCAATAGTAAGCAAACTTACTTTACCTGAACCGCCGGGAATATTGTCAATAAAAGAAAGGTAACCATAGTCGGTTCCAGCACCTGATTTACTTTTGAAAACAATCGAACTTTGACCACCAGAATTGCCATGCTCGAGCAAAAGCGAGCCTGAATTAGGTGTTGCGGCACTTCCTGTTTCTTCGTACAAATGCAACTTGGCCATTGGGGTTGTTGAAAGATTTACCCCGATATTACCATTGGCAGCATCTATGAATAATTTACTCGATCCTCCACCTGCAATGGAAAAACCGCTTCTAGTTCCCGATTTTTGGCTCAACGTCCATGAAGGACTTACATCTTTAAAATCTTTGTAAAAATGAAGCAATTCTTCTGATTGAGTCGCCGACTGCACTGCAATCGGTCCGTCAGGAATTTTAGCAAGTCCGTCTTCTTTCTGGTTCAAGTTTGCATCAATGAAATCTTTGAAGTTTTGTTCAGTCGGTGCTGCGTTTGACCTGAAATAGTTTTTTAACTGCGTGCGATCTTTTTTATCAATATTCATACTCCAATTTTTAAATCTCTTGCTTTATCTGCTACTCTATTCTTTTTCGATTACCCCGAAACGGTGAAATCCAATTCTATTTTCATATAATCGATTCCCGTAAAATCTTTGGCTTCATAGCCGTTTTCACTCACGATATCGATGGCATGTTGCTGTGCCGAGACCAGAATTACATCGGGTTTATCGGCCTGCACCACATTTTCTCCTTTGTTTAAGTATTTCGATTCTTTGAAGTCGACCCCGTTTTCACTTTGGAACAACTTCAATCCTGCCACATAATCAACGTAAGGCTGTTCGGCTAGGAAATTGACAATCATGTTGGCATAAATCTTTCCTCCTAGAACGATATCGGCACCTTCATCGTAGGCCCAAGGCGATAAATAACGCTTCAACGATTCGTTTAACTCGTTGGTGTAAAAGCCTGCATTGCTCGTGTCTTTGAACTTCACTGCAAATCGCGCTTTGACTTGAATAAACGATGCGTTTTTAACTTTCACATCGGCATAAGCTGGTTTGCGTTGATCAATAAAACGCTGAATGTGCCAAATGGAATCGGAAGGTACTTTCGGTTGAAAAGGATTGAAAGGCAATTTTCCGCAAATGTCGGGAACCACAATAATGTCCACATTTCCATAGCTTTCACTCCCAATTAAAAACTCACTCGGAACGCATTTTACCTTGTGAATTTCAGGAAAACGATCGAGTACCAATCGCTCATAATCCCACATGGTTACCGCCCTGTTTTTATGCCGCAAGCGCTCGCTGACCCGGTTATAAAAATAAATATCCTGCTCGGCCGGTTTTCCTTTCGATGAGGTATAAGGCTGCTCAATACTTTTGATTTCCGGAATAGGATCAACCGGCGATTTAATGCTTTCTGGAGCCAATAAGGTCAATAAATGTTCCTCGGCATTGTTATTATCCACAAAAACGGCTTGTGCTGATTGTGTGCGAATGCTTACCGTATCGGCAATGGCCATGCAATTGTTTTTCACACTGGCACGAATCCATGTTTGATCTGACCCCAAAAGTGTATTTCCGGTTGAGGCATCTGCGGGGATATTGATCACCATCAGCCCGGTGTCGATGAGTCCGTTGGTAGTGTCTTTGGTAAAACTGCCTTGTGGAAAGTCTTTCCATTGATTATTGCTCAGGTATTCCCACATGATTTTTGGCTGTTCAATATCCGGATCGGCACTTCCTTCCGCCATTTGGAAAAGCATGGAAATACTTTGCGGTGCATTCAACTCAGAAATACCTAGGTACAATTCGCCTTCGTCTGTATAATCAGGCAAGAGCAAATTCATGGCACTCACATCAGTAGTTTTTACCGGCAATTCTTTGTAGCCGAACGGATGTAAATGATACAATCGATGATCGGTACTATTGTTTTTCGTGTCAAACAAATCAAGGGTAAATGAAGCTGTATAGCCGGCAGTTAAGGTCTTTAACTTGGGCGTATACGGTGGACTGAGCACCAAGGATTTGTTCGGGTCTTTCGAATCGAGCAACAACTGTCGGGTTAACAATTGCGGATAATAGACATCTAGAAAACTCGGTGATTTTAGTTCCAAACGCCAGTAACGCTCGGCATCTTGAATTTCTTGTGGCGGTTCTTCATCCGGAATGCGTTGCTCGTAGATAAACGTCGGTACTTTTTCGGCAAGTTTTGCTTTTACATTCACAGTAGTCACCTTAGGTGTTTTTGCATCGGTTCCATCAAACAGACTCAATTCTTGTAAGGAAATGCCGGAATGTTTATCAACTAAACTCAGGTTGACTTTAAAATCCGAATTGGCTGTAATCAAAGTCGTTTCAGTCGTCAATACGGGTGTAAGTGCCGCCAGTGTTTTATAGTTGGCGTAATAATCTTTTAAGTTTGTCGGCGGATTCATCCATTCAAACTGCAGTGACAGTGTATCCAATTGTTTGGTACACAATTCGGGATGTGTGAGGTACAAACTATCTCCAATAGCCGGTTCCGTGCCAAAAGGTTCAAACGGTTTTTTGTAACTGAGGCTCGAAAAATCGTTTTGCAGGTTGAGTTTTTTGATTTCGTTCACCGTTATCGCAACCGTCATTTTACGCACGGTTAAATCTTTCAGTAATCCGTACGGAATGGTCTTGTTTTCTGGAACATGTTGGTTGTTCAACAACACACAAAGCAAGGGTAAATCAGATGAAATTACCGGCATTTGTTCCAACACAGCAGGCGCCGAAACAGGTAGTTCATTCGCTGAAAGTTCAAGCGTTACATCCAACCGAATGGATGGTTTGATTTGTCCCTGATACGGTGCTTGCTCACTAAAAACCAGACTTTTTGGTTTCACATTAATCCACGATTCTGAACTACTAAGGTAAAACGCAAAAGGTGCTGTGAGCAGTTTTAATTTTTTGAGAGTTGTTCCTTCTGAAAGATTATCAAAAATGACCGAAAGTGTGATGCTGCGAAGGCCTTCTTGGAGTAAAAATTGCGGTGACGCAACAGCCAAACCAATAAAAGCGGGAGAAATTTGTTCGTTCGGAACAAACGGAAGACGTTTACCGAATGTCTTGAATCGCACACTGCTTTCGCCTTCTTCGCCTGAAGCAGTAAAAGCGGTTTTACGCGCATCATTGATGGCATAAATATTCAAGTAATCCGTTTGTTGCGGCAATCCCGGAGTAAACCGTTCTTTTTCGCTTTGAGCCATTTCAAGGAGCGTGTATACAATAGTCCAGTCTACCGTGCGCTTTTTGCTAATGATGTAAGTCTCCAGGCACTTTTCAAAATGACCTTTCGACATAAACAACGAACTATTGACATACAAAAGCGCATCGGCCTCGTGCGAAGTATCTTTCCCGGTTAAATGTTCGTAGATCAATTCCAGGCGATCTGCGTCTACATCTTTGTCTTCGTACGGAGGTAAACTGTCGGTAGAATTCGGTGTACCCAACGCATACTCGAACATATTCAAAAAACCTTTTGTTGCATCGGCTTGATGAACGAGTTTTAGTGTTTGACAGCGGTTGGAGGTGATTTTAGCTTGGTATGCTTTTTCGAGTAAGGAATAGGCCGTTTGCCAATTTTCATCATCCGAATCTTTATTCAGTGAAACGATAAAATTAAAATCTTCCGTTTTGAGCATTAATTGCTCCTGAATATAAACAATGGCATCGTTGATTTTCTTATCGAGATCCGATTTCAATTGCGTTAAAACAACCGCTTTGTTTTTATAAAGTGGTAACGGATCCATCGGCTCGGGCTGACCAAGTGCCATTTGCAAAACGGCCATCAAACCGGCGTCGGGTTCGGTTTCATTTTCCTCCCGGATTTCTGCTAAGCCAGTAACCCGCTGATCGGTATATACGTTTCTGATTTCCGTTAATTGCGCACGATTGATCATCGTATCGGCATCCAGTTGGTACACCAATTCCTGCCCCAAACTATCACGTCCGGCAGAAAGCAACATTCCCTTTTCGAATAAAAAATCTTGCACATCATCTGCCAAATCGATGATCACATTCACCACATCGGGTACCGGTTTGCGTTCTGACAATCCCAATACTTTCCGATAAAAATAATCGAGGTGTCGCTTGGTCATGCCATTCATTTGTTGCTGAACGGTGCCCAACAATTGTAAGAATGTCACAAAAAGCGCCAAGTGAGGTCGGGCAAATTTTCGAATCATTTCCGGATTGTCGGCAAACTTTTCCGGATTTTCAACATAGGCCAACAGGTCTTTCAACCATTTTTCGCGCTGGTCTTTTTTCAACCCGTCATCGTCTAGTTGTTTATAGCTAGTATAGTCATCGATCAGAAAACCTTCCCATGTGCCGGCCAGCTGATTTCGTTGATCGAAAAACTGGAGTTTCTCCGAAAAATCTTGAGCAAAGCGGATAAAATCAGCCAATTGTCGTTCATCCACCAAAACCAGATCCGGATTTAATGCATTATTCAACCGCTGAGACTGACTTGTGCCGTCTCTGAACAGTAGTTCTTTCGGTTTTATACCACTTATCATGCTGTTGCCTCTTTATAAATTCGTTAACTGACTTTGAACTTGATATTGGTCGTTACAAAACTTCCTTGTCCGGAATAGCTTGGTGTTCCATCCGGAATGGGCGAACCACCGGATGCTACCGGAGTAGGATCTTGTGCAGGGCTTTGTACCTCGAATTTGGCTTTGAGCATGATTCCTTTCAGAATGATCTTTTTGCCACCACTTTTGGTTTTCTTCGATTGCTGATTTCCTGCCAGTTTTTCAATTTTGAGCGTTCCAACTCCCGGAGTAACGTATTGTGGTGTTGTGTAGGCACATCCCGGAACAGATAATTGTCCTTCATCGCCAACCACACAGATTTTCTTGCCCCCCAAAGTCGTTTTTCCGGTTGCTTTCATTATTCCGGGTTGCACTACGACTACGGCTGCACCAAATGCAGGAATGAACTGTACTTTGTCGCCTTCTTGAATAATAAAATCGTTCATAATCGTTGGTTACTTTTCTCGTTAAATGGAAGCTTCGTTGAGGTAGAACGGATACACCAAATTGTAGCGCGTATTGGTGGTTCGAATCATGTAATCGATTGAAATCATCACCAACCCGTCGGTGGTATCGCTCACGGAAACATCCACGTTCTGCACTTCAACCCGCGATTCGTTATTGAGAATGGAATCTTCGATCATGCGCTGAATGCCATTGACCATTCCTTGGTCGGATTCTTCAAACATAAAGCGATTGAGATCACTTCCGTAAGCCGAAAACAACGAGCGTTCACCCAACGTAGTGGAGAGCAGAATGGTCAAACTTTGCAAAATATCCTGCTCATCAGAAACCATCTCTACTTCTGCCCCATTGGCGAAAAATGCCGGTGGAAATCCCCAGCCCTTTCCTAAAAACGCATCTTTTTTGTCCATAACGCTATCGTGTTACCCTCGTTCAACTTCTCATTAATTTTCGGTTTGCACCACTTCCGCATCTTCTTGTTCGGAAATGATTTGACCGTTTGATCGAGGACTGGTACTCAATTGTTCTTGCGCTTGGGCATGAATTTTACCGATCAATTCGTAGACTTGCAAGTAAGGCAGATGCCCCAATGCTTCTATGATTTTATTGACTTCAGCTACTGATAATTGTAATTTCAATTCGTTCATACTTCCAATTTTTACTTGTTTTATTAAATCACTTCTACTTGTTTTCCGGAGATTTCCACTTTTTTACCAGCGGTTATCTTCACATCTCCTTTACTGGCGTTCAGCACAAAATCTTTGCTGCTGTCTATTTTCACACCGTCTTTGCTCAACAGGATCTTGTTTTTGTTGGCATCGGTGAGTTCCATCGTTTTTTTGTCGTCGTCGATCACAATACTTTGCTTACCCGGCGTAAGTAAAGTCATGATCTTTTTCTCGTCGTCGAAAGTGATTTTTAAGCCCTTTTTGCTGGTAAATCCTTTCAACGGATTTTTATCGGCCGGTTTGATTGAAGGTGCATTTACCGAACTATAGAGCGACCCCAAAATCACCGGTTGTCGCGGATCGTCGTTGAAAAATCCCAAGATGACCTCATCGCCCGTTTCAGGGAAGAAAAAAGCTCCGTGTTCTTTGCCGGCATCCATTGAACCTAGGCGTGCCCAAACAATATTCGTTTTACTTTCAATGGATGGAATGCGCACTTTCACCCGGAATTCTTTTTCCGGATCGGCTTCAAATTTTTCTACAATTCCTATTTGCAAGCCGTTCACTCCGGGCAATAAGCCAGCGGCAGGTGTTTCGTTCACTTTATACAAGCTACTGAATCGCTCGGCGGAAATACCGAATTGGATGTCGGTATACCAACCTTCGCCCGTCACTTCATGATGAATGCCTGTGATGATTGTTTTACCTGAAAACAGCTTCGACATGCCTTCCAAAGCAATCACATCACCGACCAGTAATTCGGCCGTTCCGGGAATGCGCATGCTTCCTTTGAGAATGGAAAGTCTGTTTTTGAGCATTGTTGCATCTGCCCAAGCTTGCGCTTCACCCGTACTGAGAGATGCACCGCCAATCAGTAATTCTTCGCTGTTGCCCATTGCGGTATTGACAGACGAAGCATTGAGTCCAGATTGGCTCAATTTAAATGCCTTGGCCGAAACCGGAGCACTTAATTTTTGTGTTTTGATATCGTAAGCACTGCTTTTGATGGCACTGCGTTGGTTGCGTGTATCTGATTCAATATCGAAGCGGTAAATTTCATCGATACCGAATTTGAATGTTTTTTTAGCAGCTCCACTCAAAACGGGAACTGTTGCCGAAATTATCCCGTCAGCTGACGTTACCAGCATTCCATTGGCTTCGGCTCTGCACAATAAAAAATCCCAATCAGAAGCATGGTATTGCACCAAGCGCTTATGGGTAACTTTTGTGGCATCCACCACTCCTTTTTTCAGTTTTGCGGTTGTGATCAATTTTCCGATGACATCCGTATCTTTCATTTCTTCGAAAACCGCACTCTTGCGAGCTGCGGTCATTTTCACTGCGGCATCGCTCAGTTCTATCTGCAACAAACAAGCCTCAGCTGTCATGCGCAAACTTTGACCAAGCACAACGCCTTTAAAGACTGTTTGAGCTTTTTCGTTTTTTCCTTCGTAGCGCAGTTTGATCTCAATTTCTTTACCTGCCTCAAAGAAGTTGCTATCGCTGAGCGGAAATTCCTTCTTTTCGGGTTTTCCATCCACGTAAATCAATTCGGCAACAGGAACACGATTGCATTCGCGCAAAATATCAATGGAAATGATATCAAACTCGGGTTTGATCAATTTACCACTTTTCAATACGCTCACTGTTACTACGCCCATTGTTGAAGATTATTGAAGTATTGGTGGAAAAAACAATTCGGTACCGGCCGGAAGATCACGGAATTTATTGAGCTTATTCGCCTTGGCAACTTGGATATAATAGTTGGGCGAGCCGTAAATTTCTTCACACATCAACGGTAAGGTATCGTGCGCTTGTACAACGCGCCAATGCGTTAAATCGGGTGAGTTTTTGTTCTCTTTTTTAAGGCGTTGTTTGTTGTCGATGTCGCTGACAAAAACGGTATTCAACTCCGCTCTGAGCGGAATTCCACTATTATCGAAAACCGTATAGTTGACAGTCACACTTTTAAGGCGACACTTAAAATTCAATTTCCCCCATGCCACGATGAGGAATTTCGGTTCGTGAATTTTCCCGTCCATGTGGGACGTTTTTTGCAAAAAGTCTTCCACCTTTTTGTAGACGTCCATCTTGCCCCCCAACAGATTGGTAATTCCGTAGGTTGAAACCCCTGTACCATCGATGATGAGCTTCAAAGACAAGTCGGAAGGTTTGCTCATAGCATACTTCGCTTCGCGCCCGCTACTATTCACCGCTTGTGTTTTTTGGAACACATTTTCATACGATTGCGAATACGTTTCGGGGTTAAACATTACTTCAAACGTTTCTCCCGGAGCTCCGCTGCGCGCTCTATCGGTGAAGACCTGAATCTTCAGTTTTTCGAGTTTAAATAAATTCAATAATCCCACAATCAGCGTTTATTGGTTCGTCGAATAATCTTTAATACTTGCTCCACGCATTCCTGCACAATTTTGTCTTTGTCAACAGACGATTGTTCCCCCGATTCGCCTTTCGACCCGTTGGTGATCACCGCTTTCACAATCATTTCTCTTATTTCAACAGCCATCTTCTTACAATTTAATTGCCTGATAGCGCGTGTACGCCAATTCGAGTTTGTCGATTGCTACACTGTTGGACCCAGCATCCAAATCGGAAGTAGACCATTTTACCGGATACGCTTTTGTGAAAAACCAACCGGCCATGGGGATACTGTCTTCATTGAACAGTGTGACCAATACGTTGGAAGGAGCAAATTTGAATAACGAAAAAGCCACGTTGAACTCAATATTCAAGGGCGATCCCACAATCAATCCGCGTTCCAGCACAAGGTTGTTGTAACTTATTTTTTTCGGAACTCGATGCGAATACAAATTCTCTCCCCCTTCCTGAATGGTATCGAGGCTAATTTCGGCGCCCAAACCAGACACTTTTTGAAATCGAATATCGATCGGATTGGGGATAATACCACCCGCAAAAAAGAATACACCAAAGCGGTGCACCAATGGCGGATCCATGTTCAATATATTGGTCAATGACATAATTCTAGTAGTATTCAATCGTTAAATCCTGAGCAACTACCTGCAATTGCTCAATCGCTACATCATTACTGCCGGCATTAAAGGAAGGCGCTTCCAATTTCAGCGGAAATGCTTTTCTTACTTTCCAGCGCACAAGAGCTATTCCCTGAGGATCACACAAATCGATGAATAAATCTTTCTTGGATTTATCGTTCATCCAGCCGTACAATTCTTTGTGCTTCGACAACACACCACGTTTGAAAGTGATGGAAACTTCTTTGGGTTGCGCACGAATAATGTTCATGCCGTTGAGGTACGAAAAACCGTCTTTATAGATTACTTTTTCGTATTCAATATTCAACCCCGAAACTTCTGAAAAGGCCATTACATCTGTACCTACCGTTACTTTATAATTGTAAACTGGAAGCGGATATGCTGTTGCCTGCTGTTTTTTGTCAAGTGCCATGTGTTGCTCCTCTGATTAGCCTAAAATCGGTTTCAACCGAAACAAATCGGAAAGACGCAGGACGCGCTAACGTTATTTGTCAACGCGTCCCGGCAATCCGTAGTTGTGTCGTTTTTATCCTTCGCTCATTTCCATGCGTGTTGCCATTAATTCCATGGTTTCAATCGCCACCTCATTGGTGTTTGCGTTAAAACTCGGAGCAGACAACTTAACAGGAAACGCATCGATCACTTTCCAGCGAATCACAGACTCTCCTTTTTCATCACATAAATGAACGGTAATGTCTTTCTTTTCAATGCGATTGAGTTCTGTGCTTTGAATCCAGTTATACAACACCGGAATACTTTTCGCAACCACCAATCCTTTTTTCATCGTAATGGTGAGCGGTTTCGGGTTTCCGGGCATGTACATTCTATTCGGTCCGGCGATTCCAGAGGCAACCTGACTTTCTTTATACGTAATCGCTTCTAAAGAGATTTCCAAGCCCGATATTTCTGAGAAAGCTACGGTGTCTGAGCCAATATCGACTCTGTAATTATATACCGGTAACGGATAATCCGTTTTGATCTGGTCTTTTGCAATTGCCATAATGCTAGTTATTTATCGTTTAAAAATGAGTTAATTAGGCTTCCTGAAGTTTATGCGAGAAACGCAGGATAATGAATTCGGCCGGACGCACAGCTGCAATTCCGATCTCGATAATCATTCGTCCTTCCAAGATATCTTGTGCAGTCATTGTTTTACCAAGTCCTACATGCACAAAATAAGCGGCTTCTGGTTTGGAACCTGCCAATGCACCTTGTTGCCATAAACCGTATAAGTAACTATCCAACATGCCTTTTACTTTCAACCAAGTAGAAGCATCATTGGGTTCGAAAACGGCAAAAGAAGACGCTTTTTTACATGATTCTTCAACCATATTAAACAAACGACGAACTGGAACATAACGCCACTCATTGTCGTTTCCGGCTAACGTACGCGCGCCCCAAATCAAGGTGCCTTTGCCCACAAATGAGCGAATGGCATTGATTGATTTACCGCTGTTTGCATCAACGTTTAAATCTTCTTGCTCTTTTGCAGAAATTTTAATCATTGGGTTCACCACACTGTTAATGGATACGTTTGCCGGAGCTTTCCACACGCCTCTTGTACGGTCAACAGTAGCATAAACTCCAGCTACTGCAGGCGAAGGAGGCAACACAATACGCATTTTGCCCAATTCCGTTTTAATTGCATTGTACAACGTTGTATTGGAATTGCGAATATCATCTAACGTTTGAGTAGAAGAACCGCCAGCTGCACTTGTTGTTGCCAAAGCTGTTTCTGCCAAGGCTGCTTGTTTTTTGGTATCATCCAAAATGGAAATGGTAAACCCTGAAGTAGCAGCATCTGCCCAAGCTGCCCAAGCATCACCGATTGCTTTTCCTGAATTATCGCCTGTAGCGGCAGGAACATTGATGGTGAGTTTATTGGATGTGCTTTTTACAAATGTGACAGGAGTGGTTTTAGTACCTACTACCACTTCAACTGTTGGAGTAGCATCGGTATTACTCGTGAAACCAACTTTCATCACATCGTTTTGGAATGCATAGGTTTTTATGGCCGCGGCCGATTGACCTTTTACAATAACCGATTTTTCTGAATATTGATAAACGATAGAGGTTTGTAAAAACGGATAATAAGCAGCTCCGTATTTCAGGTTATTGTTGACAAGACTGCGCAATTTATCGATTCCGTCGGTGGTATTTGTTACGTCGAAAATGCAAAAACGATCTTTCAACTTTTCGCATTGATTCAAGGCCAGCTGACACAGATCGTAATAATTTTGGTTACTCAATGTGGTAGCTTCCGACAACAAGATCAAAGTCGGTTCATCTTCTTTTTCCAAAGCGGTAAGTCCGTTAACGAAATCGGCTTTATCTTTTACTTTGTATGCACCTAAACTCACTATATAGCAAGTACCACCTCCGTTTTTGAAGTAGTGATCGAGTGCATAATATAAGCGATGTTGCTGATCTGCAGCATCTTTTTCAACTGTCACCGCACCTGTTGTGGAATTGACAGTTGCATTAAAAGTCAAATCATTTTGATCTCCGAAATAGGACTTGTAATCCAACAACGTGCTAACGCGTGTCGGAACCAACGTTAAGTCTTCACCGTCTGGGCCAATCGCCTTTTCAGTATAGCCTAAAAAGGCCGGAAT
>Ga0302293_10000295_pt1 | contig 27958 bp, 21 predicted proteins | sample III_Fen_N2_2_FD_198758 | JGI IMG/M metagenome (GOLD analysis project Ga0302293, IMG submission 198758) | Peat permafrost microbial communities from Stordalen Mire near Abisko, Sweden - III_Fen_N2_2 | ecosystem: Environmental > Terrestrial > Soil > Wetlands > Permafrost | place: Sweden: Abisko...
GGTTACGGGCGCGATCGCAAGCAGCCCCGCTGCCCGCGAAGTGGAAATTCTGGATTTATATGCGGAGCATTTTGATCCCGTACTCGTTTTCAACAAGAACAAACGAAGAAGGGATATGCATGCGGACCCGGCTTTCGAGAAATACAGGGCACAGATTCGCAGTGCAGACCGGCTGGTATTCATTTATCCGATATTCTGGGGCCGTCCGCCGGCGATGCTGCTTGGCTACATTGACCAGGTTTTCGCAACCGATTTCGCATACAAATATGTCCCCGGCAAATTATTCCCCGAGGGGCTTCTGGCCGGGAAGAGCGCCGTATGCATCTCGACGATGAAAGGCCCGACCGGGTACATAGGACTGACACTCGGGAACGCCCACAAAAATCTTATGAAAAGAGCCGTCTTCCATTTCGTCGGAATCCGGAAGGTGAAGTTCTTCGAATTCGGCGCAATGGAGAAGAAGAACGGGCGGCAGGAGAAGAACCTTGTGAAGGTGAGGAAGTATTTCTCGAGGTGAAGTGACAAGCGATGCGGAGGGCATTACCCTTCGATTTCATCAAGAAATTCCATGATTTCTTTCCGGCCGTTAGAGATGGTCAGTGGATCCTGCGTATTCATGCATGTTTCGAATTTGCGAAGGGCGGTCTCTATTTGCATGCGCTCCGCTCCGGTGCTCTCTTCATATAGCCGCTCTGCCTTCAGTAAACACATCTTGTTCTGTTCCTGATCGCGAGGACGGATTTTCAGGTAGGACAACTCCTGAATCCGATCGGCAATTTCGCTTTCGGTCATGTCAAGATTTCGGCTGTTGAAGATTTTTCGGTGTTTTTTGCCGGTAGATACGACGGTAACCTCGACTTCGAGGATAGAGTTGATGTCATATGTGTAAGTAACGTCGACGGCTTCTTTTCCGGCTTTATCGGACGGGATAGGAATGTTCAGTTCACCAAGAGACAGATTGTTCTTGGCAAACCGGCTCTCGCCCTGCAGTACATTGACTCGGATACGCGTCTGATTATCCCGAATCGTATAAAGTCTTTCCGTTCTCGAAGCAGGTATGATTGTATTTCGCTCAATAATCGGGCAGAAACGGCCATCTTCAAAAAAATTCTTTTCGCGCTCAACGACTATTTCGGTCCCAAGTGTGAAGGAACAGACATCGGTAAGTATGATCTCCTTGATTGTTTCGTTGCGTTCCTTCATGGCAGCCTGAATAGCAGCGCCGAGTGCGACGGCTTCGTCGGGATTTACACTGGTATTAGGAAACTGATTAAATGTCTTACTTACAAATGCGCGTATCATAGGAAGTTTTGTTGCTCCGCCGACCAGAATGACCATATCGATATCGGACAGCCGGATTTTTGCATCGGCAAGACTTTTGCGAATTGGAATCCGGATTTTCTCTAGAAGGTCTTCGCATGCTTTTTCGTATTCGCCCAATGTCGGCAAATAGGTCAGCTGCATGCCGGCGATTGAGCAGCTCATCGTGTATTCGCGTCCGGCGGAAAGCGCAAGTTTGGCTGCCTCTGCCTGTTTGTGGAGCAACGCGGCGGTCCTGTTATCAAGCGTATCCCGATCCAGTTCATATTTCTCGCAAAAAAGCCTGTCAAGCACAGTCGTGAAATTCTCTCCGCCGAGATAGTTGTCACCGGATACGGCGCGGACTTCGAGAATGTTATGGTAGAGCTCAATAATTGAGATGTCAAATGTACCGCCGCCCAGATCAAAAACGAGAAAACGCGTGCTCTCGCTCAAATGGTATAGCCCATATGCAATCGCCGCCGCAGTTGGCTCGCTGATGATGCGATTTACTGTAAGTCCTGCAAGCTCGCCTGCGCGTTTGGTAGCTTTTCTGCGGGCATCATTGAAGTAAGCGGGAACACTGACAACCGCTTCGGTCACAGGTTCGCCGAGGAACGTCTCGGCATCCTCCTTCAGCGAGCGGAGAATGAATGACGATAACTCCTCGGCAGTGTATTCTTTGTTTCCAAGTGTGAATTTCTTGTCGCTGCCCATATCGCGCTTGAAAACGGACCGGGAGCTGTCAGGGTAGAGAAGCATGCGTTCGCTGGCGGTTTCACCAATGAAGAGATTTCCATCATCATCAATACTGACAATGGAAGGTGTAAATCGGTTTCCGAGACGGTTTGGGATAATTTCGGGCCCGTTGGGTCCGAAAAAAGCAGCAAGACTATTGGTGGTTCCTAAATCAATACCGATGATCATGACTTTATCTTCGCTTTCTTCTTCAATTTTTGGATATGCGGAATATATCGTTCACAGGCATACCCTTCTGCGATCACTTCTTCATAACAAGAAATGGCCTCTCTTATTTGGCCGGCGGCTTCGAGAAGCATGGCATGACCGGCAATGGATTCAACGCATTTGCTGTAGGTGCAGAAATTGCAATTCTTACCGGTATCCATTTGATCAAAAACCTCGCGGGCCCGTTCAATTTCTCCGGCATAGTATAGAATGCAGCCGACAGAAAAACAACGGAACTTGTGTTCATGCGGGTGATCGAGATATCCATTCAAATCGCCGAATCTAGCATACAGCGCTTTGAAGAATTGTGCACGTTGCCTTGTGATATCCATTTTCCATTTTTTAGCATGATAAATCTCCAGAAAACGAACAGAAAAGATTTTTTCAGCTTCCCATGTTCCGCTGCCGGCCTTACACAAGTTGTATCCTTTTGTATAGTGCATTATGGCTTTTGGGGGAGATTTTTTCACATGCAAAAAATAATCTCCGGTAGTTTTACAATAGATTGCGTTCGATTCGCGACTAAATACGGAATTAATAATAATGGACCACGCTGCAGATTTATTGTTCATCAGCAAGTTGCAGGTATACATATTGCTGTAAGCCCTGGCTCGGAGATCGGCACTGTCGGCATTCCGTAATGCAATCATGTAGGCATCCATTGCTTTTGGATATTCTCGCATTTTGATGTAGATTCTGGCCTTATCATTATATGCTTCAATCAATTTGGGTTGGTTCTTAATGATAACATCAAGCATTTCCAATGCCTCGGCATATCGATGCATGGATTCATAGCAGACCGAAAGATCTTTGCACGAATAGAAATTATATGTTTCAGCATTCAATTCATAAGCTTGCAGGTAGTTTTCGAGTGCCGTATCGAAGATTCTCTGAAATTTGTATGCGTCTCCAATAAAACCGTAGAATACCCGAGCATTGCGGGGGTCGGCATCCAGAGCTTTCTTGAAGTCCTCAATTGCACTGTTCATATCACCGATATCCAAATAGGTATTTCCGCGCTGAAACACATTTTCCGCGTCAGAGGAAATGGATATCTGTTTATTTGCGGTTTCGAGAGCTCGTGCAAGATATTCTGCCTTCGATGAATACATGTTTTTCTTCAGGTAGATTTTGCTCATCATTATGTACGGCAGCTCATGTGAAGGATCGAGAGCAAGGATTTTTTCATATGTTTCTATGGCCAGGTCATATTTGCCGGCTTTCGTATACACATCACCTAATGAAATGAGAAGCAGAAGCGTATTCGGATATTTTTTCAAGTAAACGGTTAGCGTTACTTCAGCATCAAACAGAAGATTGCACTGCGCAAAAATATCGGATAGTACACGAACAAATATTGCATTGTCCGGGGCGCCCGAGATGAGGCTTTCAATCACCGCCCGAGCTGATTTGTATTGCGTGAGATCCATGTGTGCATAACAAATTTGCAGACGAATGTCGTCGAGATCTTCAATGTCACAGTCCTTCGGATCCATTATGCGGCATTCTTCATCAAGATTTTTCAGAGCCGTGATACATCCTTCCGTTACCTGCCGGTCGGTTGCGTCAAGACGGCGATCCGTGGCAGCAATCAGGCGCAGTTTAGGACTCTCAAGATTGGCTTCGTATGCCTGATCTATAATACGCAACGATTCTTTGTATTGACCGATTTTGAGATATACATCAGCGGTTAGGACATATGGTTTAAGAAATCCAGGGGTTATGCGAACGATCGAATGGAAATCGCTTATTACATCCTGAACGAGTTTTAGGTTATAGGATGCTTGCTGGCGGTTCAGAAATAAGGATACGAAATTCCCGGTTAAAGCAATTTGCCCGGTACAATAATCAATACACTCTTCGTTTCGGCCGGCAGCGAGAAGGAGTGCGGCTCTCCGGCTTATGTATTCCAGATTTCTTGGCGAGCTTTCGAATTCTATTGCCACATCAAAAAAGGAGAGAGCTGTAGTATAGTCTGCCTCGTCTTTCGAAATTTCGGCACGGCTGCACCAGACCAGCGCGATGAAAAAATGGACAGTCCCCTTGCGGTTCAGTCTTCTTTGAGATTCTTCGCTGTGATCATCGATCGCGGCATCAATATAATCTTTCCATTTGAGCAAATGTGGAAGCGCAGTTTCGTATTTCTCCAGCAATGAATACAGACGTCCGATCAAATTGGTATAGGAATATGCATCTTCTTCTGTCTCGGGAGTTACGGAAAGCAGAGCATCAAGTGCTTTCTGGTATTCGGAGGCCTGGTAGTAATTCCAGCTTAGTTCGATGATTTCATTTGCAACAGGATTCTCGGAAATTTTTTGTTTACGCTGTTCAATCAGGCATTGCAAATTCTTTTGAAAACTAATGGAAAAATCGGTCGAATAGGGATTAGCTTCCATCAGTTGTATGTACGCATCGTGAGATTTTTCGTATTGTTTCATCTCCGAATAATAATCGCACATGACTTTCTGCGATCCGAAATGTTCGGGGGATGCCGCAAGAACCTGTTCCGCATATTGGAACGCTGTATCAAAATCACCGAGCGCCCAGTAAGCCAGTTCCAGAGAATAAAGCACATATTCATCCAGGCAGGAGGACCATGTATTCTTATATTCTTCAATCCATTTGCGAACGGATATTGTATCGTTCAATTTGACGGCATATCGAATGCGCTCAACGAGAAGATACGGGTGCGCAATACCGGAGGCCGCAAGTTCATCAATAAGTGCTTCTGCTCCGGATGAATCTTCTGCCGTGATTTTGTTGCGAAGCGAAAAGTACGTTTGGATATAGCTGTCATATTCGGAGCCTGGAGGACCGGAAAATAAATGAAGCGGGATGGATAGAGAATTTTTTGTGCTGTCCAAAACGAATGCAAGAAAATCGGAAGGGAACGATTCTGTGTATTCTTCCTTCTTTGTTTCTATTTCGCACGAATCATCAATCAGCACCCATATAGCTTTGGGAAGGTAGTAATGACGGGTTAAATAGGAGATCAGGGCTTTTTTTGCCTCGTCTTCCGTATCGAAATCCTGAAAAAATGATTCCTCAAAAAGCTTTCTCCAGCATTCGATATCCGTTCGCTTGTCAAAATTGGTATATATATCTGAAATTTGCTGCGTCCACTGGCCAACCTGTGTATCCATTGCCCACTCAGCAGTTTCCGTTTCTTTTGCAAGGCGAAGTGCTTCTTCGTATGCTTCCCGCAGCTGTACAAATCCCTCCGGATTATCTTCGGGATTTACGGTATGCAATTTTGTTCTGTAGGCATTCTTTATTAGAGTCTCGTCACGTGTTTCATCAATTTCCAGAATGTTGAATACACTGCTTGTTATCATATGTACCTGCCTGAACTGATATATTTTGCAATAATAGTAAGATTATAGCAGAAATTTTTGACAGTATACCGCACAATTTATGGAAACATTCGAATAAAATACAACGAATATTGAAATGGCATTATCCAACAGGTCATTCGAACCAGGCGGACCGCTCCGCTATTTCTTCAGAAAGAGATCGCGCCCCGTAAAATATTTGTGGAAGATCCGCTTATACTCAATCTGGTAACATACGGCGAAAGTAAGGACGAGCATCCAGAAGAGCAGCAGAGCCGCTGTCACGGGGATCAGGCCGGCGGTAAAGATATGGAAATTGTCCAGCGGCGCGGTAATGAACGGGTTCACAAGCACCGACAGGAAAAGGAGTCCGATGATGAGAATGCGGTCTCTTTTTTTTATGCCCGGCATGTAGAGCCGGTGGGCACTTTTCCCGATGCGCAGCAGGATGAACAGGACCACACCGAATAGAAGCACAAACTGCCAGAGATCGCGAAGCGTGTACAGGAACGTCGTGGCCGGATGACCGCCCCACATTTGCGGGAAGATAAGAAATACGAAGCGCAGCGTGACAAGCAGGCAGAAGAGAAAAAGGGCCAGAGCCAGGGCTTCGGTGATTCGTTTCCAGAGGGCGGTCCTGTGCGGTTGACCGGTGCCGGATGGGCTGTTCATCGTGTCGACAAGCTGCCTGTCCTCGGCCGACATTTCTCCGGATGACTGATGGCTGTGATTTCGCAGGATCATCGATCGAAGCATGGCGCACCTCCCTGATGTAAGTTTGCTGTGATGGGTACTATTGCTGGATTGTACCGCGTGACTGAAGGGGTGTCAATTTCGGTTCTTTGATGTTTCTGCGTTGGGCTGCGGATGAACCCGCGAACCCGTGAAAGAGTCCTTTCGGCCCGGCAGTTTTACAGGCAGATTACATTTTTCGAAAATTGGAACAAATGTTCTGTTTTATTCGGAAAAGGTCTTGCAATCCTATGCAGGATCTCGTATGATGGCAATACAAACAAATGTTCTTTTTGGCGGAGGCGGCGATATGGCGGCAATTACAATCTTACTGGTATTGGGGATCTGCGTGTTTCTGGTCTGGTTCTTTGATGCGATGCTCAAGGATTTTGCGGAGGAAGACCGGGATTCCGAAGTCATCGACTTGCGCGTGAAGCGCAGGACACCGGCGCCTGTCGTCGGAGATGATGTTCGTACGGATCATTCGCGGGTTGCGTGATCGACCTGATAGAATTCAATGGAATACACAAAAGGCTGCGTTCGGGAATTACTTCCGTGAACGCAGCCTCGTGTTTTGGGGAGTCTGACAGCTTTTCCCATGGCGTAACCGGCGATAGAAATTGAACGTAGAATCACCATTGTTTTTTGACTCACGGCGCGTGAAATGCTATAATTTATTCAAATAGAGATGCGGGCGTCTTCATTCGTCGGAGACGCCGTTTTTTTATCGTTTCTGAACAGCATAATTGAAAGCCGTAATCATCAGGAGAAACCGAAGTTGTTTCCGTATCGGCTGGTTGTATGCGTCATTCATAATTTACCGATTTCGCGAAAACAACAACAGATCATCGAAGAACTCTTAGAGCGACAGGCGTATGCAGGTGCAGCAAATCAAGATTCTTTTATTTGCGAACGAATTTCTTGCATGATATTCTAATGGAAAGAGCGCATTTGACATGATAAAGCTAGAGATTTTATCGGGCTCGCATGTTTTCTCGTTCACACAAGGAGGGCTGTATAATGAAGAACCGTAACGTATTGAGAATTCTGTCTTTAATTGTTATTGTATCTATGCTCGCCGGGATTTCAGCCGGCTGCGCGAAGAAAGCGAAAACTTCAGACACAACAACCAAACCCGAAACAACGGAGACAACCGCCGCGCCCGTGAATTTGACACCGCTCGTGGTGGGGTATTCAACTTTCAGCCAGAAATTCAGTCCGTTCTTTTCCGACTCCGCTTATGATGCCGATGTTGCGGCTATGACAAGCGTATCTCTTCTGACAACGGACAGAACGGGTGCCATTGTCTACAAAGCGATTGAAGGGGAAACCATTCCCTATAACGGCACAGACTATACCTATAAAGGGCTTGCGGATGTGGATGTCAATTATGACAAAACCGCAGACAAGACCGTATATACATGGACCATTCGTGATGATGTCAAGTTCAGTGACGGCAAACCGTTAACTGCGGATGATATCATTTTCAATTATTACGTCTATCTTGATCCGAGTTATACCGGATCAACGACGCTCTCGTCTGTTGCGATCGAGGGCCTTCAGGACTATCGCACGCAGACGACCAGCGCCGTATTCGACAAATACAACGCGATGTTCGATGCGATTTACGCGGCAGGTGCGGATCACACCTGGTCGGATAAAGACGCATGGACACAGGAGCAGCAGGACGATTTGTGGGCATCGCTCACAGCGAACTGGAAGACCGACATACAGGGAATTGTTGATTATGTCACATCTGAATATTTAAGCAATGCGCCGGATACACTTGGCGTCACGGAGGATCAGGTTACAGCGGAACCGGGTCTGCAGATTGCACTGGGCATGGCTATGTGGGGATACGGAGAAGTGGCTGACGGCATTCTGACCGGGGCTGTTTCCGGCAACACATGGGATATCGCCAACGGTGTTTATCCGACGATTGACGATTATTACAATGAAGTATACACGGCATATGCAGGAGATCCGGACGCGTATTACAGCGTGGAAGCTGTCGATCCGGCAGCCGCATCGCCGGCGACAAAGACAAGAGACGGATTTATCGCGAAGTGGGGTCCTCTGGACACATCGATGTCCGGACAGGGAGTTCCCAATATTTCCGGTATTAAGAAAATCAGCAACACCGAAGTGCAGGTTACGGTAAAAGGCTATGATGCTGCGGCTATTTACAGCTTAGGCATTCTGGTCGCTCCGCTTCACTATTATGGTGATTCAAGTAAATATGATTATGCAAATAACAAATTCGGATTTGACCGCACCGATTTGTCGGGTGTTGAGGCCAAGACGGCACAGCCCATGGGAGCGGGAGCGTACAAGTTCATCAAGTATGAGAATAAAATCGTCTATTTTGAAAGCAACGACCTCTATTTTAAGGGAGTTCCCAAGATTAAGAGTATTCAGTTCAAAGAGACTGTAGACGAAGATAAAGTCTCCGGACTGGCAACAGGTGCAATTGACATTACAGATCCGAATTTCACAACGGATACTGTGGATGAAATCACGGGATACAATTCCAACGGCACGCTTTCCGGCGACAAGATTGTGACATCCACTGTCGACAATCTCGGATATGGATACATCGGTATGAATGCCGATACCATCAATGTTGCCGGCGATCCGGGCTCTGATGCCAGCAAAGATCTTCGCAAAGGTCTGGCTACGGTTATGATCGCGTATCGCGATCTGGCAATCAGCAGTTACTACGGAGACAGAGCATCCGTTATCAATTATCCGATTTCCAATACTTCGTGGGCGGCACCTCAGCCGACGGACGAAGGCTACAAAACAGCGTTTTCAACAGCGCTTGACGGGAGCGAAATATACACCTCCACGATGACGGCTGATGAAAAGTACAGCGCGGCAATGAAAGCTGCGATCGACTATTTTGTTGCGGCGGGGTATACGTACGATGCAGCATCCGGTAAATTGACCGCGGCTCCGGAAGGCGCCAAGCTCGAATATGAAGTTATCGTTCCCGGCGACGGTACAGGTGACCATCCGTCTTTCATGCTTCTGAGTAAAGCAAAAGAGGCACTGGCGACCATCGGGATGAACCTGATCATCAACGACCCGACGGACTCCAACGTCCTTTGGGACAAACTGGATGCCAACACACAGGAATTGTGGTGTGCCGCGTGGGGCGCAACGATTGATCCGGATATGTATCAGATTTATTATTCCGGGAATGTCGTCGGCCAGCCCGGCTCAAGCGAATCAAATCATTACAATATCACGGATCCCAATCTGGACAAACTGATTATGGATGCAAGAACCAGCGATGATCAGGCATTCAGAAAAGCGACTTACAAAGCATGTCTGGATATTATTATTGACTGGGCTGTGGAACTGCCGATCTACCAGCGACAGAACTGCATCGTATTCAGTCCTGAACGTGTAAAAATGAGTACAGTAACCCCTGACATCACCACTTTCTGGAATTGGACGCAGGACATCGAACTACTGGAGATGAACTGAATCTGTAATGTAAATGCGGGGCAAATTGAGCCCACCGCATGGATGGGCTCAATTTGTACCCTGTTTCTTTTCAGCATAGAAAAACGTCATGCAGGTGAGTGTGTAGATGCGCAAGTATATTTTCAAAAGACTTCTGCTGAGTATTGGCATATTGTTTGTTGTGTCTTTCATCATGTATGTGATCATGCGAAGCATCCCGACATCGTACGTCGAATCGATTGCACGCGAAAGATCCAACATACCCGGATCCAAATCCTACGCGGAGTGGCTGGCACAGCTGAATGCAGTGTACGGCCTTGATCTGGGTATCGTTCCGGGTTTTTTCAGATGGCTGGGATCCGCAATTCGCGGGAACTTCGGTGACAGCTGGCTCTACGGCGTACCGGTCACGCAGAAATTTGCGGACGTCATCTGGTACTCTTTTGTTCTCGCCATGGTTGCTTTTGTTCTGGAACTCGTGATATCCATTCCACTGGGCATTCTTTCAGCGCGGAAACAATACAGTCGGACCGATTATGCGGTGACGGTTGTGGCACTTATCGGCATTTCGCTGCCGACGTTCTTCTTTGCGACTCTCCTCAAATTAGGCTTTTCCATCAAATTAGGGTGGTTTGATCTGTACGGCATAGTCGGACGCTACCACGAACAGCTGGATGCCTTCGGGAAAATCATGGATATGGCCAAACATATGATCCTTCCGGTCGCGACGCTTGTCATTATAAGTATCGGAGCATTGATGCGTTACACGCGCACCAATATGCTTGAGGTTCTCAATTCGGACTATATCCGGACAGCCAGAGCCAAAGGCCTCTCGGAAAACAGGGTTATCCACTACCACGCATTCCGCAATACACTAATTCCCATCGTTACAATTATCGGCGGTTCGCTGCCGGGTCTTTTTGCCGGTGCCATGATTACAGAGACACTTTTCCAGATTCCCGGTATCGGCTGGACATCCTATAAAGCCATGGTTTCAGGTGACATTCCCTTCTCCATGTTCTATCTTGTATTTCTTGCGGCTCTGACACTGCTGGGTACGTTGATCGCAGATATCTTATATGCTGTGGTGGATCCGCGCGTCAGGGTGAGCTCATGAGGAGAGAAATGATGGATCCCGTTAACAAAGTCCCCGGCGATGATCCTCTCGACCGGGTGGAGCAGCATATCAGTACTTCGAGTTCACTCGGCGATGAACAGCGCATCAAGGTGCTCTCACCGTACATGCTCGTTTTCAAGAGGTTCGTGCGCAACATGCTGGCAATTGTCGGCGTTGTCTGCATATCGACCATGTTTGTATTCTCATTTATCGGAGGATGGCTCGGACCCTATTCGCAGAGCCAGATTTTCACGGAAGATGTCGATATGTCCAAAGCCTATGCTGGAGTGACGCAGAATCTGGATTATCGCTTTACGGAAAAAGACGACATGTCCTTCCCTCTATCCGCACGGGCCATGTTTGTCAAAGCGGTCGGTGAGGGAAGTGCGACAATGGCATCCGACGGTGATACCTATTCCCTGAAAAATCTCTCGCAGGATTTCTATCTGATATCGAAAATGGTCAAGGCCGCAACTGCTGGCGGTACGGTGAATAAGCCGATTATTACATATGGAGATGGCTTTACCGGATCCCAGACCTTTGAAGATGCCTTCAAAGCGGCGCTGACTGCGTCGGCGGATCATTTTTCATCAGATGGAGTCGACTACAGCATAGCGAAAGACAAGAAATTCTATGCAGCGTATGTGGAGTCGGAAGTAGCTGTCAGCAGCCTGCATGTTTTCGATTATGTCAATGACAACATTAAGGATACCTTCGACTTTAAGTATCAGGCAGAAACGGCCATGTCAAAGGGCAACGGCACTGTTTTTACAGTAGCCGGAATAAACTATGAGATCGATCTTTCGGATGAAATTGCACGCATCTATCAAATAGACGGCAAGGATAAGATCGAATACGCCATTGTTTCGACGCAGATTGTACAGGCAATCCAGCCGGATGTTTTCCTGTCCATCGAATTCAAAGATGCCGTCCGCGCAGCGATCATGGAAAAACAGCCGAGTTTCACTTTCACGGACGATGCGGGTCAGGCGGAATACCAGATCCTGCAGGATAATACCCAGTACCTGATCAAAAAAGATGCCAATACACAGATCGTCAAACATTATGAAGGTCCGTCGAAGTCGCATTGGCTGGGCACGGACGGAAACGGAATGGACATTATCACGCGTCTGATGTACGGCGGCCGTATTTCACTTATGATCGGATTTATTGTCGTAGCCATTGAGTCTTTTATCGGAATCATTCTCGGCGGTCTCTCCGGATATTTCGGCAAATGGATCGACAATCTCCTGATGCGTATCGTGGATGTTTTTAACTGCATTCCTTCCATCCCGCTGATCATCATTCTGGGAGCCGTTATGGATGCCATGCGCCTCAATCCCAATATCCGCATGGTGTATCTGATGCTAATTCTCGGAATTCTGGGATGGCCGGGCATTGCCCGCATGGTCCGCGGACAGATTCTGTCGCTCCGTGAGCAGGAGTTCATGGTGGCAGCCGAAGCGACAGGCCTTTCGGTATACAGGAAAATCTTCAAACATCTGATTCCCAACGTCATTCCACAGCTGATCGTTATTGCAACCATGAGTCTGGGTGATACGATTCTGATCGAATCCACGCTCAGCTTCCTCGGGCTCGGCGTCAAATTCCCGTTCGCTTCGTGGGGGAATATTATCAATGCGGTCAGTAACGTCCATGTCATGACGAATTACTGGTTTGTCTGGATTCCTGCCGGATTCTGTATCCTGATTACCGTTCTCGCATTCAATTTCATCGGAGACGGACTGCGGGATGCTTTTGACCCTAAGATGAAGCGCTGATCATTCTACAGAGAAAAAGGTGAACATTGTGATCAAAGAGAAAGTATCCAAACAGAAAATCAAACGGGTGAATTACCTGACGGCCAGACAGTCCCGTTTGATTTCGCGTGAAAACCGGAAGACCATGCGCTTATTCGAGAAACGGAACAACCGCAAGGATGTTCCGGAACTGGAATATGTGACCGAGATGAGGGACCCGGCAAACGTCGTAGAATTTGAAGATCTTCACACGTATTTTTTCACGGATACGGGCACGGTGAAAGCAGTGGATGGTGTCACGTTTGAAGTGCCTTCTGGCAAAACGGTCGGTGTTGTCGGTGAAAGCGGCTGCGGGAAATCCGTCACCAGCCTATCACTGATGCAAATTGTACAGCGCCCGCAAGGCCAGATTGTCAGCGGTGCGATTCGATTCGATACCGGTGAAAAAGTGATCGACATCACGAAAGTCCCGCTGCGAATGATGCAGTCGATCCGCGGTAATCAGATATCCATGATTTTCCAGGAACCCATGACCAGTCTGAATCCCGTTTTCCGGATTGGCCTGCAGGTCGACGAAGTCATTAGTCTGCACAACCCGCAGATGAGCAAAGAAAAGGTCAAAGCACGCACCATCGAGATGCTCGAGACCGTCAGCATCGCCAATTGTGAAGGTGTCTACCGCATGTATCCGCACGAGTTGTCCGGAGGTATGCGTCAGAGAATTATGATTGCCATGGCGCTAGCCTGTAATCCGCGTCTGATTATCGCGGACGAACCGACGACAGCACTCGACGTTACGATTCAGGCACAGATCCTCGATCTGCTCCGGAACCTGAAAACCAAAGTAAACAGCAGCATTATGCTGATCACCCATGATCTCGGCGTTATTGCCGAAATGGCGGATTTCGTCGTGGTCATGTACGCCGGCCGCATCGTGGAAAAAGGAACCGTGCAGGAAGTTTTCAAAAACCCGAGTCATCCCTATACCATCGGACTGATGGCATCCAAGCCTGCCGTCAACCGGAAAGTTGAGCGGCTCTACAGTATTCCGGGCAATGTCCCGAACCCGATCAACATGCCCGACTACTGTTATTTCAAGGACCGCTGCGAAAAGAGCCTGAGAGTCTGCGAGGGAGAATATCCCAAAGAGATCCGCCTGTCTCCGACCCATTATGTCAGTTGCTATCGCTATCACGATATGCAGGAGAGTGAGCCGTATGTCTGAGAAAAGGAACGCGAAAAACGAGAGTTTTCAGGCGAAAATCACGGATGACTATACGCCGCTGGTGCACGAAGACCAGTACATTCTTGAGGTCAATGAACTCAAGAAGTATTTCCCGATTAATGACGGGATTCTTCAGCGCGTCGTCGGACATGTCAAAGCGGTGGACGGCATTTCGTTTAAAATTAAGAGGGGAACCACCATGGGACTCGTCGGCGAATCCGGCTGCGGGAAAACCACAGTCGGCAGAACGATACTGCGCCTTACCGGCAAGTCGGGCGGACAGGTCCTTTTCAACGGAATCGACATTCACAGTCTCGGCAGGAAACAGCTGCGTGCGATACGTCCGAAACTGCAGATTATTTTCCAGGACCCGTACTCGAGTCTTTCCCCGCGGCTTCCCATTGGTGAAATTATCGCTGAGGCGGTGCGGGAGCATAAACTGGTGCCTAAGGATCAGCTGAACGACTATATCGATGATATTATGAGCAGCTGCGGTCTGCGTCCGTATCATAAGGACCGTTACCCGCACGAGTTCTCCGGAGGCCAGCGGCAGAGAATCTGTATCGCCCGTGCGCTCGCGCTCAACCCGGAATTTGTCGTATGCGATGAACCGGTATCGGCGCTAGATGTGTCCATTCAGGCGCAGATTATCAATCTTCTCAATGACCTGCAGGAGAAATTCAAACTGACATATCTGTTTATTTCGCACGACCTGTCGGTGGTCGAACATATATCGGACAGCGTCGGTGTCATGTATCTCGGCGATCTTGTCGAATACGGTGAAAAGGAAGATATTTTCGCCAATCCGCTGCATCCGTATACCAAAGCGCTCTTCAGCGCGATTCCGGTCCCGGATCCGGACGCGAAAATGAACCGTATTGTTCTCGAAGGCAACATTCCTTCGCCCGCCAATCCGCCGGCCGGCTGCAAATTCCATACGCGCTGCTCCTATTGCATGGAACAGTGCAAAACTGAAATTCCGCAGCAGAAAGAAATCGAACCCGGCCACTACGTGGTCTGCCATCTGTATAACGATGACAAAGAATTCGGGGCATGATCCGTATGTGCAGGAAAAACCGACCCCCGCGCGAAGAAGTAGACCGGAATATCACGATTGCCCCCATGAATGTTGAAGGCATGCCTTGGCATGCTCCGGTCGGGCCGGGCCGCTTTAAAAAATTCAAAAATGGCACACGGCAAAGTCCGGGGAACGAACACCCTGGAGGTCAAAACAACGGCGAACCTCCGATGACGGCCAAAGAGACAAGGAATCTCATTTTCACTTCGGTATTGGCGGCACTCGTAATAGCACTGATCTTTATGGGTGTGATTTTCCTGTTTATCCTGTTCTGTCTGTATGTCTGGTTCCGGTAAAGAATCTATTTTGCGTTTGTCACGCCCGCGATAACATACTCCGGATTTTCATTTATTGCGCCTGAAAACAATTGTTCCGTTTCGACCGTAACAGGGACGAGAATGGGACAGCGAGTCCTGCATGATGTAATCATACAAACCGTATGGGGCCATCAGGAGGATGAATTTATGACTGCAATCACAATTCTATTAGGGCTAGGGGTCTGCGTATTTTTACTCTGGTTTTTCGATTCGATCGTTCGCGATGTTATGACGGAAGACGATTATGATTCCGGCAGTTCCGGGTGGTGCCCGGAGATAAGCGGTGACGATGTTTGTGACATGTGAAAATATCAGGTCTGTTTAAGGGAAAATGCACCGGTATTTACACGTCCGATTCATTCTTCGGCAGCAGTTCCTGCATCTTCTCGAGCATAGCCGTCTGATTCTTGAGTTCCTGCATCTGTTCGTCCTGTAATACCGCAAGATACGTCAAAGTCTTATGGTCGGCGTCGGCTTTGGATTCGTTCTGCGACTGGATGACGTTCTGACCTACCATGATGATCGGCAGAAGAACGAGCTGAAGCACAGTCTGCGCGATATAGGTGATCCATGTGATGACGCTGTGGGCCTGTATGACCGGAGGCAGCATGACAAGGTCGAGAAGAATGAAGGCATAGGCACACCACATGGTTCCGACCGTATTTGTAATCAAGACAGCCAGTTTGTAGTTGAATTTGGAAATCCCGGTCAGATTCTTTTTGATAAGATCTTTGGGATGAACAACGGATGGATGCTGCTGCAGATGATGCTGTGTACTCATGGGAAGTCTCCTTTATAATTGGATGATGTGTTCCGAGAGAGCCTCGAGTAAAGATCCTTCGAAGCTGTTCGCAGCTCCCCAGTCGAACCGGAAAATACCTTCACCGCCGCCTCCGCCGACAAAATGCACGCGGGTTTTTCCCTCGAAATCATCAATCGTGACGGTTAGGGTCAGCCGGTTGTCTGCCCGCATGTAATGCTTTTCGAAAACAAGCACTTCAATGCGGGTTCCATCGGTGCGGGAGATAGAGTACTGGTCGATTAATTGACCGGAAATGCTGTTTTCTACGAGAGAATCATTCAGAAGGTCTGCGGTCACGGACACGGCGGTGGATACGAAGATGGTATCAGGCATGGTGTATGTCCCCCTTACTTCAACTGACTTATGGATGATCTGACAAGATCAGTACTTAATCAACATACAAGCATTATGCAAGAAGATGCAGGATTTGAATAGAGATCAATATCCGAAATCAATAAGCCTGCGGCTGATTTCTGCCACCGGAAGCCCCATCACCGTATAAAAATCGCCTTCGATTTTGCTGACCAGAAGCGCACCCATATCCTGAATGCCGTATGCGCCGGCTTTGTCCATCGGAATTCCCGTGGCGATGTAGCGATGGGCCCATTCTTTTTCACGTAGATCCCAGGGATAGAACGTTACGCGCGTGACGGTATAGAATGTCTCTTCCTTTTCGATGCTGCGGAGACTGACACCGGTCAGCACCTGATGTTCGCGCCCGGAAAGACGGTGGAGCATATTATAGGCATCCTCAGGGCTCGAGGGCTTTCCGAGAATATCACCGTCGATGGTGACAATCGTATCGGCGCCGATCACGACGGCTTCCGGGTGCTCTGCGAGAATTTTCCCCGCCTTGGCTCGTGCAAGAGACATGACAATATAGGAGACTCTCTGTATAAACGGGTCACCTGCCCGTGCTTCATTCATCTCCCGGATCAGATCATCTTCGTCCAGATCGGCCGCCATTGCTGTAAAAGGCTCTCCGCAAAGATGCAGGAGTTCCTGACGGCGGGGCGACTGACTCGCCAATACGAGCGGCGGTTTCGCTATGGCTGGCGTCATACAAATCCTCCCTGGAGTACCGGATAACAGACCGTGCCTTCGGAGCGAAACGGCATCGGACAGTCCTGCTACCAATATAACACTGCACACCCCCGCCATGGAATGGATTCGCTCGGGAATTGGATGGAAAAGATGCCGTATTTCCGGCAATCGTCGTTTTTTCGGACAGAAAGCACATTAAAGAGTATAATTATGTTCTACACAAAAATATGCGATTCATTTCTATGAAATTGCGATATATGCAGCACATGAAAGGTAAGGAATATTATGAAAAAGTCAGCCAAAGAAAAGCGCGAAGCGAAGAAACAGAAGGCCATAACCCAGAAGGCGAAACACTTGGGGACTGCCGGTACGGCTGTCAATACGGTGAAAGTTCCTGCAAAGACAACGGCTCGTAAGCCGGTAACCACCGTGAAGGATGTACAGAAGAAGGCGGATTCCGTCATCAAAGACGTACAGAAGAAGACCGCAGCGACCGTAAAGAGCGTAAAAGAAAAAACCGCAGCGACCGCGAAAGTTGCCGAGAAAAAGACAGTTGAGAAGAAGCCGGTTGAGAAGAAGGCCGTTGAGAAGAAGACTACTGTCGCCAAAGAGGCAAAAGTCGGCGCTGTGAAAGTCAAGAAGGAAGCCGCAGCAACAGAGAAGAAAGTCGTCAAAACGGCAAAAAAGACCGTCGTATAATGCGATTTCTTTCTTCATACAGGAATACGTTTTAGATTTTAGAAGTATCAGGAAAGCGGACCGTCTCCTTTCGCATATCGCGAAGGAACCGGCTCGCTTTTTGCTGTCCGGTGAACTTTCGCTGCAGGAAAAAGCGGTTTGGCGCTGCCTTTTCAGGCCTTTCTGAGGCCGGAGGAGCGCATTTTTTCGCGATCGCGTTTTCTATTTTGATTTTCAAAGGAAGCACAGATTATTTTTCATAAAATAGCAGCGTGATATTTGTTAAAACCCCTTTACAAGTCATACCGGACGTAGTAAATTGAATTTATTACGTATCGTAGTGAATATTGCCTTGCAGAGAAAGGTGTGAACCCTATGAAGCAGATTTCTGAATCGGAAATGATCGTCATGAAGATCATTTGGGGAGCCGGGGAGAGAATAACATCGAATTATGTGATGGATCATCTCCCGGAAGAAGTATCGTGGAAAATGACGACCATTACGACATTTTTGTCGCGTCTTGCCGCAAAAGAAATGATTACAATTGTTGACCGGATGGGGCGGACGAATTTCTATATTCCGACCATGACGGAGGAAGAATATTCCCTCCATACGACACTGAACACGATGAAAGGATCCAGCCTGACTTCGATTAAGAACCTGATCGCGTCGCTCTATGAGACGAACGATATTTCGAAGAAGAACATCGCCGCTCTGAAGGAGTGGCTGCAGCAGGACGGATACGATTCGGACCATAAATAATCGGCAGTCACATCGGCGGGAGGCCGGAAATTATGATTCGACTTGTCATTGACAGTCTACTCTATATGGGCATCGGTGCCGGAATCATTGCGCTTCTCATGCTGGGTCTTGCAGGCATTTGCAGAGGAAGATTCAATGCAAAATGGCATCTGGCCGGATGGGCGATTGCCATGGTCACGCTGCTTGTCCCGGTATATATGCTGTTTAGTCCCGACGCCATGCGTCTTTCGCTCGGTCAGCAGGACAACCGGACAGCGCAGTACCGGATTGTTATCACGAATACCATGGACCGGGATATAGGAGATATTGTACATACAGGAAATAATCAGAAGATTCCGGATCGTTCTTCCAGCCAGCCGGCAGTCACGGCAGACAGCCCGGCAAAAACGCCGGTGTCCGCGGCCGCAGACGGAAGCACGGGCGGGAAGGCCTCTGCGCCGTCCTCTGCGTCGGAGATTCCCAATCAGGTGTCATTCTCAGTCAGAGAGGCCTTCTTTGCCATTTGGCTTGCTGTAGCCCTGATCATGGCAGCATGGAAACTGTTCCGTTACTATTCTTTCCGGCATGAAATGCTCAGCAGCAGCCGGATCAGTGACGGGCGCTGGACCGACATTCTTCCGGAGAACATGAAGAAGAACGTCATCCTTCGCGAAGCGAACATTCCTTCGCCGATCGTTTTCGGTGTGTTTCATCCGATGATCGTCATTCCGGTCTATGCTAAGAACCGGGATGCGGTTCACTTTGCTCTGCTGCACGAACTGCAGCACGTTGAACGGCACGATCTTCTCCTGCGCTTACTCGCAGAATACGCGGCGGTCATTCACTGGTTCAATCCTTTCGCATGGCTGATCCGCAACAAAGTGACTTTCTTCAGTGAAAACGCATGTGATGAGTCCGTGGCGGCCCAACTCTCGAAAGATGACAGAAAAGGATATGCCATGGCCATCCTCGATTTTATGGATGACGCCGTTCCCGAGCCGGATTATCCGTCGACACTGATGTCTTTTTCCGGCGGAACGGAGAATCTGAAGAAGAGAATCATGAGCATTATGATTTACCGGAAAATGAAAAGACCCGTTCTGATCCTGTCCGTCTGTCTGATGCTGTCCGTTTCGATGATCGGTACGATGGCCGCAAGCAATCTGGCATTTTCCGGAAGCAGTATTCTGGCGAATATTCCGACGTCGGGTGACAATAAGACTGTTGACGGCACAGACAAGACACCGTCGGATCCTGCAGACGGAAGCACGCCTATCATTACGGTTAATATTCCGGCAGCGGATCATTTAGGAGCCGCGAATAAGCTTCTCGATGCAGGCGATGCCGTCGGTGCGTGGAATATGATCCGTGATGATTACGCACAGCCGGACGGTCCGTCTCTGCTGCAGGATATCTATAAGTCAATCGAAACAAAGGATGACGGATTGAGCGGCATTGGATCCATCCGCGGGAATACTACAGGCAACATCGTTAACGGAGGATTATCCGCCGTTGTCGGTGACTGGATCTATTACAGTCACAACGGACTTTGGAAATACAACACCGCAACGGGCGAGAACATCCGGCTGCTGGAATCTTCCGACTCTTTCCCGGTGAAGAATATTAACGTAGTGGGCGACGAGATCTACTACACATGTTATGCAGGAGACCTTTATCTGGATAACTGTCTGTATCGGATACACACGGGCGGCGGTGATCCCGAGAGAATATTTGAAGGAAACTGCCAGAGTGTGAGTGTTGTTCTCGACAGAATATATGTGGTTCTGCAGAATGATAACACGCAGAGAAGTATCCGTGTGCTCACGCTCGAAGGTGCTTATGTGAAGGAGCTTGCAAATAAGATCTACGGCAACTTCAGTCAGATCAGTGTCCTGGGCGGTTGGGTATATTACGGCACTGATGCCGGAGATTCGATGGGATCCTTGAATCGGATCAGCACGGACGGAAGCCGCACAGAAACTGTGGCGGACGGAACATTCATAAGTGCATGTATCGTGTCTGCCGGTAAGATCTACTATGCAAGTTCCGTTTCGGCTGAATCGCTGACGGATATTTCCAGTCAGAATCTCGATGGAAGCGACCGGAAGACGCTCATTACGGATATGAACCTGAATCACTTTAATGTGTCGGGAACCGATCTTTTCTATGTGTCGAATTACAATGCGCTCGGCGGACATCCGATGATGAAGAACCTGGATGGCGGAAAAGGCAAACAAATTTCGGATACGATCTATCCGGAAGAAATCACGCTGGTTGGAAATGAGCTTGCAAACGTCTATGCTGCCTGCGATACCGTGTATGCGGAAGCAGACTTCCGGACCTATGTGAGCGGCTTGGAGATATCATAACCGGAGCTGAAGCAAGTCTGTACATGATCGGTGAAAAACATCGTTTTTCTGCCGGTCCGGCTTTTCTATGAGAAAAAGAGAGAGCAGGATAATAAGCACATGAGAAACAAAAAGAAAATGAAAGCATCCACGCTGATCGTAATCGTTTTTCTGGCGGTCGTTCTCCTTGTGGCCGGCACAGCTGCCACAGTCCATTTCGCATCGAACAAGACAAAAAAGGACAGCGCGTCGACAGGAACCAATCAAAGCGGCACACTGTCACCGACCCCTGCGGGTTCTGTAGGAGACGGATTCGCGGTAAATGCTGCATACAGCTACGAATGTTCCGGGCCACTTTTTGCCTACAATAAAGGGCAGAACAGCCTTCTTGCCTATTGTTACGCCGACGGCAGCAGCCACTCTCCCTATAATCTTTCAGATAATGCCGATGCCACCGGGAAAACAAACAAGTTCTATATCCCGGAATTTGACACAACCGTGTACTATCGACGTGATCTGATCGCCAATGTCTGGAGAATATACCGGCTCGATCCGGATTCGACAGAGGCCGCGCAGGTGAATACTCCGGTGGAATACTATATTTATAAGGATTCGGAAGAAATTTTAACTTATGCAGCACATTTGCGTCGATTGAATGAAGCTGCTTTACTGACCCCTCCGCGCTACCGAACCATAAAAGAAGACCTGTTTTTTCAGGCGGCTGCCGTTGAAAATGATCTGGACAATGACGGAGTTGTTGATTATTACACTTCCGGCGGCGCCGAGATGACGCTTGATATGGATGGAGACGGGTACGAGGAGCTTTTCAAGGTCGTACCCAAGGGATCCGGATATGATGTCAGAATTAACGGAGTTAACATCCTCGAAGAGAAGAAACTGATATTTTCCGGTATGGATGTGATTGATATCGATTCAAAGGATACTTTCACGGAAGTCGTCTGCAACTATAAAGATGAGTTCGGGTTCCCCGTGAAAAGCGTCATTATCCGATTTGATGACGGTACTGTAAATACGCTCGATACGGCACTTCTATTGGCATCCACCGGTAACGGGCTGATACAGATTCTGAGCAACGATATTTTCCTGGACACACAGGCCATATATGAACAGCGATTATCCAATTCGTTTCAGGTGTTTACTTCTGACAAGAAGTACGCCATAGACCGGAATGTCACAGCCATTAAAGATGTGGGCGTCAAATTCATCACGGACGGGAAGTCAACGGACGGAGTTCTGGCTTCCGGTACCGCGATCACCATCTATCAGGTCGATTACGTTTCCAAGGCGTATTTCCGGACAGCGGACGGAAGAGAAGGCATTCTTGCGGTCAACGGCAAGAACGTCGGAGCTGAGGGCATCTATTTCTATCGCTGTTTTGAAGATACGGATTCCTGAAAACGTCCTGAAAAAAGCTTCCGTTCCCGTGAAAAAGACTTCCATAAATCGAAAAATCCAGAAAAAAGAGGAGCCTATGGATACCAAAAAACCGGCATTTTCCAAACAGGTCATCATCATATGCGTCGTCCTTGCGGTCATGCTGATCGGCACGGTCATGGCTTTTCAAAAGGCATATTCCGGGAAAAATGCCGGGGGTTCCGCCGTCCCGACGATTTCGAATGCGCCATCCGATACGACTCTTCCAATTGCTTCCGCTTCGGCCGATGTGTCGGTCTCCGGTACGCCGCCGCCGTCCGCCTCGCCTTCACCGACTGCCACGCCCGCACCGACCCTTCCGGGTACACCCGTGATCGACATTAGCAATGAACCGGAAAAGCCGGTGGCCGAGCATCCGCTGCGACTGTTTTGGTCGAGCGATTATGGCGTGATTCTGGGAGGGGAGACCTCTCCCATTTTCATTGAGGGGAAATTCGGCGTCGATTCCTATGATACATTTGTGACGCGCTCAGATGATCATTCTGCTGCAGCGTTCATCGTAAATATGGATAGCACGCAATATGTCGGAGATTTGTGGTATTCCGATGGAATCGACGCAAAAGAGATCGCACAGAATGTAAATCCCAATATGTACCGATTATCGAAAGATGGAAGTACAGTGGCCTATATGACCGTCGACAACTTTGCAACCTATGATATGTCCCTGTACACATATGACAACGATACGGGATTGACAACATTGATTACAAAGCATGCATATCAGGTGTACGCATTATCACCGGACGGGGACTCCGTCGCATATACTAATTATCCGGATGCATCAAATCCGAATGCGGTACTGGGCTATTATTCCATTGACGGTGGAGAGCCCCAGGCACTCGGAGAAAATTGCTACACGGCCGCGCTGATGGATCACGGTGAAATCGTATATTACTTCAAATATGATGATTCCGGCGCCACTTTCTGCGCGCTGCATGACGGAGAAATAACTGAGTATTCGTCAGCATTGTACGAAAATTGGGACATCATTTTCAATGAGGATGGCTCCCAGATTCTCTACTCGACTTCAACAGGAGGAACCTATTTCTCTCAAACGGGCGGATCACCCGTCAAAGTATTCAATAGTAATTTGAGTGGTATTGTCGGTCAAATGTTAGTGGGAGACGGACCGGTCCTGTTCAACGAGTACTCGTCGGTGTCGTATATGTCCGGGATGAATGCATCGATGAGCATTCAATATTCGGACCATTACAATCTATGTAATGTCCTCTTTGGAACGAGTCTGGCCGCCGTTTATTTTGATGAATATCTGCAAGCATACACGGTAAATTCTACAGACTATTCCGGAAAGATTTCCGAAGAAGGACACGCATACGCCTATCTGGACAACAACATGGAAGGATCAAGCCTCATGTATGTGCATGACTATCTTCTTTCAGGAACCGGATCCGAGGAGGATGCCATTAATCTGGGAGATAATGCATATTTGTACTGGGTTGCTCCGGATACTTCTGTTTATTATGTGGATTATGCCGGGAATCTTAACGTGTACCGATATCCGGGAAAGACGACGATCCTGGCGGGAAATGTCAGAGATCTGAAAGGGGTTACAAACGGTGACGAAAGCTGCCTGTACTACATGACAGATACCGGCTTGTATTTTTTGACGACGCAAACAGACGCGAAGCCGTACCCGATTGCACAGGGCGTCGACAACTTCCTTGCAGGGGATTTCGGCGTGATCTATTTGCTGTCAGATCCGGAACTCGGCCGGAGCGGTCTCTATTACAGTGCTGACGGCAAAAAATCCGATTGGATCATGTCTTTTCATCTAATCGCGTCCACGACGTATGGAGGGTGATGTGATATGAAAAACATACAGTGGACCCGGAAAACGCAAATACTCTCCTTATCGCTTATCGTCATTGCGGTTGCGATAGGGACGGTCTGGGCGGTCAGCCTTCGTTCTGCGGATAAGAGCAAAGCTGCACATGCAAAAGATACACAAATAACCACAGCGTCCGGCGGCCCGGTCGAACCAACGAAGTCACCTGTCGCCGCGGCCACACCGACACCAACTGCAGCCGCCGCGGATCCGTCACCTTATGCCATTGCACCGCAGTTTCTCAGTGCGGATGATTTTAACGGGAACGGGTTTGCCATCGTATCGGTCGGGACCGTAGAAGATCCTCTTTATGGCATCATCAACGAAAAGGGAGAATATGTCTTGCCTCCGGAATACAAGTACTTAGACAAGATGTATTTGGATGACTATTCGGATTTTCGGGTTACATGGGTCCAAAAGGATTCTGACTATGCTCTTCTGACGAAGTCTTGTGAACTGATACGAATACCGGGCTTGAGCTTCAGCGGGGGAGGCTTTGACGGAAATGGTTTGGCTGAGGTAGAAATCAATGGCAAATGGGGCTTTTTGAATGAGAAAGGCCAGATGGTCATTGATGCGGTCTATGATGCCGAACCGGTACAATCCGGCAAATATGACTACAATGTTCTCGTTGACAAAAAATGGGGAGTTATCAACACGACAGGTGACTGGGTTGTCAGCCCCCAATATGATGCAATAAATAACTCCAGCGTCACAGGCTATTTCGGCGTGCAGGTTGGCAGTCTGTGGGGCTTTGCCGGCCCGTCAGGTAATCTGGAAATCAGCGCGCAGTATGACGGAGTGGGCGAATTTTCAGCCGCCGGATACGCCTGTGTTATGAAAGACGGGAAATGGGGCATGATCAATCAGAAGGGAGAAATGGTGGTCTATCCGCAATATGACGATCTTCAGCCCTTCGATGGCAGTGGTCTGGCAGTTTTCGGGCAGCATGTCACGACGGAGTATGGATATGATGCGATGGAAAACGGAGTGATCAATGTCGCCGGAGACATCCTTTGTGATCACGTGCAGGGCGCGATCTATCTACCCGGGCAATATATCTGGAATGAAGACGGAAGTCCCAATGAAGTGCCGCTGATCGTGACGGATATATACGGAGGAGACGATTTCTATTCTATACCAAAAATCGGACTTGTTACGGTGGACGGCGACGAGCTCTTCGCCCCGCAGTTTTCTGAGATTGGGCCCTTCGGTACCAACCATCTTGCCAGGGTCGTGAAAGACGGCAAATACGGATATATAAACGAAAGCGGCAAAATTGTCATCCCAATTAAGTATGATTTCATTGATTCTTTTGACACAAATGGTCTGGCCCGGGTTGCACAATACGCGATGAGCGACAAATGGGGCCTTATCAACGAGGAAGGGAAGATTGTCGTTGCGGTGAAATACGACGCAGTCCTGCCTTTCGCAGACAACGGTCTTGCAGCCGTTATGCTCGACGGCAAATGCGGGTACATCAATACATCGGGAGACATCGTGATCCAGCCGCAATTTGACTGGGCGAAAGATTTTGCATCCAACGGCTTGGCCGAAATACAGCAGGACGGAAAAACCGGCTATATCAACGCATCCGGTGACATCGTCATCACACCGCAATTCCAGATGGCTTCCGGATTCTGGTCGACATACGGCACGATACTCGTTATGCAGGATAATCTTTGGGGACTGATCAACGAAAAAGGCGAGTATCTTTTACAGCCCCGATTCGACAGCATAGAGGATTTGTGGTGGTACAATAACCAGACGAATATCGTTCATCCGGATGTCATATGGGTACAAAATGACGGGAAATGCGGTCTGATGTCAACGAATGGTGATGTGCTTTTCGAACCCATTGCAGAAAACAGCTATTTATCTGTTGCGTCCAACGGCCTCGCCGCTGTTGAAGTCGACGGAAAATGGGGATACATTCAGATACCGATGCAGTCACCGTAATGAGGCTCAGGACTGCCAGCGCTTCAGTGTCGGAAAGAGCCTCTTCAGGCTGTCACGTGCGTCTGCTTCTGTCATTCCCGGGGTCCCGGACACCATATATGGTGCACAGAGATCGACCATAGCATCCATACTGAGATCCGTGGTAAATGCACCGTCTTTAAAGCAATACGAGCAATATTCTTCGTTTTTGCTGCCATCGGCGTTGGTTCCAAGGATATCTTCGGATGTCATGGGCATTCCGCAGCTTTGGCAAAAAGTTGTTGGTTTCATAAAAATTCCCTCCCTTTGGACATGTATGAATCAGTTCCGATCAATATGTCCATTATGCAGCGTATAACTTGCCAACTGCATGTCATATTATAAAAATGCTTTGAAAAATTACCGATACATTTCAAATTGGAGTCTGCTTCGGATTGATTCCGGCGAAAGAACCTGAGCGGATGCCCCGAAAGATAGAATATATCCATACACCCAATCTCCCTCCGGATACCGGACGGTAACTGTGAAACTGCCGTCCCCGTTTTTCGCGATTTCATTCTCTTCAAATTCATCAAAAACGCGATACGACAAAGAAGCATCCAGCCGGAGCGTTACGGAAATGAGCGGGAGGACGTTCGCCGAATCCGGCTCATCCGCAGCATCTTTTGGCATCTCCCGCTCAAAGAAATCCGTCAGCAGATCCAGATTGCGCATGCGAGACAGCTTGAAAATGCGAAGTGCCTGCTTCCCCCGGCAATGGGCGCGAAGATACCATGTTTTTTCTTTGAACCACAATTGAAGCGGTTCGGTGGTTCTGCGTGTTTTCTCGCCGGCACTGCTGAAATAATCGAAACAAAGAACCCGCCTGTGCAGGATTCCCTCTTTAATAAGCGCGAATTTGTCTTTCTGTGAACCGCTCCAATCCGAAAAATCAACTTCCATCCAGTCACGCGGACTCTCGCCGAAGAAAGAACTCAGCTTAACGAGAAGTGCATCGGCATCCGGATATTTCGTCGCCTGCAGGCTCTGCAGGGCAGACAGGATTTCTCCCTGCTCCTGCTGCGACAGAAGTGACTTATTCAGAACAAAACCCGGCATCACGCTGATGCCGCCGCCTTTTCCCTGCGTCGTGGATATGGGAATTCCAGTCCGGCATAAAGCCTCAATATCGCGGTAAATCGTCCGCTCCGATACCTCAAGCTTCGCAGCCAGTTCGCCGGCCGTTGTTTTTGACTTATTGAGCAGAATATAGAGAATCTCGAAAAGTCGATCCGTCTGCATACACGTCTCCTGTTACATGGCTGTTCTGTATAATCATGCGAACCGTTCGAAATAAATCCGTCACGGGGTATTATTTTTTACCAGACGAGCCTGAACAACAAACCGGGCATTATCAAATTCATACGTGCATGTCGATAACGTCAGGATGATATCATCTTTCGAGGGAACAACATTTGTCTTATACATGCTTTTATCGGCACAGGTCTGCAGGAAATCTTCCCAACTTGATTCGTTGGGAAACGAGGTGTCGTTATAGTAGAAATCCACACTCGTAACATACGCGGAGAAAACCTCCCACGTATAATCCTGATAGATCGTGTCAAATGTGAACGTTGGATTGTCCTTAAAAAAGGATTCCTTCTTATACTTGTCGAGCTCGCCGAACATGCTGTCGTCCTTCATGTTATGCCCGTAAAGAACCAGATTGCAGGGAGCAGTCAGATTCACAAAATTATCGCTGTAATCCAAAAAGACCGTACCGTATTTTGATTCAACTCCGTAAAAATTCAAGTGCAGATATTCATCGTT
>Ga0302293_10000296_pt1 | contig 27939 bp, 11 predicted proteins | sample III_Fen_N2_2_FD_198758 | JGI IMG/M metagenome (GOLD analysis project Ga0302293, IMG submission 198758) | Peat permafrost microbial communities from Stordalen Mire near Abisko, Sweden - III_Fen_N2_2 | ecosystem: Environmental > Terrestrial > Soil > Wetlands > Permafrost | place: Sweden: Abisko...
CTTGAAAAAATCACTGAAGTAAGTAAAACCAACACCGAAGATGAACTAATTGTTCTCCATGCAATGGAAACAGGATATGGGTATTTGTACCCTACACTCTACAAAAAACTCGTGGTAAATGCACTTTTTCACAACTGTACCAATTGCACAAGAGCTATCAAAAAGTACCTATTGAAATCCGTGATGTTTTTTAGTGTTTTCCGGATCAATTTCATTGTACTTTCAAGCTTATTAATGATAGGAGTAACGCGCTTACTCACCGGACTAATACGCGAAAAACCGGTCGTAAATCTCTCAACAGTATTAATTTGTTTGGTCATCGTTACCTTCTTGGCATTGTACCATTCAGCGCAATTATTCAGTAAAGAAGTAGTGATAAAGCATTACAAGAAGAGGTTAATCCCCGCATTAAAGCAAGCTCAACAGAAAGAATGGAGTTTTTTCAAATTAGGACGAACAGCTTTGGTTGGCTATTTCGCTACCATTATCACTACAGCAGCTCCGCCATATGGCTTTAAGAAAAACGACGCCAATTCCGATAGTTGCGGAAGCTCCTGCGGATCATCTTGTGGGTCATCCTGCGGCGGCGGATGTGGTGGTTGCGGTGGTGATTGATACAGGTTTATCGGAAATCGTTTCCTCGTTTCGAACACCAAAAACGGCTTCCACTAACCGAAATACGGTAGATGAAAGCCGCTTTTTCTGAACTAAATTCAGGTTCTGTGGGTAATTCCGTTTAAATATAAAACACCATCGTTCCGGTTAATACTCCCTCATTGGCAAACGCACCTACGTTTCCATTGCTGAAAAATCCTGAGTTTGTTTGCGGACTAAGCACAATTCCTGAAAGGTCAACCGTGATTTTGTTTCCTGTCACTACCAAAGTCAAAGTACCTGATGCGTCGGTTGAAAACCATTCTGTAAGCGTACTTCCGGAAATTTCAGTAACGTTCATTGTAATGTGCGTTGGATCTGTATCCATTTCGTCAGCTACAAGTACGTAAGTGGTTGTTTGCGTTGGCGGGTTCTCAATATTGAAATACGATGAAAAAGTGCGCAGGTTGTTTGTAGCATGATTGGATCCAATATAATGCGAACCTCCGGCAGAAGCCCAACCGCATGGACCGGCAACTTTAAATTCCACACCTCCTGCTGTTAAGGTGATATCCGAAACGCTTTCTCCTTGAGGTGGATTCGTGCTTCCTGAGCTACTTGGAGCTGCGTTGTTCTTATTGCAAGCCGTAATGATGGCAATTATTGCAAAAAACAATACCAGTTTTTGGCTCATCAAGTTGTGAGCGGTTTGTTCTTTTGTTTGTGTTTCCATGTTCAATGTCTTAAAAGTTGGTTCAAATATCAGTTGAGCCACTTCACCTGACAAGTAGGTATAGACCAACTTCCGTTTAAATCGACCAACGACATGATAACATCATTTTCATTTCCCACAGATGCACAGACATGGCTTCCGCCTGAGGCCGGAGACTCCCTTAGTCCGAGACAAATGCTGCTTGCATATTGTTTGTCATACAATACACATCAAGCGCTGCCGTTGCGCCTCTGCTGAAGCTTCAGCGTAAGTATTAGGAGCGTGAAAATCTGTGAATCTGTGGGAAATAATTATCATAAGCAAGTGGAACCGGAATTCCCGCGCAGAACTTTTCTATCTTTGAAAAACTTCTATTGAAACATGTCACTGAATTGTGTAATCGTTGATGATAACGAAATTGATCGATTGATGGCTCTTTCGTTGGTGAAACGATTCCCGAAACTCAATGTTTCCGGAACTTTTTCTTCAGCCAGCGATGCTTTACCGTTGATTTCGGCAGGTGGAATTGATGTATTGTTTCTGGATATCGATATGCCTGAAATGAGCGGATTGGAATTGCGTAAACTGGCTCCGGAAGTTCCCATTTGTATTTTCATTACCGCCCACCCCGAACATGCCGTAGAGAGTTTTGAATTGGAAACCCTCGATTTTCTGGTAAAACCGTTACGATTCGACCGCCTGGTGCAAACCGTGCATCGCATTGAGGAATTCATGGAAGTACGGCATAAAGCGGCTTTGTTTGAATCCAGCATTGGTGGTGATGCCATTTTCATCAAAGAAGGTCACGAACAAATCAAAGTAAAATTACACGACGTGCTGTACCTCGAAGCGATGAAAGATTATACCTTGATCGTGACTTCTGAAAAGCGCCATTGCGTGTTGTCAACCATTGGCAACTTACTGAAAGAACCTTATTTTGAATCGTTTGTCCGCATTCACCGCAGTTTTGCCGTTCAGAAACAATTCATCGATAAAATAGGAACAGCCGAAATATTGCTACACAATCAGCAAACCATTCCGGTAGGCAGAACCTACAAAGACAATTTATCTTCGTTGATATGAAAGTTGCACTGTTATTCTTGGTTTCCTCGTTTACGTTGGCACTTTTCGCCCAAAAGCCACCTAATTTATCGAAGGTTAAAAACCAACAGAAGAAACTTCAACTTTGGGCAGGTTACTGCGATGAATTAATTGCGATTGAAAACTACTCTTTACTTCGAACCGAAGGCAAAAAAGGGCTTAAAATGACCTCGAAAACCGACTTTGATAACCAGTCGTTGTTTCTTTTTTACGTTGGAATCACATTTGATTACCTGACCGAAGCCGATAGCGCTGCCTACTATATTGAAAAATCGGAACGTTTCGCACGAAAAGCATCAAACCGCACCCGGACTTTGGAGGCGCTGAAACAGTTAAGCCCTATTTACAAAAACTACGGTAGCGAGGCCAAACGCGAACGGGTATTGTCTGAATTTCGCTACACCATTGACACCACATCAAGTGCCACCATAAAAGGTGATATGTACGAGCATCTGGGCGATTATTACATCAACACAGGTTCTTATGAAAAAGGACTGGATTATTTTCTGAAAGGCACCAAAATAAGAAGACTTCTCTTACCAAAAGCCGACGAAACAGATTCGGTCAATTTTGGTGTTCAACTCATAAAAATCGCCGAACTCTACCTCGGATTGGAGAATCACAGGAAAGCACTTGAATACCTCAAAGAATCCGAATCCTATATCCAAACCTACAAGGACGCGATTGCACACGTAAAAAAAAACTTTGTGAGTATTTACTTGCTGGAAAACGACCTTGAAAATGCCACGAAAGAATACCGTGAATTAGAGCGTTTCCTCCGCAGAGAAGAGTGTCAAACCTGCTGGATCATGCTTATAGAAAGCGACTTGCCGTTTGCAGAACACTACCGCGATCATGGCAATTACACCAAAGCTCTACAAGTTATTGATCATGCGCGTTCACTTGCTCTGAAATATGCAGACGAATTTGCCAACGCACAGATCGACTATACGCATGGCACCATTTGTCTGGCGTTGAAAGATTACAAAAAAGCGCTGGGTTATTTGAAAGCTGCCGAGCCCTTTACCAATGATGATGACCCAGAAGTCAACAGCCGTTTGCAACGATCGTTAGCCGAAACCTATGCCGGACTGGGAAATTGGGAAATGGCATACACCTACCACCGTCGTTATTCGGCATTACAGGATAAATTACTTTCCGAAAAAGCCAAGAAAAATCTGGCAGCGATTGAAGGCTTGTACCAAAACGAAAAAAAGCAAGCACAAATCAATGAGCTATCTACTAAAAACACCATCAACGATTTAACCATCAAGAATACCAACAGGCAGCTACTTTTAGTGATCATTGGTTTGGTACTGACCTTTGCCATCGGAATGTTGATTTATTTCCAAAGTCGCAACCGCAAAAAGAACAACCTGCAATTACAGCAGTTAAATGCAGAATTGGAACAAGCAAATGCCATCAAAATGCGCTTTTTCAGCATTCTGAACCACGATCTTAGAAGTCCGGTTGCCAACTTGATTCACTTTTTACAATTGCAGCAACACAGCCCCGAATTGCTGGATGAAGCGAGCAAAGAACGTTTGGCTAACAGCACGCTGACTGGTGCCGAAAATTTACTCAATTCAATGGAAGACATGCTTTTGTGGAGTAAAGGTCAAATGGAACATTTCGAACCCATTCCTGTAAACATAGATCTTCGCGCAGTTTTCAACGACTTAAAACACCATTTTCAAAGCGAAGAACAGGTGCGTTTTGAAATAGAGCTACCCGAATCCTTACAGCTCGTAACGGATGAAAATTACCTCAAAACCATTCTGCGCAACCTTACCAGTAATGCGCTCAAAGCACTTGCACAAACAGAAAACCCGGTCATTCGCTGGAAAGCAAATTTGCAAGACAACCACGTTCTTATTGTTGTTTCAGACAATGGTCCCGGAGCTAGCCAAGCCGCTTTCAAAGCGTTGTACGATGAAACAGAGGTTGTCGGAATCAAAACCGGTTTAGGCTTGCACTTGGTGCGAGATTTGGCGGAAGCAATCGATTGCGGAATTCGTGTGGAAACCGGCTCATCCGGAACAGCTATTACACTATCATTACCAATCATTAATATTGAAGTAAAAAAAAGCGTCTAAGTGACGCTTTCTAAAATTGTGTTGAAAAAGATTGGTTACTCAGCATCAATTGATTCCTGTAACTCGTTTTCTTCCAAATCAATATTGTATTTTTTCGCGTAAGCTTCTTGTGCGTTTTTAAATTTTGTATCAACCACTGCTTCCGCTTCAGTTACTTTCACCAATAATTCTTGCACACGGGTCATCGCAGCCTCATCCAATTCGGTATTGAAAATCAAATCAATCATTTCTTTGTAATCAACTGAAATGGTGGTTTCATAATAACGAAACAACTCCATAGCCGCGTTTTTCAAATCCACGTTTTTTTCAAACGGCTTCACCTTTTCTAACTTGGCAATCACTTCTTTAGTGGTTTTCAATAAATCATCGTAATACGGTTTCACCGATTCGGCATTGGCATATTCCGAACCAACTTCTTCATTAAATGCGATCATTTTATAACCGATTTCATTTTGTAGTCCTACAATATGATCGTTGTAATCAACAGCGTTGGTAAAGGTTTGAGCAGAAACAGCACTTGTTACCGCGATTACGAAGAGTAGCATGATTGACTTTAACATAATTCCTTTTTTTTTCGAATGTCTTCTTTTTTTTAAACTAAACCAAGTTTTTGATTGGTTTTCGGTGGCGATTAATGCAAATGCTGTACCACAAAAACCCATTTTACGAAATAAGGCACACAAACGGCATAAATTTACCACAAAGACACACAGAAAATGGACAAGTTTGACGTGTTAAAAGATCACAAAGGTGATTTCGGTAGAATTCAAAAACGCTGTTCAATGTCTGGACTAACTTTTACTCCAAAGAAAAAAAACAAACTTATTACGATCACGAAGGTGATTTAGGAAGACCATCTTTGTGTTCTTAACACGCCTATCCTTCCAAAAAAACTTTGTGTCTTTGTGGTAAAACTAATGAGCCCCCACATACCCCTTCCTCCCTTTTTCAATCTCCAGCACCCAGGTATAATACCCGATAAAGTGCGAATCAAAAAAGCCTTTCTTTTTATAGAACTTTTCCGGAATATAAATGCGGTTTTTAGTTGTGAGTCCGCCGGCTCTCACTTGCGGCGCAACACCATCCAACAAACAAGGAGCATCACCTCTTCCCTTCTGAAAACGGCTTCCGTATTGCCACACATCCTGCCACTCCGAAAGATGTACTTTTCCAGCCGAAGCATTTTCAGGCGCAATGATGTAAAACGACCCGAATTGAATTTTACCGCGTAATTCTTCCACAATACCAAGTGCGTAGGCATATCCCATACTGTGTGCTACGATGTATAGCGTATCATTTTCCGAGCGATTGGGAACTTCATTAAGCATTTGATAAATGTTCCTGCCGGCAATGTGGCCGCTGTTTAATCGCTTGCGAAAGCCGCTTTTGTTGGGACGGGTACGATGCATGGTCACTGTTCGAACCGTGCGACTTCCCAATAGATTCTTCACCGAACTACTGGTATAACAATGGTGTTTTTTCTTGTTGGAACACCGTTTCGGGTAAGCTGCCGAAGTGGTAGTAAAATTGATCAAACTTCTGTGATTGGAGGTACTCACCGAAAAATGACCGTCGGCATAATAGGTTTCAGTTGGATTGATCCTTTTTTGAAATTTCAAATCAATGGCATTCCAAGGTCGCCAGTATTCGTAACGATCGAAGGTATATACCAAGTTGCGCGAGTCGGGAAATTCCAACCCTTTTTGTTTGATGTCGGCAAAATTCTCCTCAAAACTATGTCCGATAGACGTTGGCCGGTAGCCATTCACAAACAATAGAATGCGTTTTGCCGGATCGGGAATATCCAACTTATCCGTAATCTCATTTCCGGTGTGATTAAATACCCGTTGCTGCTGAAATGATCCCTGCTCATTGATGTAATTAAAAACCATATAATGACTTTCGGCTTTCTCGGCATATTCACGCGTTGACAACACCAAACTATCCGAATGTGATTGTAAACGCACCTTGGTCCATTCGCCTTCTTTGTCTTTCTGCACCGAAAAATACAGTACCGGCATTCGTTCTTCTTTTCGCCAGGATTTACCACGCTGGATCACCAATTCAGAACTTAGATCAATTTCATTGGGGTGTTTAATATTATCATTTACAGCCATATAACTAATGGCTCGGTTAATCGACAATCCGTTCATGCCGGTGAGTTTCCCCGAACGCACTTCAAACCAGCTATAGCCTAGGTTCACAAATAACACCATCAAATAAACGGCATAAGGTGTCAGAACCAATTGAGCCAATCGCCACCCAAAACGCAATAATCTGGGACGTTTAAAACGCGTTAAAATCCACTTGCCAAATTTTCTTCCGTAATAGAAACTTAGAAAAACTACGGCCACCAATCCTAGTAGATGAAGGACATTGATAAACTGTCCACCTAAGGTAAACAGCGGTTTAAACAACACATTATCGATGTTGAGATGATAGGATAAATAGTTCTTTTTATAGGGGTGTTTGATGGCTGCCAAAAAATTACCTTTCCCCAAATCCAACTCACCGTTTTCCTTTTCTTTCCAGAAATAATAAGCTACAGAACCGTTGTTGGTGCGTACATCCTCATAATTATCAAACAAGGAATAACTGTGGGCCGAAAACCGCAATTGTCCCCATTGTTCATAGCGCATTTCAGCTCCAGAAGGCACATCCATAAGATTGTTCGTGGTTCCTTTTTTAGGCCCTTGATCCATCCAAGTATCTTTGAAAAAACCCATTCCGTATCCCAATTGCCGAGCAATGGTCTGCGCTAGTTTTGACGGTTTGTCCCTTTTCACAAAACCCAATGCTTTGTTCCGCACCATATATCCGCGTATCGTTGGATCAGTAAAACCGGGAATGAGAAACAGGTAATAAGCTTTTTTATCCATGTTCGGATGTGATTCTACGTACAAATCCCGCAAATCATGCATCTGATTGCTATAGCGCTCGTGAATCGAACTCGGATTATCCAGCAACGTAGTTGCATCCCATTCTTGGTGTTGAAACACCGGTAATAATTCCAATTGCACCTGAACATTGGCTTGATGGTAAATCCGGTTTATTTTGAGTTGAAGGGAATCTATGTTGATTTTAGTGGCAGCGAGTGGAATCAAATACACCTTTTCCGTTCGTTGTTTATACGGAACCACTTTTAACCGACCAATTTCACGCCCTTTGTAACCGGCTGAAACTGTGTAATACTCCCCCATCGGCGGCAATTCCAAGGTAAACAATCCTTGATCCTTCGGCACAAATGGCAATTCCTGCCCCGTTTCCAATATGCGAAACAGCAAACTATCCGGATTCAGCGTATCTCCATTGAGAATGCGCGCATTCACCAAATCGGTTTGCTCAAAACCAACTGACTTATACGGTATTTTATACGGTTTTTGCGGAGCGTCTTCCCATGTTTCATAGTCTGATGACCATTCCTTAAACACAAAAGCATCAAACCCGAATTGCTGATTGGGATGTGCTTCAAATACCAAAACAGGCGCTATAGTGGAAGTTGTTGACTGTGCCGAAAACTCTTGAACAAACAGGCACATGAGTACCGATAACAACCACACTTTTTTAGCTACAATCACTGATGCTGGAATGAAAAATCAAAGAAACAAAAAAACGAGGGAAGTTGGCTGTGCAATCACCGGATCGAATTATTATTTTCAATTTAATTCATCTACCCTTTGAACCAATTACCTCACAACTTGTAAAAGCTTTGTTAATAAAGTGAAATGTGCTGGCAAACCGCCCGTATATCCGTACCTTGCAACATATTAATACTATCTAACAATGAAAAAAACAGTTATTTACAGTTTATTCTGCCTGATCTCAGCCACAGGTTTTGCTCAAGACAACATTCAATCATCTGCTGATTGGAGTCCCGAAATTTACAGTGTAGGAAAAAAATATCCTGGTTATATCATCCAGCCGAGTGGCGATACCGTAAAAGGTTTTTTAGAAGCTAAAATGCGTTGTGCCATCGGAGGAATTGGAAACAGCAACCAGAATTTGGCTGAATTTTACTTGAATGAAAACGACAAAAAACCGACAGCAAAATACAAACCGGAAGACATCAAAGGTTACATGATTGCTGATAAAGTGTATGAATCCATTGCCTATAGCGGCGGAATGCTGAAAAAAGCAAATTTCAACCTGGTAATTACTGACGGCGCTATTCGCATTTATGAATGGTATTCAACCAAAGAAGGTTTCTCTTTGATTCAAAAACAAAGTGGTGAAGATTGGAAAGCATACGACGCTCGTCGTTTTGATACTAAAACTATCATCGCCAAGGGTGGTGTAGATCCGATCGAATACGGAATTTTGGGAATGCAGTTCGCTAAAAAAATGCCGCCACTAATTGCCGACAACAAAGAAATGGCAGAAAAAGTAGCCAATAAAGAAGACGGTTACAAATTCTTGCAAATGTTTGCGGTAATTGAGGAATACAATAAATGGAAAGCCGAAAATTAAGCAACTGCATGAAATCCATACTTTTCGTTTTAACAGGGCTTCTCACACTTTCTGTGAATGCTCAAACCGTAACGGTATCTAGTAGCGCAGAGATGCCTAGTGAACCGGCAAACGGTTCTTGGAAACGCACATTGGGAAGTGATCAAAACGGTCATTACCTGCTGCGCGAAAGAGGCGATATCAGTAACATGTTTACCATTGTAGAATGCTACAATCAGCAACTGAAACTGGTGCGATCAATTGAGATTCCCGGTTCTTCAGGCACATTCGCCGATGGAAAACTACACCGCCAAACGGAGCTCAACAAGGGTCGAATACTGACCTTTCATGATCGTTGGACAAAAGCAGACAAATCGACCTACTTCAGTGTAATTCCTTACGGAATGGACGGTGTGGCCGGTGAAGAAAAACAATTGGACAGCGAACCTGCCGAAAGTCAGATGAAGAGCGCCAATTACCGTATTTCTTTATCGCCAGACGGAAGTAAGTTGCTTGTAATGACAGAACGTCCGTTCGAAAAAGGTGGTCTGGAAAAGCTGCGTTTAAAGGTTTTTTCTACCGATAACTTCGAGGTTTTGTGGTCGAAAGACCTCAATCTCGATAAGGAATCCGAACGTTATCCCAACAACAACATTCTTGTTGACAATCAGGGAAATGCTTTTGTTTACAAAGACATCAAAATCACCAACAAAGAACACATTTACCAACTGATTACTGCTAACGGTGAAGGTTCCAAAACGCAGGGAATTGACCTGAAAACGTATTTTCCCACGCACTTCAAAATGGTGTTTGACGCACAAGGAAAATTGATTGTTTGTGGTATGTTGGCAACTGCCGGTTCAAGCGCAACCAATTGGGAACGTTTGTGGATCTTGAAAGCAGATGCTTCGGGTATTTTGTCCAACAAGATCAATCCTTTGGGAACTGATTTATTGATGGCGCAATTGTCTGAAAAATCAGCCGGACAACCGGATGCCAAGCTTTCCGATTTCGTGATGAAAGATGTGTTGGTGAAACCCGATGGTGGAATTATTCTATTGGCTGAGCATTTCAAATCCACTAGCACAGTAATCGGAACAGCCATGCCGGCAGTATACGAATACGAATTGCAGTACGGAGGAATCATTGCTATTTCAACCGATAATGAAGGAACAGAGCAATGGCATCGTTATTACGATAAACGTCAAACCGAGAAAACACGCGATCAAAAATTGCACTATGGTTCGTTTATTTATCAACTCAAAAACGGCCAGTTGTTCCTTGCATGGAATTTCACCGACTTGCGCAACGATGCTCCTGTTCACAATTTCCGTTATTGGGTCGATTTGAACGGTAATAAGATCAACATCGATAATTTGTATGGTAAAGAAGCGTTCTATCCAACCTTGCTTACGGTTATCAATGCCGATGGAAGTTTGGTGTACAATGACAGGACATTTGCTTCATTGCCACTCGACGAAATTCAAAAACCGAATGCATTTCCGATGGCCATTGATCCGACTTTCTTTTTCACAACCGAAAACGGAATGGTAGTGCTATCTCGTATGAACGGAATTCCGTGTAAACGCTATAAGTTCAATACAATCTCATTTTAGAAAATCATCGCAGGCGAGTAGATCTTTTTTTACTTGCCTGCGATTTTTCAACAACCGAACCTCTTCCCTACCACATCGAATAACTATATCATTCTTCCGTAACTTAAGTCACATATAACGCTTTCACTAGTCGTTACATTTACTTGTAAATCAATAAGTAAAACGTAATACTTCAGACTATGAAATCAAACATGGGAATCGCTGACAGAGTTATTCGAGTAATCATTGCAGCAGTTATAGCCACTCTTTTTTTTACACACATCATTACAGGAACGTTGGGAATTGTTTTAATGGTTGTATCAGGAATTTTTGTACTGACTTCATTAATCAGCTTTTGTCCGTTGTACCGCATTATAGGAGTTACAACCTGCAAGGTTAAATCGTGAAAAACGAATAAACTGTTCCAAAATACTACTTTTAGACAAAATCGATTCGTATGGTTTTGGAACAGTTGCTCCTCTTCATCTTATTGGCGTTGCTTGCTGAAATAATCGGCACCGTTGGCGGATTCGGGTCTTCATTGTTTTTTGTTCCGATTGCAGGCTACTTTCTTGATTTCCATTCCGTATTGGGAATTACAGCCCTATTTCATGTTTCAAGTAACCTCACCAAGATTGTACTCTTCCGCGAAGGTGTCGACCGAAAACTTATTCTTCAAATGGGAATTCCGGCATTGTTATTTGTGGTTGCAGGTGCGTTTCTCAGTCGCTTTTTGAACAGCAATTTACTCGAATTGCTCCTCGCCGGATTCTTGATCGTTATCAGTCTTACGCTTATCCTCTTCAAGCAGATTCATTTTAAACCTACCACTGGCAACGCGATTGGAAGCGGTGTGTTTTCAGGACTCATTGCCGGATTACTCGGAACAGGTGGTGCTATTCGCGGATTGGCGCTCGCGGCTTTTAATCTCAAAACCGAAGTGTTCATTGCCACCTCAGCCGTGATCGATTTGGGAGTAGATGCTAGCAGAAGCGTGGTGTACGGACTAAACGGTTATTTACACGTGCATGATTTATACCTCATCCCCATTCTGCTGGTGGTTAGCATCATCGGAACATATATTGGTAAAAAAATCTTGCAGCACATTTCTCAGCAACAATTCAAATACATTGTCTTAGGATTGATTTTGGTGACCGGAGTGATTACCGGAATAAAAACCATACTGTAATCGAACCGAAGCTTGATTAATTCTGTGAATAATTTCACAAACCAATCGGGTGTTTATCTCGAAAACGTACCTTCGCAGACTGCAAAATTTCGAACGATGCTAAAAATTGACATGCACACCCATATCATTCCGAAAAACTTGCCCAAATGGGCCACGGAATTCGGATACGGTAATTTCATTCACCTCGAACACAACGACAATGGAACAGCCGACATGATGCAAGGTGGTCAATTTTTCAGACGCATTGAAGAAAATTGCTGGGGAGAAGAAATGCGTATCAAAGAATACGAACAATTCAACACCCAAGTTCAAGTAGTTTGCACCATTCCGGTATTGTTTGCTTATTGGGCAAAACCCGATCACGGTTTAAAAGTGGCACAATTTCTCAACGACCACATTTCTGAGTTATCGGCACGTTACCCCAAAAATTACCTTGGCCTTGCCACTCTTCCCATGCAAGATTCCAAACTGGCTATCCAGGAGTTGGAACGCGCAAAAAACAACGGTCATCTCGGTATCCAAATCGGATCCAACATCAATGGCAAAAACTTAAATGAGGAAGAACTCTTCCCCATTTTTGAAGCGTGCGCCGATTTGGGAATGGCTGTAATGGTTCACCCTTGGGAAATGATGGGCGAAAACGACATGAAAAAATACTGGCTTCCGTGGTTAGTTGGAATGCCGGCTGAAACTTCCCGCGCTGCCTGTTCCATGATTTTCGGAGGCGTGTTGGAACGATTACCAAACCTGCGTGTGTGTTTTTCCCATGCCGGAGGCTCATTCTTACCTACCCTTGGTCGCATTGAACACGGATTCAATTGCCGGCCGGATTTAGTGGCCATCGACAACAAACAAAATCCACGCGAATACTTGGGTAAATTCTGGATCGACTCCATTACTCACGACATCGATATGTTGGAGTATGTACTGAAAATGCAAGGAAGCAAGCGCGTTTGCCTAGGTTCCGATTATCCGTTCCCATTGGGTGATCTGGAAATCGGAAAATTCATTGAAGACAGTAAATTACCTCAAGCAGTTATAGAAGATATTTTCGCAAATGCTACCTTGGAATGGTTAGACATTCAAGCAAGTAGATTTAAATAGAACTTAGAAACTTAAAAACTCATAAACTTAAGAACTTAAAAACTGTGTTATTCAGTTTCTAAGTTTATGAGTTCATTCATTAAAAAAATCCCCGCCTTCAAAAGAAAGCGGGGATTTTTTAATTCTATTTATCTAATTATTTATTCAGAACAAACGGTAATTTTTCTGTTCCGTGATTTGTTTTGATGGATATGGTGTACATACCTCTGCTGTGTTTTGATAAATCAACAGTGAGAATAGAAACCTGAACAGCTCCAAGATCTTCTACCAATCTACCGGCATTGTCGTAAATAACGATATGCTCTATTACCGTACTTCCTGCATCAACCGTAAACACTCCGGCTGAAGGATTCGGGAACAATTTAATGATAGAAGCTTCTGTTTCTGAAATTCCGGCACAATCATCAACCAATACATCCGCAGTTGCCGATGCAGTACAATTGTTTCCGTCGGTATAAGTATACGTCAATGTACTAGTACCCAAACCTGCCACAGAAGGATCAAACTGTCCTGCATTTACACCGTTTCCGCTATAAGCACCACCTGCCGGAGCGCCTTGCGTCAATGTAATTGCCGGATTGTAATCACACATCGTAGCCAATGGCGCAAAGGAAACCGTCGGTAAAGGATTTACCGTTACAGCTGTTCCAACTGATGAAGCCGAAGCACAGGTTCCGTTATCTTCCAATACAGTATACGTTCCGGATGTTGAAACCGTAATCGATTGTGTTGTTTCTCCTGTCGACCAAACATTACCTGTTGCTGATGATGAAGTCAAAACGACATTTCCACCTTCACAGAACGTTGTAGAACCACTCGCACTAATCGTTGGCGTTGTTGGTACAGGATTTACTGTAACAGTAATGCCGGATGAAGTACCTGAAGCACACGTTCCATTATCTTCCAATACAGTGTACGTTCCGGATGTTGAAACGATGATAGACTGCGTTGTTTCTCCCGTTGACCAAACATTTCCGCTCAATGATGAAGAAATCAAGGTAACACTTCCACCCGAACAGAACGTAGTTGAACTTCCAGCCGTAATTCCAGGAGTACTTGGTACCGTATTCACGGTAACCGTTATTCCTGAAGATGGAGCGGATATACATGTGCCATTATCAATACTTACTGTGTAGGTTCCTGATGTTGAAACAATAATTGATTGTGTTGTTTCTCCCGTTGACCAAATATTTCCGCTCAATGACGAAGAAATCAAGGTAACACTTCCACCCGAACAGAACGTAGTCGAACTTCCAGCAGTAATTCCCGGTGTACTTGGAACCGTATTCACTGTAACTGTTGTTCCTGAAGATGGTGTAGATACACACGTTCCATTATCAACACTTACGGTGTAGGTTCCTGATGTTGAAACGGTAATTGATTGCGTCGTTTCTCCTGTCGACCAAACGTTTCCGCTAGCTGAAGAGGATGTCAATACCACGCTTCCACCCGCACAGAAAGTCAATGGACCACCTGCTGAGATTGTTGGTGTTGAAGGTAGTGGATTCACCGTAACTGTTGTACCAGCTGAAGTAGCCGATGTACAGCCACCGCTCGTAACTGCAACTGTGTATGTTCCTGAAGTTGAAACCGTAATAGATTGCGTCGTTTCTCCTGTTGACCAAACGTTTCCGCTAGCTGAAGAGGATGTCAAGACAACGCTTCCTCCTGCGCAGAAAGTCAATGGACCACCTGCTGAGATTGTTGGCGTAGAAGGAAGTGGATTCACGGTAACTGTTGTACCAGCTGAAGTAGCCGATGTACAGCCACCGCTCGTAACTGCAACTGTGTATGTTCCTGATGTTGAAACCGTAATAGATTGCGTTGTTGCTCCGGTCGACCAAACGTTTCCGCTAGCTGATGAGGATGTCAATACAACACTTCCACCCGCACAGAAAGTCAATAGACCACCTGCCGAGATTGTTGGCGTTGAAGGCAATGCTGTTACGCTAACAGTAGTTCCGGCGGAAGTTGCTGATGTACAGCCACCACTCGTAACCGCAACTGTATATGTTCCAGATGCTGAAACCGTAATAGATTGTGTTGTTGCTCCTGTCGACCAAACGTTTCCTGTTGCAGATGACGATGTCAATACCACGCTTCCACCCGCACAGAAAGTCAATGGACCACCTGCTGAGATTGTTGGCGTTGTAGGCAATGCTGTTACACTAACTGTTGTTCCTGCCGATGTAGCTGATGTACAACCACCACTCGTAACTGCAACAGTGTAAGTTCCTGAAGTTGAAACCGTAATAGATTGTGTTGTTGCTCCAGTCGACCAAACGTTTCCGCTAGCTGAAGATGAAGTCAATACCACGCTTCCACCCGCGCAGAAAGTCAATGGACCACCTGCCGAGATTGTTGGCGTTGAAGGTAGTGGATTCACGATAACTGTTGTTCCTGCTGATGTAGCCGAAGTACAACCACCACTTGTAACCGCAACCGTGTACGTTCCGGATGCTGAAACCGTGATTGATTGCGTTGTTGCTCCTGTCGACCAAACGTTTCCACTAGCTGAAGAGGAAGTCAATACCACGCTTCCACCCGCACAGAAAGTCAATGGACCACCCGCCGAGATTGTTGGCGTTGAAGGTAGTGGATTCACCGTAACTGTTGTTCCGGCTGAAGTTGCTGATGTACAACCACCGCTCGTAACTGCAACTGTGTATGTTCCTGAAGTTGAAACCGTGATTGATTGCGTTGTTGCTCCTGTCGACCAAACATTTCCACTAGCTGAAGATGAAGTCAATACCACGCTTCCACCCGCACAGAAAGTCAATGGACCACCTGCTGAGATTGTTGGCGTAGAAGGAAGTGGATTCACAGTTACTGTTGTACCAGCTGATGCAACCGAAGTACAGCCACCGCTTGTGCGTGTTACCGTGTAAGTTCCGGATGTTGAAACGGTGATTGATTGTGTTGTTGCACCTGTCGACCAAAAATTTCCTGTCACTGATGAAGAAGTCAATACAACACTTCCACCTGCACAGAAGGTTGTAGGACCGCCCGCCGTAATTGTTGGTGCAGAAGGTAATGCTGTAACACTAACGGTTGTTCCTGCGGAAGTTGCCGATGTACAACCGCCGCTCGTAACAGCAACCGTATAGGTTCCTGAAGTTGAAACAGTAATAGATTGCGTTGTTGCACCGGTCGACCAAACGTTTCCTGAAACAGAAGACGATGTCAACACCACACTTCCACCCGCACAGAAGGTCAATGGACCGCCGGCAGAGATTGTTGGTGTGGCAGGTACAGCACTAACTGTAACTGTTGTTCCGGCAGATGTAGCAGATGTACAGCCACCGCTCGTAACTGCAACTGTGTATGTTCCAGAAGTTGAAACGGTAATCGATTGCGTTGTTGCACCGGTCGACCAAACGTTTCCTGTCACTGATGATGATGTCAATACAACACTACCACCAGAACAGAAGCTTAGAGGACCACCAGCCGAAATAGTTGGTGTTGCCGGAGTTGGATTTACTGTAACGGTTGTACCTGCTGAAGTTGCCGATGTACAGCCACCACTCGTAACAGCCACCGTATAGGTTCCTGAAGTTGAAACAGTAATTGATTGTGTTGTTGCACCGGTCGACCAAACGTTTCCTGAAACAGAAGACGATGTCAACACCACACTTCCACCCGCACAGAAAGTCAATGGACCGCCGGCAGAGATTGTTGGTGTGGCAGGAACAGCACTAACTGTAACTGTTGTTCCGGCTGATGTAGCCGATGTACAACCTGCAGTAGTAACTGCCACTGTATACGTTCCAGATGTTGAAACAGTAATCGATTGTGTTGTCGCACCAGTCGACCAAACGTTTCCACTTGCTGATGACGATGTCAATACAACACTACCACCAGAACAGAAACTCAACGGACCACCCGCTGAAATAGTTGGTGTTGCCGGAGTTGGATTCACTGTAACGGTTGTTCCAGCTGATGTAGCCGAAGTACAACCTGCAGTAGTTACCGCAACTGTGTAGGTTCCTGATGTTGAAACTGTAATTGATTGTGTAGTTGCTCCTGTCGACCAAACGTTTCCGCTTGCTGATGACGATGTCAATACAACACTTCCACCCGAACAGAAAGTCAAAGGACCGCCCGCAGTAATGGTTGGTGTCGCAGGAATTGGATTCACTGTGACAGTTGTACCGGCTGAGGCAACCGAAGTACAGCCACCACTAGTTCGTGTAACTGTATATGTTCCTGATGTTGAAACGGTGATCGTTTGAGTTGTTGCTCCTGTAGACCATATATTTCCTGTAGCCGAAGATGAGGTTAAAACTACACTTCCGCCTGCACAGAAAGTTGTTGGACCACCTGCAGTAATTGTAGGCGCAGAAGGTAATGCGGTAACACTAACCGTTGTTCCGGCAGATGTAGCAGATGTACAACCACCGCTTGTAACAGCAACTGTATAGGTTCCGGATGTTGAAACTGTAATTGATTGCGTTGTTGCACCCGTAGACCAAACATTTCCATTAGCAGAAGAAGACGTCAACACCACGCTTCCACCTGCACAGAAGGTCAACGGACCGCCTGCAGTAATTGTTGGTGTGGCTGGTAATGCGGTAACAGTTACGGTTGTTCCTGCAGATGTAGCAGATGTACAACCTGCTGTAGTTACTGCTACGGTATATGTGCCGGAAGTTGAAACCGTGATCGATTGTGTTGTAGCACCAGTCGACCAAACGTTTCCGCTTGCCGATGATGAAGTCAATACAACACTTCCACCAGCACAGAAAGTCAATGGACCGCCTGCCGAAATGGTCGGTGTCGCTGGAATCGGATTCACTGTGACAGTTGTACCAGCTGAGGCAACCGAAGTACAGCCACCACTAGTTCGTGTAACTGTATACGTTCCTGAGGTTGAAACGGTGATCGATTGAGTTGTAGCACCTGTTGACCATACGTTTCCGCTCGTTGATGAGGATGTCAAAACGACACTTCCGCCTGCACAGAAAGTTGTTGGACCACCTGCAGTAATGGTAGGCGCAGTAGGCAATGCTGTTACACTAACGGTTGTTCCTGCAGAAGTTGCAGATGTACAACCACCGCTCGTAACAGCAACTGTATAGGTTCCTGATGTTGAAACGGTGATTGATTGTGTTGTTGCACCCGTAGACCAGACGTTTCCACTTGCAGAAGAAGATGTCAATACAACACTTCCACCTGCACAGAAGGTCAATGGACCGCCTGCAGAGATTGTTGGTGTGGCTGGTAATGCGGTAACTGTAACCGTTGTTCCCGCCGATGTTGCAGATGTACAACCTGCTGTAGTTACGGCTACCGTATAAGTACCCGAAGTTGAAACCGTGATTGATTGCGTTGTTGCACCGGTCGACCAAACGTTTCCACTAGCAGAAGAAGATGTCAATACCACACTTCCACCTGCACAGAATGTTGTAGGACCGCCAGCAGTAATTGTCGGTGTTGCAGGAAGCGGATTCACCGTAACTGTTGTACCTGCTGAGGTTGCTGATGTACAGCCCGCAGTTGTAACTGCTACCGTATAAGTTCCAGCAGTAGAAACAGTGATTGATTGTGTTGTTGCTCCTGTTGACCATACGTTACCCGTAGCTGATGAAGAAGTCAAGACAACACTTCCGCCTGCACAGAATGTAGTTGGACCTCCGGCAGTAATTGTTGGAGTTGCCGGAATCGGATTAACTGTAATGTAATTTGTTTGTGTTAAAGTATTCGGTCCGGAAGCATTGGTTGCCGTTAAGGACACATTGTAGGTTCCAGCCGTGCTATAAGTAACCGTTGGATTGGTTGCCGTTGACGTAGAAGGAGTACCTCCAGGGAATGACCAGGAATAAGACGTTGGTGAACCAGTTGATGTATTGGTGTAAGTAACACTTTGTCCTGCACAAAGGCTAGTCGGTGTACCTGTAAAACTTGCCGTTGGAGGAGTAGCTGCCACAACTCCAGTAAGATTAATATTATCTACAAACAATCGCTGACCAAATCCGGATAAATTTCTAAACGCCACAATAACACCCGGTTGTCCTACATAAGCAGAAAGATTCACTGTTTCTGTACGCCATTGGGCTGCAGTTGGAGTGAAAACGGTAGTTGTAGCTGTCCGTGTAGCCAAAGTTGTTCCCGATTTGGAGTAAACAGAAGTGTAAGTAACACCACAATCGGTAGAAACAAGTACTTGTAGACCGTCAAACGTAGTTGCATTATAAGGTGCGTAAGCTACATCAAACACCAGCTGAGCCGATGAAAGACCAGTAAAACTAGCTGGGGTCATTCGAACCTCATCATCATCGCTGTCGTTGTAATTAAAATTGTCGAACATCATGGAATTCCCAGTTGTTGGGGTATTTCCAGCTGCAGTAGTACGAACCCAAGTTGTTGGTGAAGCATTGTTATTCACTAAAGACCAACTTGCCGGAGGGAAAGTGGCAAGAGTGAATCCTTCAGTTATCGGTAATGCTGTTCCTGTTCCGTTGAGTACAACAATGTAGCCTGTTTTTGTTTCAATATCCGATCCGAATGCATTGGTAGCTGTCAGTGTTATAGGATATGTTCCCGGTGTATTGAATACTACAGTAGGATTTGTTGCAGTTGAAGTAGATGGAGTTGCCGAAGCACCGAAATTCCATGAATAACTTGCTGCATAAACAGATAAATTGGTAAATGCTACCGGCGAACCAGAACATACTGTTGTTGGTGTAGCGCTAAAGTCTGCCACCGGTGGAGCCACAATGCCGGTTCCATTGATGACAAAATTATACGTCCCTTCATCGCAATCATTTGTTCCGAAAGAAACAGTACCGGTAAACGGTCCGGCAGCGGAAGGAGTAAATGTCAATGTAAACGTAGTTGAACCTCCTGCTGGAACAGTCGTAATTCCAAAAGAAGTACCTAGCGCAAAAGTAGCACCCGTTACTGTAATCGGAGGGGTTAATACCAAGTTGGTTGTACCTGTGTTTTGAACAGTAAACGTAGTAGTTTGCGTAGTTCCCGACACAACTGATCCAAAGTCATACGAACCACCGTCAATTACATCAGTTGCTCCTTGAACAAGATTGATCTCACCAGGAGTAGTTGCTGTATAATTGACATTATCAATAAAGATGTTATTCCCGTTATTCGAGATTCCTCTGAATCGGAAACGAATATTCTTCGATGTGGAAGTCACATAAGATAAAAGGTTGATCGATTCTGTTCGCCAATCAGCAGCTATTGTAGGGAAATACTCAACAGAGCCTGTTAAAGTTGCATTGGTTGCCAAAACACTACCTTGTTTATCGTAGGTAGTCGCTGTCCAGGTGACACCGCAATCCTGTGAAATTTCAACCAATAATCGATCGTTGGAACCGGCTATACGTTGACGATAAGCAACTTCAAACTGTAAGGTTGCTGCGGTTGCATTACATGGAAGAATAAAAATCGGTGTATACAGGTTCTCATTCGTAGTACTTGCATCACCGTAAAAAGGTAATTGTGCAATGTTGTTTGTGAAAACGCCGGCAGAAGAAATACCCGATGCAGGACTCCACTGATAACAATCGGCATTTACGTTTTCAACCAACCAACGCAAATCGGGTGGAAAAGTACTCGATTCAAAGTCTTGGGTATATGCTGGCATGATACCGCTTGAAACCACAAAACTAATGGCTGAAGTATCATACAATGTTGAAGGATCAGCCACACCGTTCGGCAAAGTAGAATAAGCTTTTATGGTGTGTGTTCCCAAAGTAGCAACGGTGAAAGCAGGCAAAGCAACTGTTGCAGAAGAACCTGCAGCCAATGAACCTGTCCAGCTGAAAGTAGTAGCCGAACCATTGTCTATTTTATACGAAATAGTGGCGGAAGTAAGCGTATTCGCTCCGCGGTTCCGCAATTGCACACTTGGAATTATACTTCCCTGACAGTTATCACCTTTCGGGTTAAACACATCAGTTATAGAAGCATCACTCGGATTAGGAGGAATACACGCATCTGAATTTATCAACGACCTCCTGAGCGGACTACCTTCAAGAACGGCCCGCATCCGTTGTTTCTGGTCATTGGTAAAAATATTCATGCACAAATCATCCGTATAATCCATGTAGTTCTCGATCATATCAGGTCCTGCATCAGGGGCAGCCGTACAAGAGTTGGTTCCGGCAGGACAACCGAAGTTAGCCGCTGCTGCCTCAGGAGTATCGTTACAATAGTCATCAACCGTACAACCTCCGTCACCCCAAATGTGACGCAAGCCCAACCAGTGACCAATTTCGTGAGTTGCAGTTCGGCCTTCATTATACGGTCCGGCAAAACCGGTAACAGAACTTTTACCAATAGAAGCAGATGCAAAAACGACTCCGTCAGTTGCTACCGCAGGGCTTCCACAACCCATACCTCCTAAGGGTGATTGTGGAAATTGAGCGTAACCAAGAATACCACCACTTAGGGCACAAATCCAGATATTCATGTATTTGTTCGGATCCCAACCGCGGTTTGCTGTTGCAACACCACCGTTGTATGTCCAAGTTTTAATGTTCGCGTCTACAAAGGCAGTCGCATAAGGTGGAGCCGTTGCTGTAATGGTAGAATACAAGATTCTGTTTACTCCTGGCTGACCACCAGCAAATGCTGAACCATCAGGTCGACGTTGAGCCAGACAGAACTCAATCTGCGTATCTGCCCCTACCGGATTCGTATTCCATCCATTGGTACCGAATATCCGGCGAAAATCTTCATTCAGCACATCGATTTGCGATTGCACGGCCGCTTGGGAGATGTTAGTACCTGTTCCTACCGCTTCACCTGAGTGAATAATATGGAACACCACCGGAATTTGATAAACGCCACCGATTACCTTATGTTGATCCATATCGGCAAGTGCCTCCTGAACCCACTGTTCAAATTCTTCTTTTGATTCAAGATCGGGATTTGCTGCCATTCGGGCAGCGTTTTGTTCATCTGTGTAGCAACGAACGGTTTGAGCAGATGAATAATTCGTTAATCCTAAGATAAACAATGCCAATAGGCTGCACCAGAGTTGGAGAACTGAGGTTTTTCTCATAAAAGTAGTTTTTGGGAAATAGAAATAAACGAGAAAAAGGCCACCATACACACCGTGTAGCAGTAGCTCCGTTTTGTAGTTTAGGTACAATCAGGAATAAAGTTGACGGATTGGAGATCGCCATCTTTATCATTTTCATTTTTTAGTTTTAGCGTTTCAATGTTAGACTATTTTTTTGAAAAAAAAAAGCTTTTTAACAAGATTGATTGTTAAAATAAAAACGCTAGCATCAAAAAAAAGAATCAATCCAGCCGTTCATCACTTAATTAGTTCAAACTAAGGAGTCTTTTCAATATCGCATGGTCCTAAATTATAGATCAAAAAAAATGGCCACCCGAAAGAGTGACCATTTAAGAAATGATATTTTTTATTTAGTGATTGATCACAACTGGAGTATTCACAACGGTTGAACCGGTAATAACTCTCACGTTATAAACACCTTCAGCTAAATTGGATAAATCCACTGTTTGTGGTTCAGCACTAACTGATTTTCTATTTTGATAAACAAGTCTTCCTGAATAATCGTATACAAGAACAGCTGAAACAGCAGCTCCGTTCGGATCAATATTCACTATTCCGGTTGAAGGATTCGGGAAGATATCAATGTTCGAAACGATGGCTTCACTCAATGAAGCGCAATCACCTACAAATACATCTGAAGTTGCTGAAGCAAAGCATCCGTTAGCATCTGTGAAATCATACGTAAGTGTGCTTATACCCAAACCTGCAGCAGATGGATCAAACATTCCTCCGCTAACACCATTTCCACTATAAGTACCTCCAGCAGGAGATCCTTGTGTTAATGTAATGGCAGAATTATAATCACACATATCCGCTAATAAACCAAAGGTGACCGTTGGAAGCGGATTTACTGTTACGGAAGTCTGTCCTGAGGTTGCCGAACAACCGCTTGCATTTGTAAAAGTAACCGTATAGTTACCTGAAGTCATAATGGTAGTTGATTGTCCCGTAGCTCCATTCGACCAAGTATTTCCAGTCGCAGACGATGAAGTTAACACAACGCTGTCTCCCACACAGAAAGTGGTTGCACCACCTGCAGAGATTGTCGGAGCCGCTGGAGGAGTTGGGTCTGTCAATACTTGCGACACTGAATTGGAAGCACAACCAGCGGAAGAATTAAATACTATCGTATAAGATCCGGCCGCCAAACCTGTAATTGTTGCAGGCAAGGTAACGCTGTTCATTGACCCAACAGCACTTCCACTCCAACTCAAGGTTCCTGTACCTGAACCGTTCATTTGAATGTTTCCGGTCGAAGTTCCGCATGCAGAAGGATTGGTTACCGTTCCAAGAGAAATTGTCGGCGTTGGATTTACCGTTACAACTGTTGCCAATGATGTAGCCGAACAACCACTGACATTCGTAAAGGTAACAGCATATGAACCGCCTGTAGATACAGTAATCGATTGTGTAACCGCTCCTGTAGACCATGTATTTCCTGTTGCGGATGAAGAAGTCAATATAACACTTCCACCTGAACAAAACGTTGTTGGTCCACCCGCTGAAATGGTTGGCGTGGTAGGCGGTGTAGGATCATTTAACCCTTGTGAAACCGTATTGGAAACACAACCTGATGCGTTGGTGAATGTGATGGAATAAGAGCCTGCAGCCAATGTATTAATTGTAGTTGGCAAAGTAACACTATTCAGTGTACCTGCACTTGTACCCGTCCAGTTAATTGTTCCCGTTCCAGAACCTGTAATTTGAATACTTCCGGTTGAAGTACCACAAGTGGTAGGGTTAACAACAGTACCTAATGCAATTACAGGTAAAGCATTCACAACTACCGTTGTTCCGGCAGAATTAGCCGAAGTACAACCGCCACTTGTAACATTCACCGTATAAGTACCGGCAGTAGTAACTGTAATGGATTGAGTTGTAGCTCCGTTTGACCATGTATTTCCTGTAGCTGAAGAAGATGTCAATACAACACTTCCACCTGCGCAGAACGCCAATGGTCCACCTGCACTTATTGTTGGTGTAGTTGGCAAAGGAGTTACTGTAACTGCTGTTCCGGCAGAAGCTGCTGAAGTACAACCACCACTAGTAACGGTTACCGTATAGGTTCCGGATGCAGAAACGGTGATCGATTGAGTTGTAGCTCCTGTCGACCATGTATTTCCTGTTGCTGATGATGATGTCAATACAACACTTCCACCTGCGCAGAATGTTGTAGGTCCACCAGCCGAAATGGTTGGCGTTGCAGGTAACGGATTTACTGTAACTGTTGTTCCTGCTGAATTGGCCGAAGTACAACCGCCACTCGTAACATTTACCGTATAAGTTCCGGATGCTGAAACAGTGATTGATTGCGTTGTAGCACCTGTTGACCAAGTGTTTCCTGTTGCTGATGAAGATGTCAATACAACACTACCACCAGCGCAGAAAGTTGTTGGTCCACCCGCTGAAATAGTTGGAGTAGCCGGCAAAGCTGTTACGGTTACAGTTGTTCCTACTGAATTAGCAGAAGTACAACCACCACTGGTAACATTCACTGTATACGTTCCGGATGCTGAAACCGTAATTGATTGGGTTGTTGCTCCGGTTGACCATGTATTTCCTGTAGCGGATGAAGAAGTCAAAACAACACTTCCGCCTGCGCAGAAAGTCAACGGACCACCAGCAGAGATTGTTGGTGTTGCAGGTAACGGATTCACCGTAACTGTTGTTCCCGCTGAAGCGACAGATGTACATCCGCCTGTAGTTCGTGTAACTGTATAGGTTCCTGAAGTAGAAACGGTAATCGATTGTGTTGTTGCACCGGTTGACCACGTATTACCCGTTGCCGAAGAAGATGTCAATACTACACTACCGCCCGCACAGAAGGTTGTTGGACCTCCTGCCGTAATTGTTGGTGCTGAAGGCAACGCTGTAACTGTTACTGTTGTTCCGGCTGAAGCAGCTGAAGTACAACCACCACTGGTAACGGTAACCGTATAAGTTCCAGCAGTTGAAACAGTAATCGATTGAGTTGTTGCACCAGTCGACCAAGTATTACCCGTTGCTGATGATGAAGTCAAAACGACACTACCACCTGCACAGAATGTTGTTGGACCTCCTGCTGTGATGGTTGGTGTAGCCGGCACAGGATTCACCGTAACCGTTGTTCCTGCCGAAGCAGCTGAAGTACAACCACCTGTTGTGACACTCACTGTATACGTTCCTGCTGTAGAAACGGTAATGGATTGCGTTGTTGCTCCTGTAGACCATGTATTACCTGAAGCCGAAGAAGAAGTCAATACCACACTTCCGCCTGCACAGAAGGTTGTAGGTCCGCCAGCTGTAATGGTTGGTGTTGCAGGAGTAGCATTTACCGTTACGTTTTGTGTTGTGCTTGTAGATCCGTTAATGGTTAACTGGATTGTTTTCGTACCGGCTGAAGAATAGGTAACACTATGCGGACCAGCTGTAGTAGCCGTTGCCGGAGTTGCACCTACTCCAAAATTCCAACTCCATGAAGTTGCTCCTATTGACGCATCCGTTACTGTTACAGTTTGACCTGTACAAACAGTAGTAGGTGTTGCTGTAAAAGCAGCTGTTGTTGGTGCAGATCCGGTAATATTGATGTTATCGACAAAAAGACGATTTCCGTAGCCGGACAAATTGCGGAACGCAATCACCACATTGGCTTGTCCAACATACGGTGTAAGATTAACTGTTTCAGTGCGCCATTGCGCTGCCGTAGGTGTAAAGGCCGCTGTTGTAGCAGCAGCTGTTGCCAAAACCGTATTTGATTTTGAGTAAATAGATGTAAATGATGCACCACAGTTGGTAGAAATTAAGACTTCCAAACCATCAAAGTTGGTTGCATCATATGGAGCATACGCCACATCAAATGCCAATTGAGCAGAAACCATTGATGTAAGACTTACTGCTTTTACGCGCACCTCATCGTCGTCGGAATCATTGATGTTGAAGTTGTCGAACATCATCGAGTTACCTGTAGTAGGTGTATTCCCGATAGTCGCATCACGCACCCACGTTGTAGAGGCATTCGTATTCACCAAAGACCATCCTGCAGGAACAAATGTAGCGGCAGTAAATCCTTCTGTAAGTGGCAACGCAACACCCGCACCTCCTACAACGGTAATGTACCCTGTTTTAACTTCAGGATCAGAACCGTTGGCATTGGTTGCTGTCAATGTAACATCATAAACACCTGCAGTAGCATAAGTAATGGTAGGATTTTGAGCAGTAGATGTAGATGGTGTTCCTCCAGGGAAAGACCAAGACCAAGATGTTGGTGTAAAAGCAGATTGGTCGGTAAAGGTAACCGTTGAACCTGCACAAATTTGCAATGGAACACCCACAAATTCTGCAACAGGTGGATTAGCCCCCGGAGTAGCAACGGCACTTTCCCAAGTACCACGACCAAAAGTAGCCGCTCTGATTTTTCCAGTAGGAGCATAAATTTCCAAATCACGAACCGATACGCGTGGCAACCCGGTCATATAAGAAACCCAAGTTCCCATTGTATTGTCTTTGTAGAACACACCAATGTCGGTACCTACATAAACAACGTCGTTGGCGGCACCACTTTGGTAAACAATCGTATTACACGGAACATTTGGCAATCCGGTAGAAACATTCGTCCAAGAAGTTCCACCATTTATTGACGTATAAACTTTGGTTGCTGCAGTATAACCTGAATAAGTCACCCAAACAATATTTGGATCGGTGGCTGAAACGGTAACATTGGTCATTGCTACGGTTGTAGGCAAGGTTCCCGTTACGTTTGTCCAGGTTGTACCACCATTGGTTGACTTCGAAATAGCATTTTGTTTAACCGCGTAAATGATTTGGTTATTACTCGGTGCAATCACAAATTCCAATACACTACCTGTACCCGATGGTGTACCTACAGCTGACCAACTGGTTCCTGTATTTGTTGTTTTATAAAGAGCGGTTCTACCTGCAGCATACAACGTAGCAGCTGTAACAGGATCCTGATGCCAAGCGCATAACCAATCTCCCGAAGGAAGTCCTGTATTGATGGTTGTCCAGGTTCCTCCACCATTGGTAGATTTTCTGTAATCACCGTAAACGTAAGATTCAAACAGGTTGTTATTGTTGGTTCTATCAATGAAACAATCCATTCCATCACCGCCATAAACCTGACTCCAAGCACCGGCGTTCAATAAATTAGCACCGTTATCCTGATGTCCGGTAATCATTCTTCCGGCTGTGGAAGTTGATAAACCGATACGGTATTGTTGTGCGATAGCCATGTTACCGCTAATATCAGTAAATGATGTTCCTGAATTGGTTGTTTTAAATAATCCGCCATCACATCCAATGAAATACGTTGTACTTGATCCCGGAAGGTATTCGATTGCGTGCATATCGGCATGAACATAAGGCGCTCCGGAACCTGTCCAGTGTGCATTAAGTGTCCAATTGACACCACCGTCGGTAGATCTCCAGCTATTTACTCCGCCTATAATAATGGTATTAGCAACCGTAGGAGAAGCGGCGATCGATAAATCGTAAAACGCCTGACCACCGGTATCACCACCAGCCGAATCCCACCCAAGTAAGTTAGGTGCTGTGGCACCATGTTGTGTGGTAAAAGTAGCTCCCGAATCGGTAGATCGATAAACTCCCAATAATCCTTGATCGGAAGAACGACCTATTAATAAGTATACATAAGCAGAATTGGCAGCCGTAACTGCAATTGCAATACGTTCTACACCTGTTGTTGGTAAACCCGAACTAATGGTTGTCCAAGTAACACCGTTATCGGTTGATTTTCTAAAAATAGTTCCCGCTGTATAAACAGTATTGGGTGTTGCAGGTGAAAATTCCAAATCTTTAAATGAACCCGTACTTGTTTGTGTCCAAGTAGTTCCACCATCGGTAGTACGGTAAATTCCGTTACTAGTGGCAGCGATCAAAATTTGAGAATTGGTCGGATGCATCAATAACTTAGAGATTGTTCGTCCTTGTGTTACGGTCCAGTTCAAACCAGTTGTATTCCAAGTGGCTCCACCATCGGTTGATTTAAGAATTCCGACACTGTATGAATCCCCTGCTTCGCCGTCACCGGTAGCCAGGTA
>Ga0302293_10000301_pt1 | contig 27621 bp, 12 predicted proteins | sample III_Fen_N2_2_FD_198758 | JGI IMG/M metagenome (GOLD analysis project Ga0302293, IMG submission 198758) | Peat permafrost microbial communities from Stordalen Mire near Abisko, Sweden - III_Fen_N2_2 | ecosystem: Environmental > Terrestrial > Soil > Wetlands > Permafrost | place: Sweden: Abisko...
ATTCACCGTTGCAAATAGCCTTCGACCCCAACAATTCTTCGCAGGAGTTAATGTTTACCGTTCCGCAAGGCATTTATGAGAAAATCGAAATGAAATTTGAAACCGACAATGACAATAATGTTGTTTCTTTAAAAGTGGTTGGCAATTTTCAAAACACTTCCGGTGCTGATATTCCCGTATATTTAGAAATCAACGAAAGTGAAGTGTTCGAATTAAAGGGAACAGCTTCATCGGGGCAAAACATCGTATTAGACAAAGATGTGGCTACGAAAGCCAAGGTTCTTTTCAATGTTACGTATTGGTTTGAATCGGTGCCGATGAATTCCTTTGAAAATGCAACTCTTACTTCCGTAAATGGAACCAATGCAATTGTGATCAGTAATACAAGTAATGAAACCATTTACAACAGCGTCATTGACCGATTAGAGGAATCGGACAAAGTCATCTTCAATTTTTAACAGTGAATCAAGCAGCAAGTTATTCGGATGAAGAACTGATCAGCGGTGCGTTAAACAACGATCGCTTTATGCAGGAACAATTGTATCGCAAATATGCCGATGCGATGTTTACTGTTGCTTGCAACTATTCCGACAACGACGACGAAGCTTCCGATATTCTTCAGGAAGGATTTATCAAAGTATTCAGAAACTTGAGTCAGCACGACACAAGCAAATCGCTCGGTGGATGGATCAGACGTATCATTATTAATACCGCACTCGAGAGCTTCAAGCAAAAACGACGCTATTTTGAAGTGGTGGAAGATTACAATTTTACCAAAGACCAATCAAACAACGATATTTTTGAAGAATTGGAAGCCGCCGATGTGATTAAGTTGGTAAATACCTTGCCTTCAAAAGCACAGATGGTGTTGAAACTGTATTCCATTGAAGGTTTTGCTCACCACGAAATAGCGGAAGCACTGAGTATTTCTATCGGAACGTCCAAATCGCAACTTAGCAGAGCCAAAGATTTGTTAAGAGGCATGATCAAACAAGCAAATGGCTGAGGAAAATCGACATATCGAATCCAAAGTCAAATCGAGCTTTGATTCCGTTCAGCGGAAAGCTCCAACCGGGATGTGGGATAAAATCGACACAGGTGATATGACCGTTTCCGATACCGAAAAAATACGTGAAGGATTTGACGGAACGGTAAAACGGGCTCCTTCAAAAACGTGGGATGCCGTAAAACGGCAATTGATCATCGATGATGTTTGGACAAAAATCAATCATACGCTCGATAAAGATGATCGTAAGAAGGTATTCTGGTGGTGGTTTGGCGCTGCAGGAGTGCTATTACTGATTAGCACCTTTGTCTTTTTAAACTATCCAACAAGCAGATCATCTGCCGTAAACGTTGCTCACACGGAAATCCAAAAAGATCACGATAGCATTATCATTACTGATTTAGACAATTGCATTCAGGCCATTATGGTTAATTCATTGCCATTAATGAAGGATTCGCTAGCGATCATTGCTGATTCATCAGGTCAACTACCTCAACAATCGGATAATGTTACGAAAGTTGATGATGCCTTCGGATACAATTCCGAACGAATGAACACAATTGATTCTCCTTCGCCAATCGATTCATTGTCAGAAACGGAATCTATGACCAATTTGCCGTTCCGAGAAGCATTGCTCATAGCCAATTCAACGAGCGATTCACGTCTTTCTGAAAACAAGAAACCGGCAAAACCGAAATTGTTTGATGCGGGAGTGATTACAACAGTTGGTAATTCATGGATCTTCAACAATGAAGTCAGAAGTGGTATTAACAATAAAACCCTAGTCTCTAATGATTTCTCCGTTGGGTATGGCCTAGGTGGTTATTTCTCCTGGCGAATGAACCGAAGAGCGGCATTGGGAGCAAATGTGTTCCTAGTTTCAAAGCTAGATCAGAAATACAGTTGCTTTGAAGGTGGTGCATTTGTGAAGGAGGAAATTCAACTGACACGCAAAAAACTGGATCTTGAGTTTTCGTATTTTGTTCCCTCGAGGTTGCTGCGTTCAGATCTGCGCTTGGCAGGAGGAGTTTATGGATCGACAGTAAGTACGAAACAACCCGAAATTGCGCTAAAATCGGCAGCATACCAAAGCAAGTATCAAAAATACGATGCAGGTATTACCCTTTCATTCGGAATCAACAGATCATTCAACAAATTCATTATCGATTACGGAATCAGAAGCGAATTGGGATTGGTCAACCTTAACAATAGCTCGCTTAAACAATTCGATTACACAAACAGCTTTTATTCAGGTGTTTACTTAAAAATTGGAAAAAGATTTTAAACCATTCCAACCAAAAGTCAACCACAACAGTCCTAAGAGAAAGCAAATATGAAAAGAGTAGGTTTTTTAGCAGTAGTGGTAGCAGTAGGTTCAATGTCATTGTTCTCTTGCAAAAAAGTAACAACCAAGAAGGCAGATAAATACATGTCTGACGGCACTTGGGAAATCACCAAATACTCGGATGACGGTGTTGACGAAACGGCTCAATTCAGTGCGTATACGTTTACGTTCGACTCCAATGGTACCGTTTCGGCAGGAGATTTCAGCGGCACATGGTCTACAAGTGAAGACAACAGCAACGATGACAGCAACAGTGATGTTGATTTTAATATTGCCTTTGCCGTATTGAATCACTTGGATGATTTAACAGACGATTGGGAAATCACCTCACAAACGAAAGACAAACTTGAGTTACAGGATGTCTCTGGAGGAAACGGAGGTACGGACTACCTTACATTCGAGAAAAAATAGTCCGAAAGTCAACCAATAACGCAACTCTTTGTTGCACTAAAGCGGGTAAATCGACTATGATTTACCCGCTTTGTTTTTGACGTAATTAGTTGATTCATTCAGTTTCATAAGTAACTCATTATACTGCATTTGGTGTATTGTAGCGCCTGATTATTTTAACGATATTTGCGCGTACAACTACATGAAAACGATGCGTATAGCAACTAAAACTCTACTTCTACTACTCTTTATTACCGTTTCTGTAGTGCATGGCTATGCGCAATGTTCAGCAAATGCAGGTCCCGACACTACCGTATGCATCGGTGCAGGTGTCCAAATTGGCGGTTTACCCAATGCAGGATCAGGTTCACCCGTTATCACCTATAGTTGGAGTCCGGCAACGGCACTTTCATGCACCAACTGCGCCAATCCTGTTGCTTCACCAACCATCACCCAAGTTTACACACTCACTATTACCGACGGTCTTGGCTGCACAGCTACCGACAACGTTACCGTTACAGCGCTAAGCATTCCTGTTGCAGGATTTACTTTTGCAACTAATAACAGTTGTGCAAACGTTCCTGTCGTCTTCACAAACACTTCTACCGGAAGCGGACTCACGTACCAATGGAATTTCGGTGATCCGGCATCGGGCGGAGCTAATACATCAACGCAGCAGAACCCCACGCACCTATTCAATGCCGTAGGAAGCGGTTCACAAAATTTCACTGTAACCCTCGTTGTAACCAATGCCAACGGATGTTCGGCAAGCATCAACCAAACGGTAACTATATTGCGTACTCCTGGCCCAAGCCTCCTCGACCCTATTTCGGATATGAAAAACTGCGACGGAACCAATTTTTCCATGTCGGTTTTTAATACAACTACCAGTGGCTCCAATTCCAACTACACCATACAATGGGGAGATGGAACGCCCAACTTTTCCAGCGGTTCTTTCCCCGGTGGAGGACTTGGACACACTTACACCTCAGCCGATATTTTTGACTTATTATTCATCGTTACAGGCACCAATGGTTGTGTCGATACGGCAGTGTACAACATCGCTAACATTACCAATCCGGCAATTGGAGCGGCTAACCCCGGTGGAACAGCCGGTTGCGGACCAATCACTTTGTGTTTTCCACTCAATAACTTTGCATCCAATCACCCAACAACTTACTACGTTGTCAATTTCGGTGACGGCTCACCCTTAGATACACTTCCCCATCCACCACCTGCCACGGTATGTCATACATACACCTCTTCATCTTGCGGACAAGCAGGAAATGCGTTCGTATTCCGTATCAAGGCTATCAATCGCTGTGATAGTAGTGAGGCTTCCATTTCACCGATTCGTGTGTATTTAGGTCCTCAAGCCAATTTTACCGTTTCATTACCGAATGCCTGTGTCGGTTCTCCGGTAACCATGATCAATTCCACCGTAGCCGGTTTCAATAGCTCTTGTAGCGCTTCCACCATCTATAATTGGGATTTCGGTGACGGTCAAACCCTTACTACAGTGACATTAACCAGTCCTGCCCATACCTATGCCGCTCCCGGAACCTACACCGTTACACTCACTACCACGAACAGTTGTGGTTCCAACACCATTACCCGAACTGTTTGTGTGGAAATTCCTCCGGTTCCCAATTTCACCATTACACCGAATACAGGTTGTATGCCTTTGGTGACTCAAACCACCAACTTATCGACCTTAACCAATACCTGTAATGTAACCCGCGTATGGAGCGTTCTATTTAACGGAAGTACGTGTTTGCCTTCTACCGGACAATTTCAATTCACCAATTCGACCAATGCATCGTCATTGAATCCGCAGATTACCTTTTTGCAACCGGGAACTTATACCGTGCGACTGACATTGACCAACTCTTGCGGTTCGTTTGTCTACAATCAACCGGTTACGGTTCAAGCTCCGCCTCAAATTTCGTTGAATCCGCTTCCTTCCATTTGTGCTGGAACGGCTGTCAATCCAACAGCGGTAGTCAACAATTGTTACGAAAGTATTGACACCTATGCCTGGAGTTTTCCGGGTGGTAGTCCAACTACAGCATCAACCTTGGTTCCAGGCGCTATCACTTATCCAACAAACGGTTCATTTACTGTTTCATTAACGGCAACCAACCTCTGCGGATCACAAACCGCTACCACACCATTGATTGTGAACCCAATTCCTCCAGCATTAAATCCGGCTGTGAACACGCCACTATGCGCCGGTCAAACCGCCAATTTTACCTCAGATTTGGTTCCGGGAATTACGTATAGTTGGACAGGACCGGGAGCTTTTTCGTCTTCAGCACAAAATTTCTCGATCACCAACGTCACTGCAGCAAATGCTGGAACGTATCAAGTCATAGGATCTATTGGTGGATGTCCGGGGCCGGCCAGCACAGTGAATCTGGTGGTGAATCCTTTACCGATTGTAAGCATTACTCCACCAAGCGCAACCATTTGTAACGGAAGTTCGGTTGTTTTAACCGCTTCGGGAGCCACAAGTTATACCTGGAATGCCAGCCCTAGCCTCAACACTACCATTGGAAGTACAGTAACGGCTTCTCCGACAACCACAACCACCTATACCGTTACGGGAACTACCGCAGGATGTTCCGGAACAGCAAATGCTACTGTGACAGTAAATCCGTTACCTATAGTGAATGCCGGACCGGATCAAACACTCTGTAACCAACCCATAGGCGTGCAATTGAACGGCTTACCGGCAGGTGGCGCATGGTCAGGATCGAACGTTACTCCTTCCGGACTTTTCACTCCCAACGGCGCAGGGATCAATTCGCTTACTTATTCGTTTACCGATCTCAACGGATGTACCAACTCCGATGTGGTTGATATCACCATTATAGCGCCAACTCCAGCCGTTGCAGGACCAGATTTTGCAGCTTGTGTGAATGCACCTGCAATTAACTTGAACGGAACTCCGGCAGGTGGAACTTGGTCGGGAACATCGGTTACAGCAGGCGGTATTTTCACACCCAATACAATCGGAACCTTTGCCTTGGTTTATACGTTTGGTGCGGCAACTTGTTTAACTAGGGATACGCTCATCGCAACCGTGAATCCTTTACCAATAGTAGATGCAGGCACCAACTTTACACGTTGTATCGATGCTGCACCAGTGATACTTTCGGGCACTCCTGTCGGTGGCACTTGGTCGGGAACGGGAATCACCAATACTTCGGGAGAATTTACACCCGCAACCGCATTGACCGGAAACCATACACTTACCTACGCTTACGCCGATCCGATCACAGGTTGCAGCGCAACGGATGTTCTTACTGCAACTGTCAATCCATTACCGGTTGTGAATGCCGGAGTAGATACGACTTTGTGCGATCAACCTGTTCCTGTGCAATTCACTGCAACGCCATCAGGTGGATCATGGAGCGGACCAAATGTAACAGCAGCAGGAATTTTTACACCGAACGGTCCGGGATCGTTTGTCTTGACGTATACCTTTACTAATCTGAATGGCTGTACCAACTCCGATTCACGTACCGTAACCGTAACGGCTCCCACTCCTGCTAATGCGGGTAGTGATGTTGCCTTGTGTATCGATGCACCGAATACAGTGATTGTTGGTACACCAGTAGGCGGAACCTGGTCGGGAAGCGGTATTACATCGGGTGGAATTTTTGATCCAACCGTTGCCGGAACATTCTCACTTGTTTATACCTACGGAGCAGGAAGCTGTTTAACCACTGACACACTGCTCTTGACCGTAAACCCATTACCGGTTGCCAATGCCGGAAGCGACCTTTCGCGTTGTATTGATGCCCTTCCGTTTGACCTCAACGGCTTGCCTGCGGGTGGTTCATGGTCGGGAGTGGGAATTACCAACGCTGCCTTGGGAACTTTCAATCCTGCAACTGCCGGTGCCGGAATTCATACCATTACGTATGCGTATACCGATCCGGTGACGGGTTGCATAGGAACCGATCAGTTAATAGCTACCGTATTTGCGCTTCCGGTTGTGAATGCCGGAATTGATACCACGTTGTGTGATCAGCCGTTTGCCATTCAACTTAACGCAACTCCTGCAGGAGGAACTTGGACTGGTGCCAATATCACTGCAGGCGGATCATTTACACCCACTGGTGTAGGTTCAACCATTGTCACCTATACTTTTATGAATGCCAATGGCTGCACCAACTCGGATAGCAGAATCGTTACCGTTACAGCTCCTGTGCCATCCAATGCCGGACCAGATTTGGCTGTTTGTATTGATGCGGCGAATGTGGTACTAAACGGAAGTCCTGCCAGTGGAATATGGACCGGACCGGGAATCACTTCCGGTGGTGTTTTTGACCCGACAGTTGCCGGAACGTTTCAATTGATTCTTTCGAACGGAGCAGGAAACTGTCTGGTGCGCGATACCATGTTCATGACCGTAAACCCATTACCGGTTGCCAATGCAGGAGCCGATTTCTCGAATTGTGTCACAGCACCTGCTTTTAACCTAAACGGAACTCCCGCCGGAGGAACCTGGTCGGGAACAGGAATCACAAACGCTGCGTTAGGAACATTTAACCCGAATACGGCTGGAGCCGGAGCGCATACCCTAACGTATAGCTACACCGATCCGGTGACAGGCTGTGTTGGAACAGATCAAGTGCTCGCTACCGTTTTTGCCTTGCCAATTGTGAATGCCGGAATCGACACCACAGTTTGTAATCAACCCTTCCCGATTCAGCTTAGCGGTTCGCCTGCTGGTGGAACTTGGTCTGGAGCAAACATCACGACTGGTGGAATTTTTACGCCCTCCGGAATCGGTTCAACAGTTGTTACCTATACTTTTACGAATGCCAACGGTTGTACTAACACAGACACCAGAACGGTCAATGTGATCGCTCCTACTCCGTCAAACGCCGGACCTGATTTGAATGCTTGCATCGATGCCGCGAATGTGGTATTGAATGGAAGTCCGGCCTCGGGAACATGGACAGGTCCCGGAGTTACTTCAGGTGGAATCTTTGACCCCACTGTAGCCGGAACGTTTCAGTTAATCATTGCTAACGGAGCCGGAAACTGTTTGGTACGCGATACCATGTTCTTTACCGTGAATCCGTTACCGATAGTAAACGCCGGAATTGATTTTTCCAATTGTGTAAGTGATCCGAGCTTTAACCTAAGTGGCACACCAATTGGCGGAACATGGTCGGGAACGGGAATCACCAATGCTGCACTCGGAACCTTTAACCCGAATACCGCAGGTGCTGGAATCCATACGTTAACGTATACGTTCACTGATCCTGTAACGGGATGTACGTCCAATGATCAACTCACGTCCACCATTTTTGCATTACCAGTTGTTAATGCCGGAATTGATACTACTTTGTGCAATCAGCCATTCCCAATCCAACTCAACGGCACAACTGCAGGCGGAACATGGACGGGAGCCAACATTACAGCGGGTGGTATCTTTACACCAGCAGGTGTCGGTTCAACAGTAGTAACCTACACGTATACTAATGCCAATGGTTGCCCCAACTCTGATACGCGAACGGTAACTGTTGTTGCACCTGTGCCTTCCAATGCAGGTCCGAATTTAGAAACGTGTGTCAACGGGCCCAATGTGGTATTGAACGGATCGCCCGCTAGTGGCACTTGGACAGGTTCTGGAGTCACTTCGGGTGGTATTTTTGACCCTACGGTAGCAGGAGCCTTTCAACTGATTCTTTCTAACGGAGCAGGAAATTGCCTCGTGCGTGATACCATGCTATTCGTCGTGTACCCCTTACCGGTTGTCAATGCAGGACCTGATTTGGATTTCTGTCCGAGCGATGCAGCCATCAACATTGGTGGAACGCCTGTTGGCGGTGTCTGGTCGGGAACCGGAATCACCAATGCGGCTGCCGGGACCTTTAATCCTGCAACGGCCGGAACGGGTTCACATACCATTACTTATACCTATACCGATCCTGTAACCGGCTGTGTGAACAGCGACAACATGCTCGCCATAGTACACCCTAATCCGGTGGTTAATTTCACCTACACCGCAATCACCTGTTTGGGAACAAACGAACTGTTTACCAATACCAGCACACTTGGAACTTCCTACGATTGGGATTTCGGTGACGGAACTACTTCCGTGCTTCAAAATCCATCGCATACTTATGGTACCATCGGTTTCTTCGACATTCAACTGATTGTGACCTCTGCTTTCGGTTGCGTAGATTCGATTACCCAACAACAAGAAGTGCGTGAACCGCCGGTAGCTGCTTTTGCCTTTGCCCCCGATTCGGCCTGTGGCCCCGTAACCGTTGCTTTTGTAAATAATTCCACCGGACCATCGGTGAGCTATAACTGGAATTTCGGTAACGGACAACAATCTAACCTGGCATCGCCACCGGCAGTGACTTTCAATGCGGGCATTATTGCCGATTCGGTTTACACCATTGTACTTTCAGCCACCAATTTCTGCGGAACGGATACCCATTCGGAACAAGTCATTGCCATGCCGAGTCCGCAAGCTATTTTCGGAACAGTCACCAATATTGGTTGTTCACCGCTCATCTTAGACTTTATCGACAACAGCATCGGCTTGCCCGACACTTATTCGTGGGATTTCGGCGACGGAACCACCGGATCCAACGGAATAGGACAGTTTCAGCACACATTTACCACCGGAGCCAACGACACGACCTATACCATAATGCTGGCCGTGGCCAACGAATGCGGTGTAGATACCGCATACCATTCCATCACCGTATTACCGAATCAGGTAACCGCTTTCTTTAATGTAGACGCGCCTTCGGGATGTGTGCCACATACGGTGAATCTTACCCAATTTTCAAGCGGAGCTACCTTCTCGAGCTGGGATTTCGGTGACGGAAACCTTTCAGGAGTTTACAGTCCAGCGCATACATTCACCCAAGCAGGAACGTATACCGTTTCATTGTTTGCCAACGACGGTTGCGGTTATGATACCACCACAGCCGTGATTACCGTATTCCCTTCACCTAATGTGGCTTTTAGCTCAGATCCCGACTCGGTGTGTATCGACCAACTCTTTACCTTTACCAACCAGTCTTCAGGATTGGCAAGTGTTAGCTGGGATTTTGGCGACGGAACCACTTCCCTGCTCTACGACCCAACACATACCTATACTGCCAGCGGAACGTATCAGGTTACGCTTACCGGAATCAGTCAAACCAACGGTTGTGCGGCTACCGTTATGCATCCGGTGGTGGTGAGTACCAATCCGGTTGCCGCTTTTACAGCAGTTCCAATGAGCGGTTGTATGCCTTTATTGGTCAATTTCACCAACAACAGCACCAATAGCAGTTTTCAGGTTTGGAACTTTGGCGACGGAAACACATCAGGACAAGTCAATCCGGCACACACCTTTACAAGTGCCGGCAATTACACCGTAAAACTGTATGTTGAAAATGCCAATGGCTGTGCCGATTCGGTTGAACAAGTCATTACCGTGTATCCGCTTCCGGTGGCTGCATTCAGCATTAACAACACCAATTCGTGTTACCCGCCGGTGACCGCCACATTTAACAACACCAGCTTAGGCGCCATCGATTATGCCTGGGATTTAGGAAACGGTACCACTTCAACCCTCAACAGTCCGACTGGTTTTTACGCCACTCCGGGCACCTACTCCATTCAGTTGATCGTTACCAGCATTTACGGTTGTAAAGACACCACTTCGCAAGATCTGAATGTGTATCAGGCACCAACCGCCAACTTTACCTTACCGATAGACACCGTTTGTGTGGGCGAACCTGTGGTGTTTAATTCCACGAGTAGTTTTGCCGATTCGGTGGTGTGGGATTTCGGAAATGGAACCACCTACAACGGAACCAGTGTTAATTATGCGTTCAGCAACTCGGGCATTTTCCCGATCACCATCATTGCTTACGGCGCAGGCGGTTGTTCGGATACGCTCACTGTCAATACCCCGATAGTTGTACATCCTACGCCAACAGCCGGCTTCGATTTTGTGAACATTCAAAACCCCGATCCGTTGAGCGGAACTGTTGAATTCACCAATACATCCATAGGAGCAACCACTTATTATTGGGAATTCGGAAACGGCGATACATCGACCTTCCTGAATCCGATAGAACGCTACAATACCTTTGGTGATTTTGATGTGATCCTGATAGCTGTCAATCAATTCGGCTGTGCGGATACCACGCAACAAACCGTGGGCGTTGATTTCTTCTATGGCTTGTTTATTCCGAATGCTTTGAGTCCGGGAAGTGGTGATTTTGAAGTCTCCAACTTTATTCCAAAAGGTGTGGGGCTGAAAACATTTGAGTTGCTGATTTACGACGATTGGGGCAACCTTATTTGGCAAACCACCGTCTTGGATGCCGACGGACGACCGACAGAATTCTGGGACGGAACCTTTAACGGTGAACCCGTGCAACAAGATGCCTATGTGTGGAAAGCTAGCGCCACCTTCCTCAACGAACGTGTGTGGGAAGGCAAGGAATACCCGAATGGGAAAAAGAAACGTTCAGGAACCGTAACTGTAATTCGTTAAGCCATGAAAAGACTCCTATTGATTTTGATTGGTTGTGGTGCGCTTAGCATGAATGGACGGTCGCAAGACCCCAACTATTCGCAGTTTTACAACAACCCCATTTACTACAATCCGGCCATGACGGCCATCAACAACGGTCTTACCTTTCGTGCCAATGCGCGCAACTTGTGGGGACCAATTCCGGGCCGATTCAACACCTTCTCGGGGTCGTTTGAAGCGCAGTCGATCTTTAAAATGGGCATAGGTGGCAATGTGTATACCGATGTTGCAGGAGAAGCCATGCTGCGTACTACGGGTGGTTACTTAACCTACTCTTACCGCCCGGTAGATACCAAAAACCTCATCATTCAAGCTGGTATTGGCGGTGGTTTTGTGTCGAAACGCATAGACTGGAGCAAACTCACGTTTTCCGATCAGCTCGACGAAACCCTAGGCGATGTAAACCCCACAGCATTTAACCGCCCCAACTACTACCGTGTTTCGTATGCCGATTTTAACACCGGTTTGGTAGGTCGATTCAACGGACGTACCCGCAAATCGAGCGGTGCGTTTAAACAATATTCTATGACCGTGGGTGTGAGTCTGCACCACTTATCGCAACCCAGAGATGCATTTTTGGGTGACGATCAGCTCTTGCCTACCCGCACGGTGATTCACGCCAATGCCAACTTGTTGTTCAACGACCTCATCTACTCGCCCGGTTTTATCTTCGAAACCCAACGCGAGTTTCAGACCTTTACTGTAGGAATGAACCTGGTGAACCGTCCGTTTACCTTCGGTATTTGGTTCCGCAACCGCAATGCGGCGTTGAGTGTAAAAAGTTACGATTCGTTCATCTTTACGGTAGGCTTGAATCTGCCTTCGCAAACCGCCAATAGCTGGCGTGTGATGTATGGTTTCGACATGACCATTTCGCGGTTAAAAACCTCTTCGTATGGCACGCATGAGCTGAGTTTGGTGATTGATTTCGGAGACAAGATTTTGTTTGGCAAGTACCTCAGGAACCGTTCTACGCGTAGGATGTATCAATGCCCAAGTGATTTTAAGGGGTATCAGTAGACGTGGGATGCATCCATGACGACTGGCATCCAATATCTGTTGTTTCTGGCGCGGGATGCGTCCCGCGCTTACATAAACAACACATCAATACACCAACAACCGTCTACACAGCCATTCATCACCGGTATTTATGCGCAACAACAACATACCAGTAGGTAGTTCACCGAGCCACGTAGCCGTTTTATTCGGAACCACCTCGCGGAGCAATCGTCCGTCGAGTGTGAGTAATTGAATCTGTTGAAGCTCATTGCCTGCTATTACAACCGCACCGTTTGCCGGATTGGGATACACCGACACATCCGCAGCAATAATCTCGGGAGCATTGTAGCGAAACACACTTGAAACACGTACAATATCTTCGCGCAAGCCGGTGAGAAAGTAAGGGTCATTATCAATTGTAAAGGTGCTCATGCCGCGCATTCCAATTTCGGGTAAGGGATCAATGATGGTCCACGAGGCCGTTTCGGGTTCGAATACAAAACAATCGTTGTAAAAATTGGCTGCTGCATCTTGTCCTGTTGCTACATATCCCTGATGATCGGTTGCAACTGCCGTAGCATACGATCGCGGTCCGCCCATAAAATCGGGCAAGGTCGTCCAAGCACTTGTGAGATCATTCCATTTGTAGAACTTATCTGTCAAAGCGGTTCCGTTCACGGCTTGAAAGCCCAGACCAACATAACCGCTTTCTGCAATGGCGAACGACACCGTTTCGCGCACCGCACCACCCGGAAAGGCATTCTGTTCGGTCCACACATCCGTAGCCGGATCATAGCGCCAGCAATCGCCGAGCAAAGCTCCCTGCACCGCTCCGGTGCCCACATACCCATATAGCAAGGTGGCAAACGAAAACATAGACCATCGCCCCTGCCCGGGAAAGTCGGCCAACTGCAACCAAGTATCTGTTTCGGGAAGATATTTCCAGCAATCAGTGAGTGCCGTGCCGTTTTCGGCTATGCCCATAATGATGTATGCCTCATCATTCATCACAAACGAACCTGCATATTGCCGCGGTGTACCCGGAAAAGCCGTTTTCTCTGTCCAGACATCGGTAGCCGCATCGTAGCACCACAAGCGGTTGCTTTGCGTAAAACCACCCTGATTGCCCGTTACCACATAACCCTTGCCCAACAGCGAAAACGCACAGGCATCGTCTCTGCCCCAGGCCGGTACGGGAGATTTGGTTTCCCAGTTTTGCGCATGGAGTTGCAGGAAGGCGCAACACACAAGAAGTAGCACAAGGTATTTTGTCATGGGGTGTTTAACGGAGGAATTTGGGGGATAGTATGGGAAGAGTTCGGGTTAAGTGCTTTTCGACGGAACAATCAGCCTAAATCTGACGCACTTAAAGTTAGTTGCATTTAGAAAGACGATAGTGCTTATAGATTTATTTCGAGACAATTTAAACTCTAATTTATTTCAAGTTTTTTTTGTGTGTTTCAATAATTCAACTAAATTTAGTATCCAATTAAATGAAAGACAACCACATTTATAGTTTAAAAAAACCGAACACATTCATGATACGACTTTCTAAATCTGAAGCTCAATCAACAACCAAGCGGTTTGTTTTAGCAGATTGTGCACAATGTTTCCACCATCTAAACTTTAATCTTTTAGTACCATTCTATCACACTATTCAGTAAAATGAAGCAACTTACTTTACTTGTTTTTTGTTTATTTATAACCGTTATTTCCAAAGCGCAAATGCTTCGAAATGTTAGTCTCGACCTGAATGGTGGTGAGATTTTCGACATGACTTATATTTCCGCGCTGAACAAATACATCATCGTTGGAAATTTCTCTCAAATAAATACATTGACAAGGAACAAAGTAGCTTTTCTGGAAGAAGACGGAACCTTATCAAACGATAATTTACCTTGGACAATTGACAACACCGTATTTTCGTGTGAAGCAATCGGAAGCAATATTTATTTAGGAGGTGATTTCACTACAATCGGCGCAACTACCAAATACGGATTGGCACGTATCACGTTTACCGGAACCGTTAACCCTGTATTCAGTCTTAACACTTGGGCTCCTTTACCAGCAGGCAAAACCGTTCATGATATGACAATTAACGGATCAGCTATCATTGCGGTGGGGGATTTTAATACTGTTTACAATAATGTAGGAACGGCATTCACACGAAACAATATTTTCGGTTTTACGCCCACAGGAGCTATTAACCCCTATTTTACTGGTGGAGCATTGGTGCATACTTCCGATGTGGTCAACCGTTTGCATGTCGAGCGCACGTCTACTGGTTTCGTTGTTTCCGGATTTCAATTGCAGTGGAATAGTAATGGAGTTGTTGGGGCCGTCTTATTTGATTTCGCGGGAAATTACCTTCAGAATATTACCTATTCAGACGGTTTTTCGAATACCAAAGCGCGCGATATTGCTATCGTAAGTGACTCCTTGTGGGCTATAGAACGCTTTTATACACTTTCGAATATCGGTGCCTATTCTTACAACCCACAAACAGGTGCATCCAACACCATTACAGTAAGTGGTAATACGTGTTTTGCAGGCTCAGCACCATTAGGTAGCGGTGTTGAAAGTTATCAAGGAGATTTGTTGTTTTTCGATGATAATAGTTCAGTAGCCGGAACATTGGCAAGGGGAACATATACTTTTTTAGGCGGCTATCAGCAGACTTTTTGTCAAGCGGTTACTCTAACAGGTGGAGCATTTAACCCCAATTTCAGCCCGCATCTAAAAGTTGTTCGCAATAAAATGATTCTCAGCGTTCCAACCATGAGCCAGGCAAACGGTCAAACCCATACTCGCGCTGCCTTTTATTGTTTGGAACCCGAAAACGCCAAACCGTTTACAGTATTTGATACAACAATTTGTAGCGGAAACGAACGGACATATACCATTCCAGCTTCTTTGTATGCAATTGGTTATCGGTGGAGTTACACAGGAACCGGAATCACTTACACAACTGCCACACAACTCATTCCTCAACCCTTTTCAGGAACTGTGGATTTAAACAATGTGAACGGCAACAGCATCACTTTACAATTCGGTGCAAATGCAACTTCAGGCGTTTTAAAAGTAGAACCGTATAGCACATGTAATCCGGGAGATTATTTGTATTCCAAACCACAATCGCTAAACCTGCATACCGTTGCCCTTCCCGATCTCACTTTAAACGGAGATACTTTGGCATTTACATGCGTAGTGGATACATTGCAACTGATTGCGAATTCAAGTGTTGCAGGAGTGAATTACACTTGGTTTTATCCAAATACGTTGAGTTCGGTTGGAAACAATGATACGCTTTCGGTATTCGGAACTGGAAGTCCATCGGTCATTTATCCTACAGGAATGTATTATGCCATGGTGACCGAACCAGTGAACGGTTGTAAAAACACCGATAGCATTTGGGTGTGGGAAAATACGGTTGCTCCAACGATTTCGCAAGATAGTTTAGTGATTTCACCGCCTGAATTTACATGTGCCGTTACCCAACTAAATTTGAGTGCAAGTGTAGCAGGTTCTACGATTTATTGGACCACTCAAAGTGATACCACCATTCATTTCCCGAATCCGCACACTGTTTATTCTTCCGATCCGTCAAGCTATTATGCGTTTGCCATTTCAAACTCAAATGGTTGCAAAGCTCAACAGGCGTTTATTGCTCAATCAAATGACACGATCATTAACGGTTATTTGCCAAACTACAGTAATTATACGCTTGAATTGGTCACCGATACAATCAATTGTAGTTCGAATGCACTCACAATAAGTTGCGCTGTTGACCCCTTGGATCCGAATGCGGCTAGTGGATCTGCGTATTGGTTAATCAATAATTCGCCGAATCTTTTACTTACAGCAGCAGATAGTGCCGGAATGTATCTCAATACAAATACGTACCGTTTCATTACGCTCAACAGTGAAAACGGGTGCACGGATACAAATGATGTGACTATCTATTTTGACTTGGATGTTCCGTTTGTAGTGCCTTATTCCGGAGGAACTTCTATTAACTGTTCGGTTGATACATTAACGCTTGTACACACACAAACCGGTGGAATGGTTAATGAAAGTTGGCTTGACAATTCGGGTATTCCAACAGGAAGTAATAGTGTTTTAGTGAATGGAACAGGAACGTTTGTCTATGAAGTCACAGGAATTGACAACGGATGTAAAGCAACAGATACAGTTGTTATTACCCAAACAAGTGAACTATTACTCACTTCAAATGACACGCTTGTTTGTCCGGACATCCCGTTTACAATACAAACCGCACCGATTAATATTTCCGAAATTGTTTCTTATACATGGCAAAACGGAGAAATAACAGCCTCTGCAAACGGAATAGGAGGAATTGATACCGTAATGACCGTAATTGCAACTACACCAAGCGGATGCATCGGTTATGATACTATCTTGGTGTCGATTACAGAGCCTATTTCAGCCACCATTGGTGCGTTTATGGGTTGTGGGTCTTCAAGTGGAAGTCTACAAATAACCGCTATTTCTGGTGGTGCCGGAAGTTATCAGTATTCAATAGATGGTTCCAATTATAGTACAAATCTCTTGTTTGATTCACTGGCCGAAGGCAATTACACCATTTTCGTTAAAGACGCCTTAGGTTGTGTTTATACGTTTGATGATACCTTGGACGCTTCGGCCGGAGCTCCGCAATTGGAATTTTTAGTAGCGACTTACAGTGGGATTGGTGACACATTAGCCCTCGTAAATACGACTATTTATCAAGGATTCGATTCTACTGTCTGGGTATTCCCCAATGGAACCAATGTGTTTCAAGCAAACGATTCATTGGCATTGATTCAACTTCCAGATACTGGCTGGGTAACCATTACCTTGATTGGTTTTCAAGATACATGCAGTTATTCGTTCAGCAAAACAATTTATGTAGGAGAAGTTGCACCTGAATTTCCGACCAATTACACTTCGGTAAAAATTCAATCAGTTGATGTTTATCCCAACCCAACAAACAGCGCATTTACGGTAGATATTGTATTTGGAACAGCGCAAAACTATGCTGTAATCGTGACCAATGATCTTGCTCAAGCTATTGGTGGCATGTCTTTCTCTGGATATGGAACCACAGTATCACTGCCTTTTGTTTTTCCACAAGCTGCACAACCGGGCATGTATCATGTTCATATCATCTCAGATTATGATCTTCAACAAATCAACTTAATATTGGAATGATATGAGGGTAAGAAGTTTTTCTCTTAAGATATTCTCCCCCACTCACAAGCAGTGCTTGCTCTTCCTCAAACAAAGGGGGATCAAGTTGGAGGACAAGTCATACCAGTTTATTTTTCTATTAATATCCTTCTTCCTTACCCCAATTGTTTATGCTCAAGACTTGGAACAAATCGGTAAAAAAGATGCCGTGAAAGTTAGCGGTGGAATGGGATACAATGCTGTTGCAAGTTTTGTGGATGATCAACCGCGTTACCGCGATCCGTTTTCGTGGGTCTATACCGGAAACCTCAATGTTACTGTTCTTGGAGTTTCCTTACCGTTTACGTTCAGTTTCTCCAACGCCGGAAAAAGCTATACGCAACCATTCAATATGAAGGCCTTACATCCGAGTTATAAATGGGTAAAAACACACATTGGTATTACATCCATGAATTTTTCACCTTACACTTATTCGGGTTTAAATTTTGCAGGTGGCGGTTTGGAATTATCTCCTAAAAAATGGCGGATACAAGCATTTGGAGGTCGTTTGAAAAAGGCCATTGCTTATGACCCGAGCGTAAACAATGTTTCAACTGTTTCCTATAAACGAATGGGCTACGGACTGTCATTGGGCTACGAAGGTCAAAAAGCAGGTGGAAAAATTATCTTGCTAAAAGCATTCGATGATGAGCGCAGTTTGGAAAGTTTGAGTCCGAATACCGAACTTACTCCTATGGACAATATTGTGACTTCTTTCAGCGGAAAAGTGACATTGCTAAAAACACTCCAACTTCAGGCTGAGTTCGCCAATAGTCTCCTCACCCGCAATGTCTTATTAATGGATAGTAATTCGACGACCAAAACGCCATTTTACTATGGTTTGATTCGCGGAAATAGTTCTTCTGTGTCAACCAATGCCTACAATGCTTCGCTTAATTATCGTTATAAAATAGTAGGTATCTCCCTGAAATACGAGCACATCGACCCGAAATACTTAACACTCGGTGGATTGTTTTTCAATAATGATTTGGAAAACATCACCATTGCCCCTACGATTGCGTTGCTTAAAAATAAACTAACCATTAGCGTTAACACCGGATTTCAGCGCAATAATCTTAGCAATCAAAACGCTACCGCCCAAAAACGTTGGGTTGGAAACATCAGTATTTCTGCTCAGCCGTTCAAAGGCATTAATCTAAGTGGTAATTATTCCAATTTCGCTTCGTTTTCCAGAAGAAATCCTTCGGCCGATCCATTTTACAATGTGATCACTGATACAATGAATTTTTACCAAACATCTGAAAGCTATAACACCAATGCCAATTATACCTTCGGCAAAAGCACCAAACAAGCATTAAGCGGTTCATTTTCTTATTCAAAGAGTGAAAATATCACGGGACGGCTACAAGACGCTGCTGCTTTTGGGTTTAACGTTTCCGGGAATTCTACTCCCACGAAGGTTTATACTGCTATGATTTCGCACAGTTTTCAATTGGGCGGCGGATTTGGATTAGGTTATGTCTTTAACTTCAATGAAGCAATTGCTATCGGTCAAACAACTACCTATTTCGGACCCGGAATCACTGCTTCAAAACCATTGTTGAATAAAAAACTGAATCTTCAATTCGGATCAACTTACAATCGACAATTGCTCAACAATACATTGACCAATCACGTGATGAATATTCGATTCGGTGCAAATGCTTCTCCCGAATGGTGGGATAAAAAGCTAGGAAAAATAACACTCGGCCTCAATGCCAACTTTACACAGAAGTTTGCTGTTGTAGATGGTGCGCTTTCTCCTAAAAACCTCACAATCATTGCTAATGTGAATTACGCTTTTTGATGAATCTACTGATCATACATAACCCCATTTTAAGACAATTCGGCGTGTTATTACTTCTGATGCTGTCGGCTTTGTATTCTGTCAATTCACTTTACGCCCAAACAGATACCACTACCACCGCTCTCGAACGACATATTTTTGCGCTTCACGAACGAGTCGTAAATGACGAATCGCTTCAAACCGATCATTTTAATCCTTCCGATTCTTCGTCATTACCCATCGGGATAGTAAAACGAATTGGTAACGTTGTTTACGCCATTTGCATCGATAGTGCTATTTACACTCCAAACGGGGCTTTTTTCAGCGTGTACATGGCCATGGATTTTCCCGGAGCAGAACGAAAAATTGCTTTCGCAGCCAAAAATGTACGTTTCAATCCACAGGGCGTGGTGATTTCACAAGGAACTCGGTTGCAATTGGTAAGTGAACAACGCGTGAATTTAGGACCTAACGCTCAATTGGTCTTCAAAAACGACGGAAACAACTTTGTGGAATGGGATTGTAACGGTTATAAACAAGCCGGTTTAAGCCTCGATTTTGTATTTAATCCAGACATCATTATCCATGCAACCAATCCGACATTACCGGTTAAAGCTTCGTTTCAACTCACGGTTGAGAATTTGCAAGACATTGCGATCAACATTCCATCTATTGATCCGTTTCGTGTAAAAGGGGCTGAAGATTTTATTTTCTCGCTCACCAATATTGCCATCGACAGAAGTAGTTTTAGTAATCCACCTAACATAAGTCTTCCGCCGATAACAGCGCAATTGTACAATGGCAACCTGAACGAATGGAAAGGGTTTTATGCCCAATCGATCATTATCACTCTGCCACAAAAATTGTCAAAAACCAATGAGCAAACCACGGTTTATGCCCAGCACATGATCATCGATGACGCAGGTGTATCGGGAGATTTCGGAGCTACTAATTTGTTTACGCTCAGTGAAAGCACTATGTCGGGTTGGGGATTTTCGCTCACTCAGCTTGAGGTAACGCTTTCCTGTAATCACGTGGTTGGAAGTGCTATCGGAGGACAGATCTTGTTACCGATCATGGATCAACCGTTCGATTATACCGCTTCTATAGAAGAAAATCAGTCGACACGAAAACTGGATTATTTATTCACGATCAGTCCAAGTTCGAATGTGGCAATTCCTGTTCCTGCTTTCAGTTCCACTGTAAACATTCACCCTACTTCTGTACTGCAAGTTCAAACCGTCAACGGTGAGTTTCGGCCAAAAGCCATCATTAACGGAGAATGGACGTTCACACGAGAAAGTTCTGAAATTCGCAATATTGCTTTTCAGAATTTGACGCTTATTCACACTGCTCCCATTATTACCGCAGGTACATTCTCTTTGGTCGGTGCTACGCCAACAAACAATAAGGTGATGCGTTTCCCTATTTCACTCGACGCCTTTTCGTTTAATACCACATTGCAGAATGAATTGATGCTTCATGCGCAAATAAGTCTGAATTTAGGAAACGACCCTAACTCGTTTTCAGTCTCTACCGGCTTGAATGTTACCACAACGCGGCAAACCAATTCTCAAGGAAGAACTTATTTGGCTTTTCAGCAATTTAGCATCGATAACATAGCTTTTTCACTCAACACAACACCGTTTAGTTTATCTGGTGTGATTGCTGTGAGAAAAGACGACCCTACATTCGGTGATTTGTTTTACGGCAGTATTTCATTTAAGCTGAACTCGATCATGGATAACCCGGCAATGGTCTCGGTTGGTTTCGGTAAAATGCCTGATTACAAATACTGGTTCCTTGACGCAGCCGTTCCAGTGAATATTCCTATTAGCGGAACCATGGAAATTTCACAGCTTTACGGTGGAGTGATGAATCGCGTTCGATCCAATTCAACAGATGCACAAATCTTGCAACGCGTTCTCGGAGCTGTCAATTCACCTGCTTCAAATCCGAATAACGGCGCTATTCCGTTTATTCCTGACGAAAGCAAAGGACTTGAATTTAGAGCAGGTGTGGCTTTACAAAACAAATTGCGTGAAGAAGCTTTTAATGCCGAAGCCATTTTTGCGATTGCTTTTAATCCGAATGGCGGGTTTGCTTCCATTGCCTTTACCGGAAATGCGTATATGTTAGTCACTCGAAGTCAGCGAAGTAACGCGCAGGCTCAAAAAGTTTATGGCACGTTGGCAGTAAGTTACGACAACAATGCAAAAGTACTAGACGCCCAGTTGGATGCCGTAATGTACGTACCGAATCTCTTGTTGGGGAATATGAATATCAAGTTGCATGTTGATCAGAACAACTGGTATTTTTGGCTCAATCGACCGGTGAACAGGGCTTCTTTGACCTTGGTTGGGCTCTTCAACGTGAATGCTTATTTCATGATCGGAACTCAGGTTGATCCGTTGCCACCACCACCATCATATGTGACTGATTTGGTTGGATCGGGTAGTTTTGCAAGTATTGATCAAGCGGCGCTTTCTACCGGAAACGGATTTTTGACTGGCATGCAGTTCAATTCGAGTGTTTACAAAGAGTTGCCATTGGTTGCCAACTGGTATGGTTATGCCGGAGCTGCGTTCGGAGCAGGATTTGATGTGATGCTAATGAAAGTTTCACCAACTGCTCATTGTTCCGGTTCTTCCGACCCAATAGGAATTAACCGATGGTATTTAATGGGACAAGTTTACGGATATGTAAATGGCAATCTAGGCGTAAAAAAGATCGTTGATGGCGAAGTACGTCAAGACTTTACTATTCTTTCGCTCAGCGCAGCTTTCTTGCTTCAAGGTCGTTTGCCGAAACCCACCTTTGTTTACGGAGCCTTGGCACTTCGTTTCGAATTCTTAACTTTTGATATTAACGTAACCACAGATATTGCTTTCGGCAATGACTGTCCAATTGTTTACTGATGAAATTAGTCCTTTCATTTCTCTTCGGATGCATAGTTTTTCATTGGTCACAAGCACAAACCAAACAGATGGACGTGGTTTCGAAAGTGGAAATTGTAAATGGAAAAACAGTTGTTCAATTAAAATGGTTTCCGAGTGATTATGCAGTTTTCAGTCAATTGATTAAAGAAGGTGCAACACTAGAACGCGTTGAAATTCAATCGAACAACGTACCCGGAATCAATGGTTTTGAAGGACCGATTATTGCGACTCTTGAACCGGCAAAAAAACGCCTAAGTACTTTAGACAAGAGTGAAACTTCACAAAAGATAACAGCATTGTTGGAACCGTTTCTTGCTGACAAACCACAAGAAAATGAAGAAACCAAGAACTTCGCTTTTGCGTTGGCCATTCTTGAATGCAGTATTTCGAAAGAAATGGGTGAAATTGCAGGTTGTACTTATACTGATGTTACTGTTGAAAAAGGAAAAAACTATGCTTATCGCATTCGCATTAAAAATGCGCAATCCGGATTCATTACAGTTCAAACCGATGAAGCAACGAGCTACCCGAAATTAGAATCACTTTCTCTCGCACTCGATCGTAAAAACACCGTTGAAATGCGCTGGCAATCGCGACTTACAAAAGCATTCGGCTATGGTTTTTTACTCGAAAAGTCATTGGATGTACCCGTTGAAGGAACATTTTTAACCCAAACGCCTTACGTACCTGTTCGCTCAGCTGACGAAAAAGCCGACAAAGATGATTCTTACCGTGATGAGCAATTGACAGAAGGACACACCCATTATTATCGCCTTGTTGGGTTGAATTATTTCGGTGAACCTGTCCTGTTTTCAGAATGGAAAGAAATCTATGTTCCCAACCATGTACATGCATCCATTTACATAGATACTACTTATGCTTCCGGACAAACACGAGTCATTAAGACCAAGGCTTTAGGTGTAGGAAAACCAATGAATATCAAGCAATATAAACTACTCCAATCGACCAAACAAGACGCGGATTATTCTGTAATCGAAACAAAAGCATATCAAGATTCTACCGTTTCATTCACCGTACAAATGCCAAAAACCGGTGATCAATTTTATTACAAAGTGCTTGCCATTAGTGATGATTTTGATACAGTTTCGTCACTTCCGAGTTATGTTTTCACCTTGGATCAGGAAGCTCCTGAAATGCCAACACTTATTGCAGGAAAAATAGATTCCATTGGCATTGTGCGACTTTCATGGCAAGCGCCAAAAGACAATGATCTACTAGGGTATCGAATTTATCGTGCCAACGACAAACGAGAAGAATTTAAGGAACGTAATACCGAGCTTTCACTCTCAACTACATTTGTTGATACGCTGCGCTTAGACAATCTTACAAGTGAAGTTTATTATTGCCTGAAAGCGGTTGATAAAAACTACAACAATTCACCTTTTTCGGATACCATTCTGTTGTTGAAACCGGATACCATTGCTCCTGTAGCAGCTTTGCTTTCCATCCCCATTTTGAAAGATTCCGTCGCAATACTTCAATGGAATAATTCGCCAAGTACCGATATTTCGATCAATTATCTTATTCGTGAAGAAACAGCAAAACAAGATACCTTGATTCGATGGACTATTGAAACAAATATGTTTGAAGATAGGAACATTGAGGCTGGAAATCGCTATTCCTATCGAATAGTCACCATGGATAAAAGTCACAATACTTCAGCATCTCCTGCGAGACAGGTTTATTACGAACCCGGTTATCGACCATCGCTTAAAGCTGCAAAAGCGAACGTCAATCGTACGCTCAAATTGGTAGAAATCACATGGTCGCTTCCAAAAGAACTTGTTTTTAGTTTTCAGATTTACAAATCCGTCAACAACGAACCGTTATCCCTTCTCAAAACCATCGAAAACGGAACCGTCACTTCCTTTCAAGACAAAGACGTACGCCTGGGGAACACATATCACTATACTGTAAAATACATCTTAAAATCGGGAATTCACGGTTTGCCAACCGAGGTGTTGCAGGTTATTTATTGATCAATGTTGCACGGAATGTAATCCGCGCCTACTACACCCATTTCTTTTCCAGTGCCATACGCACCGCTTCTACTTTCGAATTGACGTGCAATTTTTCGTAGATATTGGTCATGTGCTTGCGCACGGTATGTGGACTGATGAACAGTTTTTCGGCAATAATCATGTAACTTTTTCCTTCGGCTAAACCGGCCAGAATGTCCATTTCGCGGGCACTCAAGGGTGATTCATTTACGATAGAAGCTGTTGCGGCAGCCAGTTGCATGCGCTGAATGTATTGAAATGCTTTGCGGGCAATGGAGGGCGACATGGGAGCACCGCCGTAATTCAAGACATCGTCAACCGCTTTGTGCAAACCCGAAATTGATTCGTCTTTAAGCAAATAACCGCTTGCTCCTGCCTGAATGGCTTGGAACACGCGTTCTTCATCATCAAACACGGTGATCATCAGAAAATGGATGTTGGGGTGCGTACTTTTGGCGCGCTGCACCGTTTCAATGCCGTTCAAATCGGGCATATCGATGTCCATAAACACCAAATCGGGTGCTTGATCCATGGTTTTAAGTGCTTCCAGAAATGCCAAACCGCCATAGGTTGTACTTACAATCTCGTACGCGGGGTTCGAACCCAATTTTTCGGCCAACACCTGCACATTGTAAGGTTTGTCATCTACCAAGGCAATTCTACACTTTTCCATGTCTCAAATTTCGACCAAAAACGCGTACAAAACAATTACGCATTTGGATTATTTTTTGCCAGGAATAAACAAGTTTGATTACACCGCATCTCGACTAGCCGAGACGTTTCTTTTCCCACGAATGCACAGATTATTTACTCGGCTAACGCACTCGCTGACAATTATATCACTTAATTACATATAATATTATCAACTGTAAAGCGTGTCCGTTAGGCACGCCATAAATTCGTGAATTCGTGGGAAACAATTACGTCTAGCACTTAAAGCACCGATTTAGTGGGAAATAGTTTTCGACCAACGTAGCTCTACCGTTGTACCTCCATCGGCATTCGGTTGAATGATCAATGTACCATTGATTTTCGCGGCTCGTTCTTTCATGCTTTGCAGGCCATAGTGAAACGGTTTTTGCGGATCATCACTGATGCCGATACCGTTATCCGAAACAGTAATCCTGATATCGCCGACCGTTTCAGCGATGGTTATTTTGAGCACAGTAGCTTGGGCATGCTTGTACACATTGTGGATGGCCTCTTGAAACACCCGCATGATATGCATGGTATAATGCTGCGGAATCACCAGATCGGCCGGAACAGAAGACACAAACACCAATTCTATTTCGGTGGTATTCTCCAGCATTTTACGGGCTAAGTTTTCCATTCGCTCAGTCAATGCGCCCATGGTCAATTCTTCTGAATGCAAAGCCCATACGGTATCGCGCAAAGAGTTCATGGCTGCCTGACTCATTGTAAACGTGCGTTTCACCCGCTCGTTTTCGCTATCGGAATGCTGAATCAGTTCCAGGTTATTGACAACATAACTCAACTGCGACCCTACGTGATCGTGCAAGTCATACGAAATGCGTTTGCGTTCTTCAATGGTGGCATCAAATACCGAGCGCTGGTTGATGAGTTCTTGTTGCAGGTTACGTTTTCGGATCACAAAAAAGATCAAAATACCGGCAAAAAGCACCACCACCAAACTTGCCATCCAGATCAGATTATCGATAAAGCGTGCATGTTCTTGTTCTTTCAGCTTCAATGCCGATTGCTGGCGTTCGGCACGTACCTGAAATTTCTTCTCGGCCTCTGCCAGATTTTTGGTGATGATTCCTTTAAAATAGGCTGCATGGAAGTTTTCGTATTGCTCCAAATAGGTTCTTGCAGCTTCCTGATCACCGAAATGATAACTGTTTTTCCCCAACGCATAACAGACTTTGTAGCCGAGTTCATTCGACTTCAGATGCAGCATTTCGGGATAAATCTTCAGCAATACTTCGCGTTCCTTGTCAAATTGCTTTAAAGTATAATAGGTCTGTGACAAATTAATTCCCGAACTTACATACGAATGTTCGTGACCAATCTCTTTGGCAATCGCCATCGACTCTAACAAAAGCGGAATCGATTCCTGAGAACCTCCGTTATTCTTAAGTGAAATAGCCAGGTTACACAACGAGATTCCCAGACCGTATTTATTTCCGTTTTTGCGATACCCCTCAATGGCTTTTCGGCTATAGATACCTGATGAATCTTGCTGGTCAATACTTTGAAATACATTGCCCATGTTGCTGTAAATATCATATTGCAGATCGGCATCGTTTGCCAGCTTGGCGTGTGTGAGTCCTTTTCTACTCCAGGAAAGTGCTTTGTCGTGCAATTCCATTTCTTCGTAAATCAACCCCAGATTATTGGCCGCCGAAGCCATATTGTATTCATCTTCGAGCACACCGAAAAGTGAGTAGGCACGGTTGAGATAAGTCAATGCTTCGGTGAGTTCACTGTTTTTCCAGTAAATCAACCCTAAGTTATTCAGGTTAGAAGCTACCGCTTTTTGATCCTTGGTTTTCTTGGCCAATTGCAATGATTGCTCATACATGTCGATGGCTTGATCATTTTTCGATTGCACATCGTAGATAATTCCCATGCGGATGAGTGCTCTTACTTCACCTCGGGCAAACTTTAGGCGTCTTGATTCTGTCAAAGCTTTCTCGGCAGATTTCATGGCACGCTTGGGTTCCGAATAAGCCAAATCCAATGCTTCCTGATTCCATGTATTTACAGCGTTGGTATCGGCCTGTGAAAAGCCGTGTAGCGTATAAATGCAACAATAAAGTAGTATTTGAAGTGTGCGTAGTTTCATGGTGCACGAAAGTAATGAAGATTAGAGAATTAGCAATAATTTCGAAATTAACTAGTAGCGAAATTTCTTTGAAAGGGGTTTTAAAACAGGTAGGTAAGTCAACATCCTCCCTTGAGGGAGGACTGAGGAGGGTGGCAGTCGAAAATTTGATTAAAACCACAAAATTCAATCCATTTATTAGTATGAATAAGTTCTCCCATTATCAAATCGGCCAATTGATCATCTCATTGTAGATTTCTTTGCTCCTGAAATTGGTTTAATCATAGAAATCGGCAAAAGTTCGCACACGAACAAAGGAGAATAAGATAAGTTTGGAAAAGATAAATTAAGTTCATTGGGTTATGAGCTGATACGGTTTTCGGAAGGGGATATCATTCATCATCTCGATGAAGCTCATTCAAAGTTGATTCATATAATTTATTGTTTGAAGCAATGTTGAAAAGGAAAACCAAATTGCCACCCTCCTTAATCCTCCCTCAAGGGAGGAAACTGAATTATCCTCTCTATTGAGACTTACGGCAACAC
>Ga0302293_10000302_pt1 | contig 27521 bp, 15 predicted proteins | sample III_Fen_N2_2_FD_198758 | JGI IMG/M metagenome (GOLD analysis project Ga0302293, IMG submission 198758) | Peat permafrost microbial communities from Stordalen Mire near Abisko, Sweden - III_Fen_N2_2 | ecosystem: Environmental > Terrestrial > Soil > Wetlands > Permafrost | place: Sweden: Abisko...
AACGGTGTTTTTACCATCAAACAAAAATTGGATGCAAAGCGACTATTGCTTACTTCAGTCGAGAGATTGTACTATTGGAACGCAATGAATTCTATTCGTAGTTTAGTATGTCTAGAATAAGATTTCCTTTTCTAACCACAGCTTTCAATCTATATTCAAACAAATCGGGATGGTTTGCTTTTAAAGCATCCATACACTCTTGAACACACTGACGAAGTTCAACATCATGTTCATAAAAATAGGATCCACTAACAAAAAATAGCACAATAGTCGGTCCAGCTTCTATTTCCATTGAGCTCTCTGCTTTAAAAAAGTATAAGCGTATTGAATCCGGTTTTTTAATATCGTAGACTTCTTTGGGTGTAAAGTAATATTGGTCTTTGGTGTATTGCAATAAGAAATTCTTGGCCATTTCGGCCGCTTCATCGATGTACATAGGATTTTTATTAAATGGTAGGAGTGTATCTAAGAATCTAAACTTATTTGACTTTTGAATGATGCTATTTCAGGGTGGGCCATTTTGAGGGCATTCATACATTGTTCTACCAACTCTATGAGTTCAGGATCATCTTTGTAAAAATGCCGACCGTAAGTAAATAAATAACGAATGGTATTCGCTGGGATGTCTAATGGCACTAGCGTATGTGGTATGGTACGAATAAAGCATAAGCGTAACGCTTTTGGGTCTTCTTCGTCGGATTCCATTATTTCCTCTTCCGGAGTGAAATATTCATTGGTTGTTAGATAATTATCAAGAAATTGTTCTGCCAAAAGAGCGGCATCGTCTATTGTCATTTGATCGGCTTTAATTAGATTAATTTGAATGATAGAAAAGTTGTTTTCAGAAGATCTTTTCGAATATAGTACGTTTTTTAATAGTTGTGAAAGCTACTATGAGTAGCAAAAGTAGGGGAGTTGTTAGCTCCCCGTTTTATTAATGAGTAACTGATAGTTTTTGAGACGTTCTGGCTTGTCCGGTGCTGAAAACCAATTGGTACATACCGCTATCCAAGAAGCTTACATCGGTTTGCATTGTTCCCGGTGAAACGGCAATTGTCGTCAACAAACGTCCGCTTGCATCATACAAGTTAGCTGTTACTGTTTGACTGGTTGAGTTTTCCAACGTAATCTCGCCGGTTGTCGGATTAGGATACACCTGCATATTCGCTGCCAACAAGTCATCCAAAGAGGCATTAGCAGTTTGCAAACGATTGTCTTTGTTAGAACGGGCACTATTAAAGTCTTGGTTCATACTTCTTGTAGAGGTACAAGTCGCAGGCGGATCAACTGTTACCAAGTACACCAACCCATCAGTTGTAGGCGGTGTATCCGTGTAAGTAAACAAGTTGATTGGCATAGTCGTCAAAGTTGTCCAACCATCCACATCTGTGTGGCGCTTGATCACAAAATTCGGGAACACGAATCCTTCGTAACTATCCCACGACAAGTTGATGTCGGCACCCAAACCAAGGTTGATTACCAAGTGAATGGTTTTGTGATTTTCGCTGATTTCAGACTCCACGCCACATGCATCAACCGAAGCAATTTTATACCTCCAAGAACGCACTGAAGGTGAAGCCACCAAGTCGTTGTAAATCGATTCATCCGTATACGGAACATTTGCGATCAATTGGTACAATCCTGCTTGTGATGTTTCACGATAGATATTAAACGATTCGATACCCAACGTAACCGGTTTTTCCCAAACCACGAGGTTAGTGTTGGTATTCGTATCAACTGTTACCAAACAAATGTCTACGGCAATCGGCAAAGCGGCGTCTACCTGAGCACTTAAGACAGTCGTACAGCCGTTTGCTCCAGTGGCTTCTACCACGTAGATTCCCGGTGCTAAACCTGAAATGTTTTGTGTGCTTGCTCCATTGCTCCAAACAAAGGTTTGTGCGTTATTAGAAATATTCACCAAATCGATAGAACCGTCATTGGCACAAGAAGAAGCAATCACGGTATCAATGGCAATAACAGGTCCGTTGGTATTCGAAATTAAGACATTGGTTGTTAACGTACAGCCATGAGCGTCACTTACATTGGACGTGTACATGCCGGCTGCTACGTTTGAAAGCGTACCTGTTGTAACATTCAGGTTGGTACCTAGGTCGTTGAACCAGCTATACGTATACGGCAACGTTCCACCAACATACTGAATGGTTGCACCACCATTACTGGAACCGCAAGAAGCCAAGGTAGTGGTTAAGTTGTTTACAATAATCGCTTGCGGTTCGGTAACCACATAACTGGATGTAGAAACACATCCGTCTTGGTCGGTAACGGAAACTTCATACGGTCCGGCGGTAATATTACTCAAATCTTGTGTTGTTGCACCGTTTGACCAAGCATAGCTAAGTGATCCTACTGCTCCGGTAACCGTCAAGTTGATACCTCCATCGGCTTCACCGGCGCAACTTACATTTGTAACCGCGGCTGTTTGCGTAATTCCGTTTGTTCCGATCAAAACAGATTGGGTTGAAAGACAACCGTTATCATCTGTTACCGATAAAAAGTATTGTCCGGAAGCAAGGCCGCCTACGCCCGGTTGTGTAGATCCGCTGCTCCAATAAATATCATACGGACTCAAACCTTCTGTAATGGTTACTGATGCTCCTCCGTTGGCCGAATTACAATCAGCGTCTGTTGTTGTAACATTCAACACAGGTGTTGGTGCAATGGTAACATCTACGGTACTTGTTGCCGAGCAACCGTAAATATTGGTTTTGCTGTATGATAATGTAATATTCGTAGGCGAAGATACTGGGCTGTAACCCGGAAACAAGGTATTGTTTTGAACTCCCGGTCCGGACCATGTTCCACCTTGCGGTACTGCTTTATTTACAAGGCTTATCGGCGCTGCATTCTCACAAACGGTTGCGTTAGGGAATACAAACTGAATATTCGGACCCGGATTGATGGTTATCGGAACGAAAAGTGAACCGACTTGAACCCCATTTTCAAAAAGAATCCATTCCAAGTCAACAATAGTTGGAGCAGCCACGGCATTTGTGGTAGAAATGGTAAGGTACCAGTATAAATTATCAGCTGAAGGATAAATGGTAATGGCTGACTGAGGTAAAACAGCTGTGTTTTGTGATGTACACGTCATGGTCATATTCGCATGACTGTAGTTGGGGTCTAGGCAAAAAACAGCATAATCGCCACCATTGTTAAACGAAGTTCCTTCACACATGGAAAGGTTATCGTAATCTTCGATATTGGCGTTTTGGTTGTATTCTTTCACCAAACATTTTCCAGCACTCACATAGGCTATTACGTGCACGCCGTAATAGGTCTCGGCAGCCAAAGATGTAGCGTTTGTTGGGGCTAATGACACACCCGAGGTAATCGTGCTCGATGTTGGCGCCATCGTGGTGGTGAGTTGTTTGAAATAACAAGTAGTGCTACTTCTATAAAACACAAACGCATTATCGTTTTGGGTGTCAAAGTCGAAATCTGCCAATAAAGTAGACGATTGAAGTGTGAACTCGGTTCCGAAAGTAGACCCGTTGAATGCTCTGAAGTTCAATTGTGGTGTTGCATCTGTATTTTTCCAAACGGTACAGATATTATTGGTGTTTAGTCCTTTTTCGGCTTTCATTTTGGTAGCGTCGTCAATTCCGGAAAGTGTATTGCTATTCCATACTGAGCCGTTGAATTGTTCAAACGGTAAGTAATTGCCGATATCATTTTCCTCGTGGGCTACTGTAACATTGTTTCCGACTCCAGCCCAGCTAGTAACTGCATTACCGAAGTTTCCTTGATCCAAATCGCCTGCTGCACCTGCACCTAACTGTGTTTGAGTAGCTAAGTTGATGGTGATCAAACCAACGGTAAAGGTAATGGTGCGGTTGTAATACGTAATCAATAATTGACCTGCAGTATTTGCACGAAGGCTGTAATCATCGGCATGATACGTCCACATTGGGTCACCGATTCCTTGAAATTGCCAAACGGATCCCGACCATTTATAAATATCAATGACCTCGTAAGTTGAATACATACATTTGGCACTCACCACGGGGAAATCTTCATTGACAACCACGAGTTGCAAATCAAATGAGTTGGCTGTTCCTTGTCCTGCGGTTCCAACTAATTGCCATGCGTTATTCACCCATTTACGAACCGTAATTTTACTGCTGTTGTCCGTATCGATATACGCCATGTAAAGTTGACCGTTGGGGGTGATTTCGATGTCAACTTCAGAGGCATTGTAACCGACACTTGAGCCAATAAAATTCCAAGACTGCGCATGACCAATGGTAACCAGCGACAAAAATGTAATCAGAAAGACAAATTGTTTCATAAGTTCTTGCGTTAATGCTATTTCTTACTTCGGGAAGTAAACAAAAGTAGCGAACGCAAAGTAAAGAAAAACAACGCAATGGATCAACTACTTACGATTCGTTGGTGGATTCGTATGAGTGAAATTCGGTGTTGTTTGTGTTGTTGACCGTTTGAGCAATGCTGGATGTTGAATTTTTGATGTTTGATTAGGTTTCCTTTTAATTAAAAATTAACCGTCTAATCACGTAATCTGTTTATTGTTTCCTAAACCCTCTTACTACCTAATATTCTCATCAAAAATTCAACATCAAACATCCAACATTTACTTATAGTTTAATAAACTGCATCGTGTGTGATTCACCAACTTTCACCATGTAGATTCCAGCTTGCAAATGCTCCAAGTTCAACACATTGGTTCCGTTCATAAAGCTACCGGCATACTGTAATTGTCCGTCAACACTGTATACAGTTACAGCAATTTCGTCTGTTGCATCTGAAATGCGCACAGTTAACTGATGGCTAAACGGATTCGGGTAAACCGATACCAAGGCATTACCAATCAACTCATCAATGGAGTTATTTGAATCGCCGGTTCCATTTCCGGTTGCGAATTGACCTTTGTCTTTATTGGAACGAGCCGAGTTAAAATCTTGGGCTTTTTCCGCCGTACAAGGAGTCGCGATACTCATATCTACATAATAATCGATTCCGGTAAGACCGGCCGGAGGAAAATCGTTGTAAACCGTGGTTCCAAAAGGTACAGACGGGATCAATGCTTGCCAACCATTTTGGTCGCTATAACGGTAAACGATGTATTCCAATTCAACCAATCCTTCGTAATCATCCCAGTAAATATCGTTTGATCCGTTCCCTACATTCACAATTGCATTTAAGTGCATGGTTTTGTGTGGATTGGAAATCGGCCCTTCAACACCGCAGTCGTTTAAAGCAGAGATCTTATAACGCCAAGAACGATCAATTGGCGAGGCAACTACATCGTTGAATAAGGACTCATTGCTAGCTTGAACCGTATCGATGAGCATAAAATTACCTGCAACCGCATTTTCGCGATAGATGTTGTAATGGTCTATTCCGAAGGTATCCACTTTTGACCAAATAACTAGGTTGGTTGTAGTAGCCGTATCAACTGTTACAAGACAAATAGGCTGTAATATCGGAGCTTTCACGCCAACTTCCATTGTTTTTCCGGAATGACACATTTGACCGTTGAAAGGACTCGGTCCGCTTTCAACCGTAATGGTATAACTTCCCGAAGCAAGGTTGTAATTGTCTTTGAGCGGATTTCCGTTTGACCAAACAAATGATGAAGCTGTTACCGGTCCACCACTTTGGTCCATTTGAAATTTGATCAAAATGGCTCCGTTATCCGTATTACAAGTTGCTGGAATGATACTGTCGATGATATCCACCGCCTGATAATCGTCTAATTGAAAATCAAATAATTGTGGACATCCGGTGGCATCAGTTACTTGTACTTGGTACAAACCGTAAGGGACACTATATAAATCACCTGTTGTTTGACCTTGGCCAATCCAATCGAAGGTATACCCTCCGGCGCCTCCGCTATAAGTTCCATAGATGCTTCCGTTGCTGACTCCACAATCCGGATCATACGTTGCGAAACTTGCTGTAATAGGTGACGGTTCGGTAATGGTATAGGAATACGTTGCTTGACAACCCGAAACATCGTAAACCGTGACTTCGTAATTGCCCGGAGCAAGACTGGTAAGAGACGTTGTAGAATAACCGTTTGACCACAATACTTCATAATTGGCACTACCTGTCACGTTTAAGGTGATACTTCCGTCATTAGCGCCATTACAAGTAACGTTACTAACGTTTGCTGTTGCACTGATTCCGGAAATATCCACATTGGCAAAACCGGTAACATTACAACCAAACTCATCTTTTACAGCGTAATAATAAGCTCCCGGAATGAGGTTGGCAATAGCTAATGTTGTTTCGCCGGTACTCCATTCTACGGTTGTATTGGTTGAAGTGCCCGGTGTAAAGAGCACATCAGCTGTTCCTGTTGCAGCACCGCAAGCACTTGGTGTAGTTGTAGTAGAAGCTGTTCCTACAGTAGCGAATGAAAAGGTTACTCCCGTTTCTACGATACATCCACCAACGCTTACACGATAATAAATGGTTCCGTTCGGGTTGGTAATTGACATCTCTCTTCCATCGATTACCGAACTTGGCAAATCATAACCGTTAAGTGTAAACATTCCTTGGTCTACATAACTCACATAATTGGCAAGATCGATCAGGTTTTCGTTGTTACACAAGGTAAGCGGACTGGAAGAAAACGTAACATTCGGTGCGGAAACGGAGGTAGAAATAACCGGCAATGTATCGTTAAACTGGTTCCAACCATCTGTATACGTAATAATCACGGCGTCATTACCTGATGAGGTAAACGTACCGTAGATTTTAAATTTTGATGTGGAAGGAAGTCCGGGATAATAACCAAATGCAACTGCCGATAGGTTACTGATAACACCGAATTGCGAGGAAACATTTACGATACGAACTTTATCGTTGTCTTCGTCCATGTATTCCACTAACGGATAAATTTCATTTTCATGTCCTACACAAATACCAGAGTTTGGAGTGTCAGATCCCGGATTCAGGTAAGGTTTGCGATTCAATACAGCATATTCGAACATACCGTTGTTGAGCCCGCTTGCCCATTGAGTAGACAAATGTTGCTCAGCGTTATCCAAAGACATTGAACACGTTCCGGCATTAAGCGACGGATCTCCAAAATAGAGTTTCGGACCAATAGAATCCCAGATTCCGGTGCTATTGTCTTTGCGGTACACATAAAACTTATCGGCCGATCCTCCACCGTCTGATTGAAAGCTCGACATTAAATACGAATAGTTCGCATTTTCAACCGATACGTAAGCTGTTTGGTAAACGTTAAATCCAACAGTTGGGGTAGAAGATGTGGCAATATTGATGGTGGCCGTCGTAAGCGGAATCTGCCACGTTTTCACCTGGGAAATTTCGCGAACATGCACAACCGGTGCAGCAATACCGTCGCCTGTAAAGTAAAATTGGGCATTGCTGGATACAGCTCCATTTAAAAGGATTTTTCCATCACCAGAACCAGCTGAGTTGTAACCTGTAATCACTGCAAGGTTTGAAGGTGAAGTAACCCCAATGATATCATCGGTACTGGAAAGTCCACAATAGATGGCTGAAGGAGATATGTACAATTCCAACGGATCGTAGGAAGCACTGAAATTGTTGTTCGGATTTAAAAACGTTGTGTAGTTGACATTGTCTGTCCAGGTATTTGTACCGATATCGAATCGTGATAAATAAACATACGAGTAATTTTCAACGCGCAAAACATACAGGTCATTGTTGTTCCCTGCTCTGAGTTTCCAGTGATTGGAAGCCATGGAAGATGTCATAGGCAATGAAAATTGAGCAAATGTATTACCGGTAATATCGTAAGTATACACGATATAATCCATTGAACTTCCAACCACAATATACAGGATATTGTTTTTGGTAATTGTTCGAATGCTGGTTGTGTAATTGGTTGTAGGCAAACTAGCAACTGTTGTCCATGAACTGGCGTCGGGATTGTAGATACTAACTTCCAACTGATACCCCGACGAATCGTGCACATGATATAGTTTTCCATCAACCATTGTTTGGCTTGAAGGAAAACTGGCAACACCATAATCCGGGTTGTTGAGGAAAGACCACGTGTAGGCTTGAGACCAACCGAGTCCTGTGAACAACAAAAGAAAAGAAACGAGCAGTAGATTTTTCATAATTCTGTTTTATTGCTTAACGATCCGGATTGTTTGTCGAACCGCATTCAAATTAAAGGTAATGAAGTAAATGCCTTTGGAATAGCCATTCATATCGAATTGAGTTTCCAATGTACTGATGGTACTTGTGTGTAGCAATTGACCATCAATCGAACGTACTTCCATGTTCATTTTTCGTGCATCTAATTGTGAAATGGTAAGCATTCCATCAGTAGGATTTGGAGCAACAGTGATGCCGTCCAAGTACAATTCATCTATTCCATTATTGGAATCACCTGTTCCGTTACCGGTAGAGAATTGACCTTTTTCTTTGTTGGAGCGAGCCGAGTTAAAATCTTGCGCTCTCCAAACTACCGCCGTACATGTAGCATCCAATTGAATTTCCACCATATAATCCAACCCTAAAGTTGTGATTGGTGTGTTGTCGGTGTACGAAAATAGATTGGTTGGAACCGTTGCAACGACTTCCCAGCCATTAGCATCCGTATAACGCGAAACGATGTAATTGCTAAAAGCAGCACCTTCGTAAGCATTCCAGTTAACGGTAACGTTCACTCCGGCATTATCGATTACATCTAGGTGGATGGTTTGATGTGCGGCGGAAAGAGGTCCTTCTACTTCACAGGCGTTTACAGCTGAAATCTTATAACGCCAAGAGCGCGAAAGAGGAGAAGCAACCACATCGTTGAAAAGCGACAAATTTGTTGCCTGAACCGTATCAATCAAGGCATATTCTCCTTGGATAGATGTTTCTCTGTAAATTTTGTAATAGGCAATTCCAACTGGTTGAACCGGTTCCCAAACAACTAGGTTGGTTGTAGTAGCACTATCAACGGTAACCACACAGATATCATTGCGCAATGGTTTTACTACCGGAAGATTCCATCCTTTGATGGCATGACAGTTATTGGAAAGACTCAATGTGCAGATGTAAAGATCTGGTAAAAGATCAGTAATATCTTCGGTAGTCGCTCCGTTTGACCAATCAATGGCGGTAATTGTTTCACCAACAGGGACATCCGGATATGTATCAATTGCTCCTGTTGCAGCTCCGCAATTGGTTCCGGTAACGGTTCCATAAATAAATCCACCACCCAATTCACTGATGTAAACGGTGTTTACTGTGATACAGTTATTAGCGTCGGTAGTAGTCAATGAATAGATTCCCCAAGGCAGGTTTGATGTATTGGGTCCGGTATCGCCATTGCTCCATGCATAGGTGTAAGGGGCCGTTCCTCCTGTAGTTACATCTACATCAATTGCTCCTGTTGAAGTTTGACAAGCTGAGAATGTTTCGATAACTTGAGTAGCCAAAGGTGTAGGCTCTGTTATTACAAACGTTTTGGAAAGCGAACAACCAGTAGCATCGGTAATATTCACCGTGTAATTTCCTGCAGGCACACCTGAAAGGTTAAGGGTTGAATGACCTGAACTCCAAATTACGGTCAAGGGTGCAGTCAATCCTATAGGAGTTAAGGTGATAGCTCCGTTTGATTGACCGTTGCAGGCAACATCCGTGATTGCAGCCGTTACATCTGTGCCGGCAGCCACAATTTCAAAATACTTATTCACCGTACAATTGTTGGCATCGATAAGTGTGTAGCTGTATTGTCCTGCAGCAAGGCTATTGACGTTATTCACATTTTGTTCACCCGAACTCCATTGCGACAATGGGTAAGGAGTTGCACCTCCCGAAACCAAAGCAGACGCTGTTCCGGTATTTCCGTTACAAATGGTTGGCGTTTGTGTAATGTTTACATCCGGAGAAATATGGTAGGTAATAGGAACAGTAATGGTATAAAAACAGATTCCATTGTCGTAACTGTAAGAAAGGGTTTGAAGATCTTCAGCCGCTAACAAGCTATTGTCCGTGTCATATATTCCGTTTGGAAAGTCAATTTCCAATAAGTTATCATAGAAGTTTCCACCAGGCATGGATACGAAATCATTCAAATCAACCAATCCTTGACCGGAACAAATATCCAGAGAAGAAACATTAAAAGTTGGTGGATTGGAAGACACAACCGTAATCGCTGGTAAGACAAGTACCACTGTATCCATTCCGTCGGTCACTTTGATGCTCAACGTAGCAGTTCCTGGAATAGTTCCCATGGCATACAAACTGAATGCATTTGAGCCTAATGGTGTAAATCCTGCGTTAATCGGATCAATAATGGAAAGATCAGAAGACTGGATTTCCAAAATGGTGACTACATCAAGATTGTCATCAATGATCCCGAAGTTGCCGAAAACGGTATTGGATTGTCCCTCGCACAATTGTGGCGTTTGATTTAAGGTGTTCTGATCCAAATACGGAACTGAATTTGTCAAGTAATACGAACGTTTCAGCAGCGTTGGGTCGTAGAAACTGACCGCAAAACGTTTTTTGTTGTTGGAATAACTCATACGGTGTTCCGTAGGGCTGTTTGTTGCCAGAAGATAACTTCCTGGAGTACCAATCGTGTCGAACACATTTGTTGAAAGTTTATGTGTTACAACATAGGTGCTGTACGGTCCAGCGTTGGAAGGACTGTAATTATTGAAAAGGAACATGTTATCTGAAACACCGGCTGTTGCACCGAGCGAATAGTTTTCAGGAATAGTTCCGATATAAGTAGACGGTGACAAAACGCCGTTCTCATAAATGCGTTCCATCGAAGCAATATTTCCAAAATCATAGGCTGAAATGTGCACTTTGCTAATACCGTCTGAATTAATCAGGAATGTATTACTGCTCACAGAACCCGGATTAAAGATTTCGCCATTTACAGCAGAAGGCAAATAAGGAACAATTACGTTGGCCAATGGTCCGGCTTTCAGAAAATAAGCTTTGTAAGATGGGTTTTGTACAGCAATGGCCATGAAAACCGAATCGCCGGCAACTGTCATGTCAAAAGTGCTTGGTAATTGAGAGGCGGGAAGTGTAACCGCTTGACTTGTAACGGTATTGGATCCGTAATCGACGCGGCTAACTTGTAATCCCGTTCCGGAACTTAGCATGTAAAGCAGGTAACCGCAAGAAGAATTGGTTCCCATTTCAAAATCGACACCAGTAGTGGATTGGTAGCCAGGCAGCAAAAAAGAAGAGTATTGCGCAGCGGTTCCGTTGGATACCAAATAAGTTTTCCATAAAGGGTTACCAAAACCATCACTCATGTACACCATGAAGTAGATTGAGTTTCCGTTTTTACGGGATTTAATCGTCTGGAAAACAGCGTATGTATTCTCGTTGTAGATATTGGTCCATCCGGTTCCAGTTATATATTCGTCGATATACAGTTTTATTCCGAAGCCGTCGTCGAACATATAAGCTGTATAAATCCGTCCGTCTTCCGCAATGGAAACGTCTCCGGCTCTTGCAGCGTTACTTCCAGGTCCTTGAACAAGCGGTGCATCAGGCAAAGGATGCCAAGTATGTGTTTGTCCGAATGTGGTGTAAGAAAGAAGAAGAACTAAAGCTAGAAATGTATTTTTCATGAGGCAGTAATAATATCAACAACAAATCTAGTGAAAGAGATAAACAATAGAAAGAAATCGACCTGTCCAATGAATAATTCGACGGACTAATTGATTAAATGGAGATTTTGTCCTCGTTTTTAACCGAACTTTTGGTAAATTTTTCTTTCAGAAGTCAGATTTTCAAGCAAAAAGCGCTCGAACCACTTCATCGATTCTAGTACATTGGATTAATTGGATCGAATAATTGCTTTGATCGAGTCCTTTGTTGTAGGAAGAAACCACAATTTTTTCAAAACCTAGTTTTTCTGCTTCTCTAATGCGCTGGTCGATTCGGTTGACAGGTCTAATTTCCCCGGATAGACCTACTTCGGCAGAACAGCAAATTGATCGGTCGATGGCAATATCGGCATTGCTTGAAAGCACAGCTGCTACTACACCCAAGTCAATTGCAGGATCATCCACCCGAATGCCGCCGGCAATATTCAAAAAGACATCTTTTGCACCTAACTTAAATCCACAGCGTTTTTCCATAACGGCCAACAACATATTGAGGCGTCTAAGATCGAACCCGGTAGATGAGCGTTGCGGAGTTCCGTATGCTGCGGTGCTTACCAAGGCTTGCACTTCTATGAGCAAAGGTCTCAATCCTTCCAACGTTGCTGAAATGGCAACGCCACTCAATCCGGAATCGCCATTTGAAATGAGGATTTCCGACGGATTTTCAACAGCGCGTAAACCGCTTCCGCTCATTTCATAAATGCCCAATTCATTGGTGCTACCGAAACGATTTTTGATGCCGCGAAGCAAACGGTATACATGGTGTTGATCGCCTTCAAATTGAATCACACAGTCAACCATGTGTTCCAATACTTTTGGTCCGGCAAGTGATCCTTCTTTGGTAATGTGCCCGATAATAAATACAGGCACTTCGGTCATTTTCGCATAACGAAGCAATTGCGCCGTACATTCTCTGACCTGTGAAATACTTCCCGGAGCACTTTCAATGGCTGAACTGAAAAGTGTTTGAATGGAATCGATGATAATCAGCTGTGGCGAGGTTTCTTCCGCTTGTTTGAAGATGTTTTGAATATTGGTTTCGGTAAGGATAAAACATTCCTTGTTTTGCTGACCAATGCGTTCAGCGCGCATTTTGATCTGCTGATCGCTTTCTTCTCCTGAAACATACAGCACGCGCAATTGTACTTGCACGGCGAGTTGCAGAAGTAATGTCGATTTTCCAATTCCAGGTTCACCACCAAACAACACCAATGATCCGGGTACCAAGCCATTTCCCAATACACGGTTGATTTCCGGATCGGGAAGTTGAATACGACGTTGACCGTTGGTTTCAATGGATTGCAATGATTGTGCTTTGGCACTTCTTCCGGATGAGGTTGAAAATGCTACAATTTGTGGCAATTGTTTTTCAACGATTTCCTCAACAAAGGTGTTCCATTCATTGCAAGACGGACATTTCCCCAACCATTTCGGGGTTTCATAACCGCAGTTTTGACAGAAAAAAGCTGATTTTACTTTTGCCATAGGGAATATTATAGAAAAGTGGGGTCACGATTAATCGCGACCCCACTGTTTTTAAAACTACTAATTTTTAACTAAAATGATCCTAATTATTTTACCACAACCGTTTTAGTTGTTGTGCCTTTATCAGAAGTCAATCGTACAAAATAAACGCCTTTTGCAAGGTTGGTTACTTCAAAGCTTGCCTGACCTTGAGCGGAACGGATAGTTGAAACAACTTGTCCTGTAGGGCTCATCAACGTCACTTCTTTCACGCCTTCGATCAAAGACATTTCAATGTTCACTGCTTTATCTGCAGGATTCGGGTAAACAACCCATTCTTGCTGAAGTGCTGTGATTTCTTGTACATTATCCGGACCAACACAGAATATTTGAGAATTGCTGTTTCCGAAATTTGCCTGAGCTTGCGTTAAACCTGCAACCTGAACCGAGTTGGCATCAACAAGCGTATACGAACCGTCGCCATTGGTACAATCGGTATTTGAAAGTCCGTCGCCCCATGTATCGTTGATCACAAATTTGTAGCAACCTGCAGTTAAGCAAAACGATTGGTTGATTGTTTGACCTGCGTTAACATCAGAATAAGAACCACCACTGTAGTAAACAATCGATGCAATATTCGGATCTTGAACGGTCCATGAAATTTCTGTTCCGTAGCAGTCAAGAACCAATGTTAAATCGGCTGTTTCACCGTTTACAACTACTGTAAAGCTTGAAGAAACAGCGTTGTTTCCGCTATTTTGGTCGGCACTTCCGTTCGGGTTGGTGACGTTTGCATCAAAGGTATGCGAGCCACCTGCCAATGTGTTTGTAGGAAGAGTGACAACTTCAGAAGCATATTGCGCCAAGTTACCTGTCCAGTTGAATACTTGATTGATATTTCCATCGTATCCGTAATTGATATCTGCAGAAGTCAACGGATCGGAACCATTATTAGTGATTGTTACAGTTGGTGAAACGGTTGCAGAACAAAAAGTTCCTGAAACTCCAGCCAAACTTCCAACACCTGCGTCAATGGTATTTCCCGGACCTGCAGGATCTACACCATCAATGAAGTCAACACCAGTATTTGCCGGATCGAGCCAGTTGCTCAAGCGAGAAGCATCAGCTCCGCCACCAGTCCATGAAAGGAAGAATTTACCATATTCATCTGATAAATCGGCACCGCCACAAGCTGAAGCACCACCGTGTAACTGACCTATAGTGCGGTGATTTTGATCAAACAACGGTGATCCTGAAGAACCGCCTTCGGTTACGCCATTGTCCCAATCGGTTACGCCCCAGTGACTATCTGCAGGACAGCCTGGCCAAGAAGTTGAAATCAATGCTTGATTTTCAAACGAAATTTTCATGATATCTCCAGAAGGGTGGTGAATGCCAACAGCTGAAGTTGCCGCAACATCTGTACGGTTCCAACCATTATAATAAATTCCCCATGCAGCATTTGGAGCAGTATTCAATTCAGTTAATGTGAAATCGGAAGCAGCTGAATTGGCACGCAACGTTCCACCGTTTACAGTCATGTTTGTAGGACCATTTACAGAAGCGGCAGCTGTTGCACAATCTGCTTGTCCGGCTGGTGATTCCCAACGGAATCTGAACACCCAACTTCCAGGAGTTGTACCGCAGTGATTGGCTGAAAGGAAGTAAGGTATAATTGTTCCGCTGGTATTGTTTACCAATGAACCGGTACAGAATCCACCTCCGTTTACCATCATGGCAACTGCATTGCGTTGGTTTTCCCAACCCGCACCGATCGGACAGTTAACGTCATACATACAATCACCCGAATCGTTGAGTGCTTTGAGTTCTTTTTCCAAGTCGAAGTACCCGTGAACAACTGTTCCGAGAACTAATTTGGACTGACCTGCAACCGCAGCCGGTTCAAGTACTTCAATCACAATCGCATCGCTGTGAATGAGTTCCGTTCCCAATACCTTGTTCGCGTTGTTGTTCAATGAAGTATGTGCACCGATAAATTCGGTTTTTTGTTTATCAAATAAATACAAACGTGTTCCTTGAGCCAATTCGAACTCAGAGAAAATCACGTTTAATGACAATGCGCCTTCAGAATGGATAATTAATTGACGGAGCACATTACCATTGGGTAATAGTTGCATTTCAGCTTCTTGCATCACATTGATGTTGACTTGTTGTTCAACACCGAAGCGCATGTTTTTTTCAAAGCTATTCGCTCTTCTGTCAAGCTCAGCAGTTTGAGCTGCGAGGTTGTCTACCAACGGCATTTCAATGGTTTTCTTGGTCGAGGTTACCTTGCCATTCCAGGAGATCGGTTGACCAAGCTGTTCCGTCTGAGCCGACAATTGCAACGCCGACAGAAAGAACGCACCTAAGAGTAATTGTTTTTTCATAGATTTATTTTTGGAGAGTATATACAGGGTAACGTTATTGAACTCGCTTAATGCTGCATCCGCGCGGTGGAGTAGTGTTTTCGGATACTTTTTGACCGGAAACGTGATCGCGCAATGCTTGTTGCAAGTAGTTTTTATCTTCTTTTCGTTTACCGTCAACGGTGTTATCAATGGCGCCTTGATAAATCAATTCGCTGTTTTCGTTGAAGAAATAAACGTGTGGAGTTGTCTTTGCGCCGAAGGCATCAGCAACCGCTGCATTTTCATCTACCAAATATGGCATGGTATATGCTTTTTCACCGGCTCTAGTAATCATTGCTTCCATGGAATCATCGCCTGTGCGTTTTGCAGCATTCGAATTAACAAGTACAAATCCTACTCCGGATTCTTTCGCGAGTTGGTGCAACGCATTGTATTGTACTTCCCAGCCGGCAAAGCTTTCGCTTCCAACAACAAATGGACAGGTATTGCAAGAAAACACAACAATAAGGCCTTTTTTACCCATCAATTTGGATAAGTTATATGCACTTCCGTCAGTGGCTTTCATGTCTGTGTCGGCCATTGGTAACTTATCACCGATCTTTAATCCGGTTTGTTTATCATCTCGGGTTGAGAATGTAAAAGATGCGCTCACCAGCGCGATTAATGCTATAGCAAAGAGGTTTCTCGTTTTCATTCGTTTGAACTTTTATCTTATGATTGGAAATCCAATAAATTTACCCAATCTTTGTTTGAAACTCACAAATTACGATAAATTGCCATTATGAGAGTACTATTTAGTTCACTTTTTTTGCTGTTTACAGGATTCCTGAATGCGCAAACGTTTGAAATTCCGGCAGAAGGATTTCCTTTTTATCAAGTGTTGGAATGGAAGGGACAAGGAGCCGTTTTGTTGAGTCGCGATCCTTCATTGAACCAAAAACAAGTGTATTTGACGTTCGTTGCAAATGATGGCAAGAGTTCTTGGAATGAAAATTTTAGTCCCGGTGGTAAAGAGTTTTTTTACATTTCCGAAGATGGCGGCAGGTACGTTTATTTTCTTGAGCATTTGGAATTGAAAAGTGGTAAAATCAGTTTTCACCAACTCAATATTGCGGGCAACATCAAAAGCAATTCGGTTTCTTTTGCCGCAGCGTTGAAAAAAATTGGCGATTTCCCACCAGAGGAATTGACGTTGCTTGACATTGTTACTTCCGAAAAAGCATTGATTTACTTGTTTTCTCACACCAACAACGGAACCAAGAAAAAATCGACCATTGCTATTACCATGACGCATAACAACTTCTTGGCGTATGCTACTTTGGTGGCGCAAAACGTTACGGGGTCCAACAAAGTAGAAGATCAGGTTTCGTGGTACATGGCAGGTGAAACAGGCGAATCGATTGTTTATGCAGCGCGAACACACGCCGGTAAAGATGCAGGTTGGTTGGTAAAACAATTTTCACCGAAAGGCGATTTGCAATCGGAGTTTACGATCAAAGCCAATAAAATGGTCTTTTTAGAGCATGCCCGTGTTGGTTTCGGAACCCGTGGAAGTGCGTTGTTGAAACGCGTAGAACCGATGGAAAAAGGAACCTTGGTAGTGAATAACGGTACGTATTATGTGGGCGGAGTAGAAATGGTCAACAATGCTGCCAACTTGGTAACTTACGTTTTAAAAGACAACGAATGGGTGAAATCGGCGAGTTCTCCGGTAAGCGCTTACAATGTGAAAAAAGGACTTGAAGTAGGCTATTACCCGATGAAAGAAGGTATTGGCTGGTATGTTAAATCAACCACTACAGAAGGTCATTTTCATTCATACTCCGATGCGGTCGGAATTGTTTCCGGTGCCATCAATCAACAAACAAATAATCCGAGCAGGTTACTTACAGCCGAATTTACAGGTAAATTTGTGGCCAGTTTAGCAACTCGATGGTTGGTTTTTGCAATAGCGCAATTGCCAAGTAAGGGTGCCGTTTCTTTTGAATACGTGGAAAAATGATTATTGGAATTTGTGGCGGCAGTGGTTCCGGGAAAACTACTTTATTGAAGCGTTTGGCTACTCATTTTGAGCAGATGAAACCAACCGTCTTCTCAATGGATAATTATTATTTACCAATTGAAGATCAGTTGCTTGATGCCAATGGCCAGGTTAATTTCGATTTACCGAGCGCCCTGGATGAGCAACAATTGATTTCAGATTTACGACGCCTCAAAAACGGCGAAGCCATCGAAGTAAAAGAATACCATTTTAACGCTCCTCCGGGTAAAAATGTGCTGATTACACTGGAACCTTCGCCTGTGATTATTGTGGAAGGATTGTTCCTTTTTCATTACAAAGAAGTGCGTGAAATGCTGGATTTTTCCGTTTTTATGGATGTTGATCCTCAAACTCAGTTGGATAGAAGGTTGTACCGTGATCAGGAAACACGTGGTTATTCCAGAGAGGCCATTCTTTACCAATGGGAACACCATGTTATTCCGTGCTTTGAACAGTTTTTAATGCCTTATGAAGACGTTGCCGACTTTCATTTCAAGAATGACAATCTAGCCGATCAGGAGTTTGATCGTTTGCTGGAATGCCTCAGTCATAAACTCGAATGGTTAAACGTGTAAGTCAGTTTTTCAGAACCTTTGGGCTTCAGGTCGCTATTGCAGTAACTGCCCTGTTTATCATTATTACACACAGCCACATCCAACAAGATGTGCATGCCGATTTTAAAGACTTTCAAGGTCGGTTTTCCAAACTCGAAGAGCAACTCAATGCTTTTACCACTAAAGCAAACAAGTGTTTAAAACAAGAAGGTCGACTAGGTCTTACCGAGGAATACAGCGATTCGGAAAACGATAATTTTTTTCTTCATGTTTACCACGGTGATTCGCTGGTTTTCTGGAACACGAATCATTTACCTGTATACTCCTTCGCCGAGCTGCATTTCCCGATTGAAGGTGTGGTGCGTTTGCAAAATGGCTGGTATTATACCAAAGTTCTGAAAAACAAGAACACCTTGTGCGTGGGGTCGTTTCTCATTCAACATGCGTATCCGTATGAAAACGAGCAATTAAGAAACACCTTCAACACTAACCTGAGTTCTTCTATCGGAACCATTTCGCTGGATTCAACCAAAGGAATTACCGTTAAAAGTCTCAAGGGCGATTTTCTTTTCAACGTACAGCAAACATTAGAAGATGCCGATAGGGGCTTGGAAGAAACCTCGTTGTTCGGAAGCTTCATGCTGATCATTATTTTATTCTGGATACAGTTGAATCGCTGGTTTCCGAGTATCTGGACGCGGATTGTGTTGGTTACAGTTTTCACCGCTCTCAGACTTTGGAGTCTAAACGCTAATTTTCTAGAAGGTTTTGTTCACAGCGATTTATTCGATCCAGCGGTACTGGCATTGGGAGAGTGGACGCCTAATTTGGGAGAATTGGTGATTTCGTTTGTCCTGTTTTTATTCATCATCAACACCTTATTACATGCTTTGGAAAAGGTGCGTCCCAACCATCGTTTTTCAAAGATTTCTTTGCTTTTACTGCTCATTGCTTTTCCGGTATTATCCTGGTGGATGGGCTCTGTGGGTCAGCAAATCGTGGAAAACTCCTCCATTCCGCTTCAATTAGATCAACTCTTTTCACTCACACGCTTCTCGCTCTTCGTGCTCTTGATAGTGGGAGTTGCCGGTTTTGCTTACCTCTTGCTGTTTTTTGAAACGATCAATTCCTTTTTGCGATCTGGTTGGAGTAAACGCATGCTCACGTTGATTTGGTTAATAACCACGTTGGTGTATATCCTTGTGAGTTGGTGCATCGGAAGTAATTGGAATGCCATCTGTTGGCCGGTCATACTTTGCGCAATTATCATGCTGGCCGTTTTGCGGAACCTGCAAACATGGAATTTTTCGCTCGTATTGCTATTGTTGCTCATTTATTCCGTGGGAGCCACTTCGAGCTTTTATACCTTTTCGCAAACCAAGGAACGCGCCGAACGCGAGTTATATGCCAATCAACTGGCCGATGATCAGGATATCAATACGGAAATCGAATACCTCAGTACCAAACAACATTTGCTGGAAGAACCTTACTTGCAACGATTGACTTCGCTGAAAGACAGACCCAATCCGTCGGCATTGAAAGAAGCACTCGAACGACGCATTTTCAACGGTTTTTGGGAACGTTATGATATCGATTTCTATTATTACCAACTCACCGATTCGGTTTCGAAAATCAACGGCGAAAGTCAACGCGATTTTGAACAACTGATCAACCGACACGGAATGGCTTCCGAATTGGATTCATGCGTGTTTCTGATCAAGGATTATACAAGCCAGTACAGCTATGTGATTCGCGAGAAAATTCAAACACCAACGGCAAGTATTTGGTTGTATTGTACGTTGAAATCGAAGAAAATTCCGGAGGAAATCGGTTTTCCGCGTTTGCTGATTTCTGATAAAGCGAAGGTGTTTGAATCCTTGGAAAACTTTTCCATTGTGAAATACTACGACGGAAAATTGGTCAATAAATACGGTGATTACAGTTTCCCTTATTCGGCTGATGCGTGGAAAGAAACGCGAAAAGGATCGAAGCGCTTTTTCAATAAAGACGGCTACAATCACTTTATGCTCAAGCGCGGAAAAAATGACATGATTATTCTCTCGAAGCAAGATTCGAGTTGGGTAAATGGTGTTACCACGATGGCTTTCCTGTTTGTATCGTTCGGTTTGTTGCTGGCCATTTACAGTTGGTTCAAAGCGAAAAACAAGCGCTTGGCTTTTAGAAGATTGTCGTTGGCGGTAAAAATTCAAGTGGTGTTGGTGGGCTTGGTTTTTCTTTCCTTGCTCGGATTTAGCATCGGAAGCGGCACCTTCGTGAAAAACCAATATGCACAGTATACCGATGATGTGATTCGCGAAAAACTGCAATCGGTTGGAACGGTTGGTAAATTGCGCTTGGGTAATTTTGTAGACATCAACGACACCTCCAATAGCGGTGAGTTGGAATATTACCTGCGCAACTGGTCACAGATTTTTGTTACCGATGTGAATGTTTACGATATCCGCGGACAGCTCATCGGCTCTTCACGACCGAAAATATACAACATCGGTTTGCTAAGTGAGCAGATGAATCCGTTGGCACGAAAAGCGCTCATGTTCGACAAAAAGAGCGAATACATTCACCAAGAACGGATCGGATCGTTGAATTACCTTTCGGGTTACATTCCGTTTTTCAATGATGACGGAAGACTGATAGCGTACCTCAACATTCAGCATTTCGATCAGCAAAACGAATTTGAAAGTCAGATCCAACACTTTTTGGTGGCCATCATCAACGTATTCATGATTCTCCTTGCCCTTTCGATTGTGGGCGCTATTTTGGTTTCCAACTGGCTTACTTCGCCTTTGCGGATGATTCAACGCAGTTTCTCAAGCATGGAATTGGGTAAAAACAATCAGGCAATCGATTACCAAAGTAATGATGAGCTGGGCGATTTGGTGCGCGAATACAACCAGAAATTGGTGGATTTGGAAACAGCTGCCGTTCAATTAGCACAAAGTGAACGTGAAAGTGCCTGGCGCGAAATGGCGAAACAGGTAGCGCATGAAATTAAGAATCCGCTCACGCCAATGAAACTTTCCATTCAGCAATTGCAGCGTGTTTTTGATCCGAACGATCCGCAATCGAAACAAAAAATCGATCGGGTGGCACAATCCATTATTGAACAAATCGACGCACTAACATCTATCGCCAACGCGTTTGCCAACTTCGCCAAAATGCCTCAACCAGTGGTTGAAAAGCTGGAATTCAGGACGTTTTTGGAGTCGATCGTTGCGGTTTTTGAATCACAAGAAAGTTGCAAGGTGAGTCTTACCGCTTTACAGGAAGCTATTTACGTTGAAGGCGACAAGGAAATGTTGTTGCGCGTAATCAACAACCTGATTACAAACGGTATTCAAGCTATTCCAAGCGATCGGAAAGGAAATGTGCGTATTCTCTTAACGGCTGATGATTCGACTGTTTCAGTGACCATTACTGACAACGGATGCGGCATTCCGGAAGAACAATTGTCGACCATTTTCGAACCGTATTTCACCACAAAATCTACCGGAACCGGTCTCGGACTTGCCATGGTGAAACAAATTGTGGAAGGCCATTACGGCAGCATCGAGGTCAAAGAAACCAGTGAGGCTGGAACGACCATGGTGTTGCAATTTCCCCGGGTTTCGTAAACCGTTTCCACACTCCTATTAAATTAGTATGTACACGAAGCCGAACATGGGAGATGTGTAAATGCAAAGCATTAGTATGTAACGATTTACTACAATATTGAATGCAATTTTATCCCTTATAAGTATTAATCTTAATTGGATAGAATATGAAAAATGCATTCCTTTTTGCGGTAGTAATTAGTTTTATTACAATGGCCGTAACAACAAAAGAATCCGTCAAAAATGATTTTTCGACTTCTAATTTGACATCAATCAATGAAAAGTACAAAGCTTGTATTGATGCTTGTAACACCTGTATCAAGTCTTGCAACAGTTGTGAAAAAATGTGTTCAAAGATGGACGCAAAAAAAATGTCAAATTGCATTCAATTGTGCAAAGAAAGTGTTGCCATCTGCACTGCTTCAAGTCAACTTATGACTTTAAATAGTGAAAGTGCTAAAGCTATTTGCAAAGAATGCGCTATCATTTGCGAAAAGTGTGCGAAAGAATGCGAAAAACACGACATGGCAGATTGTAAGAAATGCGCCACAGATTGTCGCAAAACTGCAAAGCTATGTAAAGAGATGCAATAGCTAGACTCGCTTTAACTAGATTTGGACTTAGACTACCTAATTTCTCCACCTGCTTCAAATCCTTTTTCAGGAATCATAAAGCTCAGTTTTCCTTCTTCGTTTTCGGCCATTAAGATCATTCCCTGCGACTCTACACCACGAATTTTACGAGGAGCCAGGTTCATCAACACGGCAACTGTTTTCCCGATCACTTCCTCTGGTGCGTAATGCTCAGCTATTCCTGAAACGATGGTGCGTGTATCCAAACCGGTATTTACGGTCAATTGCAGTAATTTATCGGCTTTCGGCACGCGAATGGCATCTACAATGGTTCCCAAACGAATGTCCATTTTGGTAAAATCATCAAAAGACGTTTCCTCTTTTTGCGGAGGAAAATTGCTTACAGCAGGCTGAGAAGCGTGCAAAAATTCTACTTCGCGGGCCACAAACTCATCATCAATTTTGGGGAACAAGATGGTAGGAGGAAGTGTTTGATGTCCTGCAGAAACAAGTAAACCACCAGCCGCATCCCAATCCTGCGCTTCAATATTCATAAAGGCACGCAGTTTTGTTGCTGTTTCGGGCAAGAATGGATCCAATACCAACCCAAGGTTTGCGGTAATTTGCAACGCAATGTGCATGATGGTTTCTACACGTTTCGGATCGGTTTTTACCAACTTCCAAGGTTCGTTATCTGCCAGGTATTTATTTCCGATGCGTGCCAATTGCATGGCTTCGGCTTGTGCGTCGCGCAGTTTGTATTGGTAAACCAATTGGGCTATTCGTTGCGGAATGGCTAACATATCGGCTAAAACGGCTTGATCGGTTTCGGTCAATTCGCCACAAGCAGGAACGGTGCCTTCATAATATTTTTGGGTCAGTACCAATGCGCGGTTCACGAAATTCCCAAGAATATCAGCCAATTCATTGTTTACACGAGCTTGGTATTCTTTCCAGGTAAATTCGGAATCTTTGGTTTCGGGAGCGATGCACGTAAGGGTGTATTTCAGCTCATCGATTTTGTCGGGGTAGCGCTCTAAGTATTCGTGCAACCACACCGCCCAATTGCGCGAAGTAGAGAATTTATCGCCTTCGAGGTTCAGAAATTCGTAGGCAGGAACGTTATCCGGCAAGATAAAATCGCCGTGATCTTTCAATAAAATTGGGAAAATAATGGCGTGGAAAACGATGTTGTCTTTCCCGATGAAGTGCACCAGTTTTCGGTCGTTGGTTCCGTCGGTTACCCAATAGTCTTTCCAATCTTTTCCATTGTCGAGCGCCCATTGTTTGGTAGCCGAAATGTAACCGATAGGGGCATCGAGCCATACGTACAGTACTTTTCCGTCGGCACCCGGAAGCGGAACGGGAACACCCCAATCCAAATCGCGGGTCATGGCACGCGGATGTAAACCACCATCAATCCACGACATGCACTGACCGATAACTTGATTTCGCCATGTTTTCGGATCGTGTTGTTGTTTTCCGTCCAAGATTCCTTCTTTGATCCAAGGGCGCAACCATTCTTCGTGACGGTCCATTGGTAAAAACCAGTGTGAAGTAGTTCTGAGAACGGGCGATTTTCCGCTCAAGGTAGAAACAGGGTTTTTCAGATCGGTTGGACTCAAATCTGAACCGCATTTTTCGCACTGATCACCGTAAGCATTGGGGTTTTGGCAATTCGGACATTCGCCTGTAATGTAGCGATCGGCCAAGAATTGCTGAAAATCTTCGTCGTAATACTGCTCGGTCGTTTCCTGAATAAATTTGCCTTTTGCTTCTAGCACTTTGAAAAATTCCTGTGCGGTTTCGTGGTGCAAAGGCTCGGAAGTACGGTGAAAAATATCGAATGAAATATCAAATTGACGGAAAGAATTGCCAATGATTTTGTTGTATTTGTCTACAATTTCTTGTGGTGTAATGCCTTCTTTTTTAGCGCGAAGCGTGATGGCAGCACCGTGTTCGTCGGAACCGCAAATAAAGGCTACATCGTGTCCGTTTTTACGCAAAAAGCGCACGAAAATATCGGCAGGAAGGTACACTCCGGCAACGTGTCCGAGGTGTAATGGTCCGTTGGCGTAGGGCAATGCTGCCGTGACAGTATATTTGGCTTTACTCATGATTCTGAACTATAGCGCAAAATTAGCAGGAAAAACGGAAGAAAAGGCCTGTAAATGATCCTGAATAGTTGGTTTTGGGTAAACGTTGGTTTATAACCGATTGGAGTACATCTAAGTTGAACCGTCCATTATTTTCACCAGCATCCATATTCCGTTTCTTCGTTGGAACACAAATTCTTCATGAATCCCGTTATCGATGCCAGTAAATTTTACCCAAGTGGTGTCTTTTTTGGTTTGAATAATTCGTTGATAAGCATCAAATGGACGCTTTGCCAATGAATCATGATAGGTCAAATCGAGGATATAATAGTCCAATGAATCGATGGGTTGATTGACCATTTCATAATTCAATTCTTCCAGCGGAATGAGATAATTATCCAGCGGAAACAAAACCCTACTTCGCTGAAAAGTAGAGTCAGTGTTGAATTGATCGAAGAATACCTGAAAAGATTCGTTCTGTTGTTTCGTGGTAATGGAGGTAGTTGGTTTTGTTGATCGGTCGCACGAAAGAAACAGGAAGGTTAAAAAGCAATAGATTCTCGTTTTGACACTCATTTTCTCGATTTGAGAGCTAAAATTGCGAAAATTTCCGAGATACGTTTAATCACAATCCCCCTAAAGAGCGAATGGCACAGAAACTAGCGTCTCCATACCATTCGCATTCAACCTAACCACCTAAATCATAAGTAGATATTCAACTATCTTGCCAAAGTTGCCTGTGTCAGGTTTTTTGGTGATATGATTTGCGTTTTTTAACAGGTGCGGGACGCGTTCCACTTCCCTTGACCAACTAACTGTACTGAACGAAATCGCATACAACATAAACCTGGCGGGGAATGCGTTCCGCGCCTACGGTTTTTGTACGACGAAATTTTCCATCACCAATATGTCCAATGCGCTTTCAGCGAAGAGATCCACCGCTTGTTGTGGCGTTTCTACAATGGGCATTCCTTTTTTGTTGAAACTTGTATTTAGCAGTACCGGAGTTTCAGTGAGGCGACCGAATGCCTCAATCAATGCATAAAATGCCGGGTTCCACTGTGGATCGACTGTTTGAACACGCGCCGTACCATTTACATGGGTGACATTTTTGAGTTGTTCTAGGTATTCGAGGCGAGTTTTGTCGACCAGAATCATATACGGACTTTCTCTGCCCGAAACAAAATATTCCGGAGCTGCTGCCGGTAAAGTTGCCGGAGCAAAAGGCCGGAAATCTTCGCGGAATTTGATGTTGGCGTTGATGTGATCGCCTATTCCTTCTATACCTGGATGCGCCAAAATACTGCGGTGACCCAATGCGCGCGGACCAAATTCGGCACCGCCCTGAAACCACCCAATGGTTTTTCCTTCGGCTAAATATTGCGCTGTGGTAGCAATCATGGTTGTTGTCGCTACTTGTTGAAAGCTGAATCCGGTATGTTGAAGCGCCTGTTCTATCTCTTCAGAGGTGTACGATTTGCCAAAACAGGTATTTCCGTCATGCGGCACTTTGGGTTGATTGAGCACTTCGAGCCAACCGTAAAAAGCACAACCGAGTGCTAAACCGTTATCACCCGCGGCAGGTTCCATGTAAAGGTTTTCTACGACCTTGTTTTCCAACAATTGGGCATTGGCAACGGCATTCAACGCCACACCACCCGAATAACAGATATTGTGGTGTGGAAATTGATTCAAGCGTTCGCGAAAACATGCCATAACGGCTTGTTCCACTTGCTGTTGCGCCCACCATGCCACATTGGCATAATACTGAAAATGTGTCTTGAACTGTTCGTATCCTGCGAAAGGTTGAGTGAGTTGTGTTTTCCATTCGTCGCGCACAAAGAGTCTTCCGTTTTCAATGGAAAAGGCTTGTAGGTCGAGCTGATTCGCTTTTCCATAAGGAGCCAAGCCCATGAGTTTGCCCACATCATCGAGGTTTCCGAAAACGTAATGACTTACGGCGGCGTAAAATCCACCAATGGAATGTTGAGTGGTTGAGAGGCGGATGGCGTTTCCATTACCCATGACGAAAGGACTGAAATCTTTGTACAATGCCCGCACTTTTTGTCCGTCGAAATGGTAAAAACTGTCTTTTTCGCACCATAATTGTTCGTGGTGGTGTCTTTTTACATCGTCGGGTAAAACGGTGGATTCGCTGATATCAGTGCATTGGTCAAACGGACTACCGCAACCGTCGATGACCATGATGTTACAGGTGTCAAAATTGCATGTTCCGGCTGCACTATAGGCGTGAGCAAGCTGATGAGAAATATTCACCAATGGCGGTTTTTCGGAATCATTGAACAAACGTTGTCCCATGAATCGGTTGCGGTCGGGGATATCAAAATTGGCGCATTGCACCACCACCGCCACGTCTTTCAGTGTAATACCGGCGGCTTCTAAGCAATAAGTAATGGCAGTAGTATCGTTTCCACCGTCGTGTTTGCGGCGTGTAAGGCGTTCTTTTTCAATGGCGACGAACACTTTTCCGTCTTTTAGTAAAACGGCCGATCCGTTGTGTGAAAGTCCGGTGCCAAGCACATAAATGGGTTGCTGCATGAAATCATGATTGGTTTGCGGGGCAAAGAAGCGAAAAAAGTTAAAGCCGGATGAAGTAGAAGGTGGATTAATTGGCAATGATATCCCAGAAAGATCGTGGTTTGGCATCTCGGTTTACTTCAACGCCATTCTCTTTTAAGCAATTTACCAGTTTTCTGAGCGAATCTGCATTGATTGCCATCCCGTAAGCGGGTACAATGATGGTTCGTGTAAGTGGTTTGATCATATGACCACGCCGCGATTCAACGGTAAGGTAAATTTCTAGGTTGCAGTACAAAGCATGTGCTTCATAGTGGTAAGAAATTCGATCAAGTGGCAGGGTCAGCGATTTATTTTTGCGTTTGGATACAATGTGAAGGGTTTTGTTTTCGGCATCTAAATGGATTTCTTTTGGAACTTTTCTACGGTAAATCCAGATCGGGGAGAAAACGATCAATACGATCGCTGCGCAAAACAAAAAATGACCGGGACTTTGCAGGTTAGATATAAAGCTTTCATTGCGAAGACGGTGCCTGCCGGGAAAAGATGTGATTAGATGAAATGCCAATATTGCCAATACCAATACCAATACGATTACCAATACCAGAAAGTCGGATTTTTTAGATTTGATCTGGAAAGATGATGGTTG
>Ga0302293_10000303_pt1 | contig 27520 bp, 18 predicted proteins | sample III_Fen_N2_2_FD_198758 | JGI IMG/M metagenome (GOLD analysis project Ga0302293, IMG submission 198758) | Peat permafrost microbial communities from Stordalen Mire near Abisko, Sweden - III_Fen_N2_2 | ecosystem: Environmental > Terrestrial > Soil > Wetlands > Permafrost | place: Sweden: Abisko...
CGTGGAAAAACGACCAGATGGACGGTCCATACACCTACTGGGAAGAAGGCAAGAAGAAGGTCGAGAAGTACAAAGAAGGCAAGTGCGTAGCCAACTGTCCTAAGGTTCCAACACCTCCTAAGCAGTAAGCTCAAAGCAACAACTCGAAGCCGTTGGTTGCAAAGCCGAGCTTACGAAGTTGCTGTTTACGAAGCCGCTGTCTATATGGATAGCGGTTTTTTCGTACCATAGATCCAGACTATAGGAACCAAGGTATCTTTAAGCCATGACCACGCCCTTGCTGCAATCCCTCGAATATCGCACTTGGCTCAAAAGCAGATCCGAGGAAATCAAACAAGAGAAGCCGTATTTCAGTTATCGGTTCCTCGCCATGCGGCTTGGGCTAGATTCTGGCCATATCGCTCGCGTGTTCACTGGACAATCGCATTTGGCTACTAAGCATATCCCATTGATTGCAGATCTTTTTGGACTTGTGGGGCGAGAACGAGAATACTTCGAAGAGCTTGTGCGCTTTTGCCGTGCCCGCTCCGATGCGGATGCGCAACGTTTCTTTGAACGAATGCATGCGATTCGTGGACTTGAATTTCGCACCGTGGCCGATGATCAGCTCGAATACTTTGAAGAGTGGTACCACATGGCCATGCGGTCCATGCTAAGCATCGCGGACTTTCGTGGCAAGAGCTATGCGGAAATTGGCGCGCGTTTGCAACCCGCAATCACAGCTGAGCAGGCTGAAAAATCCATTGCACTTCTTGAACGACTTCAGTTGATTGAGCGCTCTGTCGATGGTGGATATAACGTTACGGACTCGATGGTTTCTACGGGTGAAAATTGGAAAGCGCCCACCATTCGGCGCTACCAAAAAACCATGATCCAGATGTCTGCTGATGCCCTTGAGCGCTTCCACAAAAGCGAACGAGACATATCTTCGTTAACTCTCCCATTCTCTCGGAGCGCACTTCCTTTGTTAAAAGATCGTTTGCGAGAATTTCGCCAAGAGCTGTTGAAACTTTCGCAAGATTGTGAGCCCGCAGATTCTCTTTATCAAGTCAACATTCAATTAGTTCCTTCGGCATATCTTTTAGACGGTGAGGCGAAAAATGCTTAACCGCGAATATGCAGTAGCTGGATTATTCATCGGAATAATTTTGGCAGCATGCTTTGCGTGCAGTCCTGGAAGCAAGGTTGCAGGCGGGTCGCCAGGCGAAACAACAAATGGTTTAACCGCTCTGGTAAAAGACATTCATGGCAAGCCAGCTCAAGCGCGAGTCTATTTGTACGATTTAAATATAACGACAAAGGTGGATTCTACTCAATCCGATTCTCTCGGTCGGTTCCATTTTGAGAACCTTAGTTCTAAGAGTTACGGAGTAGAAATCACCAATGCAGACAGCTCACAAATGTTATGGATCACGAATCCGCAGATGAATGCGTTGGATACTGGTTACGCACTTGGAAAATCCGGGAAAATTTCAATCATCACGGATAGCACGGGCGACACCGCAACCATAATTCGATTCCTTGGTTCCCCTTACGCAGCTCACCGCGTTGGAAATTCGTTCATTACATCTAAACTACCGGAACGCATCTATGCCCTTGCGGATTGTGGCAATCACTACGGAGGCTTTGTTTCTGTAGGCGATACAACACATGCAACTGTTCATTTCGAAAAGTTAGGGGTTCCTGTTGAAAACTTTGATGATGGAGATGAACGCGCGTTGTTCACGCAATACTGGCAAGGCTCCTTCTGGTACTGGTGGCTTGGTGCAGACTCTTCTGCGGGCGCTGTGCTTCCTAAATCGATGGCAAACTTCCTCGATGGAATTACGGACAGCTCTGCATGGTCTGGCAAGAGTTTTCACCTTGTATACAAGAAGCCAAGTTCCACAGATAGTGCTTCGTATCAATGGATGGGTTTTCGCTTGGGATCCAAACTGAATTTGACCAATCTAGACTCTGTGTCTTTGATGGTGAAAGGAAATGGCTTAGTTCAAATGGGGCTTGAGCACCTAGAAGATTCAACGGATCCTGTAGGTCGCTATAGCGTAAGCTCAATTTATCAGAAAACCGTGTGGCAAGATACGGCAACAAGTGTGTGGCGCAAGGTCGTATTTCGTATGGCGTCTCCGCCTTGTTCTGCATCGCTTACGAGCTGGGCGAGCATTAGTGATCGTGTTGATCAGTTCAGCTTGTTCTTTCAAGGAGGAACAGATGTCTGGATCGATGATATTCGCTTCTACGGTATTGATCCGCTGCAGTTGATGGTTACGTACGTTCCAAAAAACTGAGTTTGCGTCACCTAGTTCGAAAAAAGATCTTGCAGCGCTTGGGAGTCGAATGCTTTTGCGAGTATGCGCAGATGTTGTAAAACTTTGGGTGCTAGTTTCGAGTTAGATATTAAGTCTTCAAACAAATCAAAGTCACCGGCTAATACGGCATTGTACATGGTGTGTCGGCTTTCATAGGATAACAGTGCAATGGCCTTTTCGCTATCTTGATAGGTGGGTAGAGGTTCTGAGAGCTCAGGAACAAGGGTCGGTATTTGCGTGTTTGAGTCGTCATCAGTAAAATATTCAAGTTGAAGCAAGGCTCCAATTTTTTCAAACAGCTCCATTTCTCTAAACGGCTTTCCTATAAATTCATTAGCCCCAACTCGAAGAGACTCGATTCGCGTTTCTTCAAAAGCACTGGCGGAAAGCATTATGATTTTACACGCATTCCCACTTTCGCGGATGTGCTGAATCGCTTCGATTCCATCCATGATAGGCATGCGCAGATCCATGAGAATCAAGTCGAAATCTTGCTGTGCAAATTCAACAGCCTCTTTTCCGTTGTTTGCCAGTTCAATGCTGAATTGAAGTGGTTCAAGCATTTGCGCCAGTAATTTTTGATTTTCAATTTTATCGTCAACGATAAGCACGCGAAATATTTTAGAGGAATTCTTAATCGCAATTGTACAGCGCCCATCTATGTGTTTTAGCGCGCGCTCTGAATCGGATATTTGTGCTTTAACACTCACGGTGAATGTGCTGCCTACTCCGAGCTCGCTTTGTATCACTACATCTCCACCCATCATGCGGGCAAGTTGCCTACTGATTGCAAGTCCAAGGCCTGTTCCACCACCTGCTTTTTCTCCAGACATAGATTGTTCAAATTGTTGGAACAACCGAGGAATTTCTTCTGCCGCGATGCCTGTACCGGTGTCTTGAATATCAAAGTACAGCATGAAATTTGTGTCGTCGAAATGCTCTGACCGAGCGTGAACCTTGATTGATCCTTTCTCGGTAAACTTCATTGCATTGCCAATAAGGTTGATCAAAATCTGCCGAATTTTATTTTGATCGGAGATGATAAAGCGAGGTACCTGCGACAACCCATCAACCTGGTAAGCAATATGCTTTGCGTCAGCTCGCATTCTGAATATATGGTCGATCTCATCGATGGTGTTAAATAAGTCGATGGGTTCTAAGTGAAGGATAGAACGGCCGGCTTCAATTTTGGACAGTTCAAGAATTTCATTGATCAATGAAAGAAGATGCTCTCCGCTTTGGTTTATGGTTTCGACATACGTCTTCTGCAATGGCTCTAAGGTTTGGCTGCGGCGAAGAATCTGCGAGAATCCTAGAATAGCATTCAGCGGTGTGCGAATTTCGTGGCTCATGTTGGCCAAGAAAATGCTCTTGGCGCGATTGGCTGTTTCTGCTTGCTCTTTCGCTTGCAGTAAATCCTTTTCTAATTGTTTGAGGGTCGTAATATCTTCTTTAACGGCAACAAAATTGGTGATATTTCCATGCTCATTTTTAACGGGTGCAATTGACATCGCCTCCCAATAGAGAGACCCGTCTTTTCTGCGATTGCAAATTTCACCGCGCCATTGCAATCCATTTCCAAGCTGCTCCCACATCGCCTTGTACATTGTGGGCTCATGGACTCCTGACTTTAAAATTCGAGGGTTTTGGCCCAATACTTCAGCGACAGAATAGCCGGTGCTGATTGTAAACTGAGGGTTTGCGTATTGAATCACTCCTAATGGATCTGTAATCACGACTGTTGCGGGTGAGTCTTCTAATGCACGAGACATAAGCCGAACTTCGCTGGTTCGTTCTTGCACTCGTTGTTCGAGCTGAGTATTGAATGTTCGTATTTCTGATTCTGCTGCTTTAAGAGAAGACATATCATGAAGTGATACAAACACACCCAACGATGCTCCTTGGTCGTTCTTTACCGAAGCGCCGCTGCAGAGAAGTGGTATCTCTGGTTTATTGTCCACCTTCAGAGTTAGTTCAAAATCCTGTGCGAATCCTTTTGAAATAATTGCCGATAAATAGTTGGTAGAATTTTCGTTTTGCACAAGGAAGGTCTGAATTTTATGCCCTAATAATCCTGTGCGTCGAAGCCCTGTCAATGCTTCGCAAGCTGGATTCACATCTGTTATTCGTCCTTGTAGATCAAGGGTTAATAGCGGGTCGATACTTGCTACGAATAGGCTGCGATTATAGCGGAGAGAACGTTCGAGAGCTTCTCTTGCATTGCGAAGTTCGGTGATATCATGCATCACAATAACGGCGCCGATATGTCCGCCAGTATCATCAGATAAAGGACTGCCATTGGCAAGAACGTAACGGATTGGTGTATTTTCACGCTTGATGGTAAAAACTTCTTGGTGAATTATTTCACCTGCAAGAGATCGCATAATGGGGTTTGCTTCTTTTTGCGAGAGCTCTTCGCCACTCGGGCCGCTCAATAAATACTCGCGAGCCCAGTAATACTTTGGGGCCCCGATCTTTTCTGCTGCGTTCCATTCGCGAGCCGTGCGATTGATTTGTACGAGCATTCCCTGCGAATTACATGCGATCATTCCATCGCCCATATTTTCAAGCATAGTGCGCATAAATTGGCGCTCGTTATGTAGCGCTGCTTCTACCGTTGCTCGGGTTGTTACATCAAGAACGTTGCCCATGAGCGCTGGTTTACCATTGTAGGTAATGAGTGCCCCGTACACATCGACATAAAATATCGCACCTTGTTTGGATATCGCTCGGTATGAAGATTTTGAATGCATGTTGTCATTGGCGAGTCTATGTGCAGCAAGCGCAGCAACCACAGGCAAGTCTTCGACATAGACTAATAACTGAAAGGGTTGTCCTAGCAATTCTTCAAGAGTATATCCAGACATCTCGCAAAGAGCGGGATTCACAAAGACAAGCTTTCCATCTTGAACGATATACAAGCCTAGCATCGAATTCTGACTTAACACTTTAAAGCGCTCTTTACTTTCTTCCGCAGCTCGTGTTTCTTGCATAAATCGTAAAAGGATAGGCCGAATTGCAACGATGCCTGCAAGCAGCGATCCTGAAATTGCTAAGCGGAAAAATTCAGTAGCCCACGAGAATTGCAATGAGCCATGAGCAATTAGAGTGCGACTTAATTCATTGAAACGCAGAAACGCCATCAAGGAAAAGCCAAGCGCGAGTAAGCTCCATGCAAGCCATGATTTTGTGATGCGAATAAGACGCAGTGCAAACACTAACACAGCCACTTGCAAAACAAGCGAGATGACTAAAACCGCTGAATTAATATTCATATTCCGACTTTGAAATGAAGGGAAAGTCGAATGCCTGGTGGGTCAATATTTTCCACAGATACGCCACCGTCAAATAATGCTGCAATTCGCGAGGCAACTACAGGTGCAAGTCCAATGTCTCCACCCTCGTTGATTGCTTCGCCTATAGCAAGCATTTCAAAAAACTGAGGAATAACGCGCTCTGGAATTTTTCGACCTGGAGCATCAATAATCACATGAGCTTTGCCATCATCAGCAGACCGTTGTGCAGTAATCGTGACGGATGTCGTAGAAAATTTCAGCGCAGTTTCAAGCATGGATTCAATTGCGCGAGTGAGCAGTTCAAGGTCTCCGACAATGCTTGCGTTAGTAGGAATATCGCCCACTTGGATTTTAACCGCCAAGGTTTTTGCAAGCGGTTCAGCTTTTTCAACCGCTCCTTTCACAACGTCTTCTAACGAACTTTGGCTTCCGAAAAATTGTTCGCTCTTTACATCGATTCGAGTCAGTAGAACGGCATCGTTTATGAGAGAGGTGATACGAAAACGAGATTGGTCAAAGATGGTGCGAATTTCCTTCGCCTGCTCTTGATCTTTAAATTCATCGAGCAATAATTCACCGGTGAGAAAAAGCCCTGATAAAGGTGTGCGAAGTTCATGCGAGATCATGGTTAGGAAGTCACCTTTTGCTTTGTCTAAAAGGCCCAAATGCCGGTTGGCTTCAACGAGTTGCTGTGTTCGCCTTGCTACCATTGCTTCTAAGCGATCGTTCTGGTTTTTTAATGCGCGCTTTAGGCGAGAATTTTCGAGATGTGTTTGAACGCGAACCTCAACCTCTTCAATCTGATAGGGCTTGGTGATATAATCCACTGCGCCTACGCTGAAAGCTTTCACTTTGTCCAAAGATTCAGACATAGCACTCAAAAAGATGACCGGTATTTCTCGCAATTTAGGGTCAGCTTTCAAATGTTCACAAGTTTCAAATCCATCCATGACTGGCATGTTTACATCAAGCAAAATGAGATCGGGTAAGGTGTGCATTGCTGACTGCAAAGCCAAGCGGCCATTGGTCACGGCGTAAATTCGGTAACCACGCGATTTCAGTAGATCCGATAAAAGACGAAGATTTTCAGGGGTATCGTCGACGAGTAAAATGCTTGTGACTTCGCGGTTAGAATCCTGGTTTTGCATGTCACTATTGTACCCAACTCATTTCGAGGGGGCAATAGTTTTGGGGGCAATGCGGATTGTTACCAAATTCAGCGCAAAAAAGCCTTTGGAATCGTGCAGCTCATTGCCGCTAATTCCTCGGCAGAAAAGGCTCCAGGATTGTGAATTTCGGAGAAGTCCCGATAGTAGTTATCTAAGGTAGAACCCGGTGCGACAGCTAGCATAACGTCAAAGTCTGTCCCGAACATTGTTCTTTGAGCCACCATAGGGCGAGACCAAAATTTTCTTTTAAAATTGCGCACAGCCTCTGCGCTGGTATAGCACGCCAAGTCGGAATATACCGCAGGAAATTTTTCCATGAATATGGCGATTTGCTCGGCCCATGTTGCGTTTGACATTCCAAAATGGGCAAAGTCGATTACCAAGTTTGGATGCTTGGCTAAGATGTCTGCGTAGTTTGCGGGGTTGCCTAGCTCGCCTTCATTGATGTGCAATAGCTGTTCTAGAGGTGGTGGTGGAAACCCAATTTCATCGGTGTGAGTAATGATGGGAATATGGTTTATTTCACACCAAGCATAGATGCGCCAAAGGTCTGCACACTGCGGATGATAGCCGAGGCGAGGATAAAGTTTTATTCCATAGAATGGACCATTTTTACTCACGGTTTTACCGCGCAGGACTTCGTCGATAACCCCTGGGCGGCGAGGGTCTACCGCAAAAAATGGGAATAGCGTCCCTGGATATTTATGGACAAGTTGAGTCATGTTTTTGCGTTCAAAATCAAATCCTGCGGAATGGTATGCGCCATTGGATCCAAAGATGAAAGACAAGACCTTTTGCCAAAGGTTGCTTTGACGTTCGTGAACGTTTGCGCGCTCATTGGGGCCAAGCGATTTGGCAAACAAGTAGTAAACGTCCATCATCAAAGGAATCGCTTTCACTGGTAGCCCGTCGGCCCAAGCTTTTTGTGCTGCGGTTTGCAAGGTGAGCCAATGCTCCTCGTCACTTTCAAGCAAGCCTTTCTTTAATTCCTCAAGCCATCCCATCACGGAATGAATCGAAGAAATGGGATCGTGTGGAAAGGTTGGATCGTCACTAGCGTTGCGGTGTTCATAGTCGCCAGCGATTGCGTCTTTTAAAATATGGGCAAGCTCAAGTTCTAAGTACTTGATATTGAACAAATGGCAGTGTGCGTCAAATCGGCAGTCAATTGAATTTGGCATGACTTCAATGTAATTTCCGAAAATCCGAAGTTCCAGAGTTACTGAGAAGGGTGCTGCCATGAGGCAATGAATGGGGTGTACCCATGGGAATGACAAGAAAACGAGCTTTCGCGACTCATTCAAGCATTTGTGAGCAGAAACTCATAAAAACGTATATTTCTGAGTCACCCCGCACCATCCGAGTCTTTTCGGCACCGGTTCGGGAATACTGTGTTTTTGTCTGAATTTGATTTTGGAGTTTGCTTTTGATGAAAAATCCCAAGCGTGGAATCCTCATCAGCCTTACACCTTACGAGAAACGCATTGCCATTATGGAAGACGGTGAGCTCGCAGAGCTTGTTGTTGAGGGCGTGAGTTCTAACCGTGTATTAGGCAATATTTACAAGGGCGTTGTCCAGAAAGTCCTCCCCGGACTCAAGGCTGCGTTCATTGACATCGGCCTTGAGAAAGCTGGCTTCCTTCACCAAGATGATGCGGTGGATCGCAACATTTTGCTCGCACGAGAATTCGGTGACGATGACGACGGCAATACGCACGGCGTTGAATTGGCCATTGATCAGATCCTGAAAGAGGGTCAACAGATCATGGTTCAAGTCATCAAAGAACCAATTAGCACCAAGGGTGCACGCCTTACCACGCACCTGAGCTTTGCTGGGCGCTTCTTGGTTTGCATGCCCAACACAAATTTTGTGGGCGTGTCCAAAAAAGAGCGCGATGGTCACAAGCGTCGTGAATTCAAGAAGATCGTGCGCCACCTGAAGGCTCGCGATGTGGGTTACATTGTCCGCACCAATGGCCTCGGCGAATCCGAATCTGAAATCGAAAAGCAGATGCGAACTCTCGAAGGCAAGTGGGATGCGTGCAAGCGAAGTTTCGATGCCCAACCTCCAGAGACTTGTATCCATCAGGAATCAGATTCTGTGGAGACGACGATTCGCGAATATTTCGGTGATAATACCGACTACGTGTACATCGACGACAAGAATGAATATGCGGTGATGCGCGATTACTTGAAGGAGCTGAGCCCAGATAAGCTCGACAAGATCAAGCTCTGGTCTAGTACCGAAAGCTTGTTCGAGTACTTCAAGATTGAAGATGACTATGAGCGTACGCTTTCTCGTACGGTTCGTTTGCCTCGCGGTGGAAACTTGGTGATTGAGCAGACCGAAGCTTTGGTTTCGATCGATATCAACACTGGACCAAAAGTGCATGGCAAGGATCAGGCGAAGAATATTCTCGAAACGAATCTCGATGCCTGCCACGAAATTGCCAAGCAACTGCGTCTGCGCGATATTGGTGGGCTTGTGCTCATCGACTTTATCGACATGGATTCAGATGAAGATCGCGATCTTGTGACTGCTGAATTTAAGAAGGCGATTCGCAAGGATAAGTCTCCTATCAGCTTCCTTCCCATCAGTCAGTTTGGCCTCATGGAAATCACGCGTAAGCGTGTGCGCATGAACCTTATGACCGAGAAGACCACCAAGTGCCCAACTTGCGGTGGCGCAGGCCATGTGTTCACGCTCGAGACCACCATTTCTCTGATTGACCGTTGGCTCGCTCGCGCCAAGAAGCTCGCACGTCGCAAGCGTTATACGCTCGTGGTGGCTTCGCCGATTGTGCAAGTGCTGACCGAAAATTATGCGCGCTACTTCCACTACCTCGAATACAAGCACGACTTGAAACTCGACTTGGTAGAAGATGAAGCCGCTTCCATGAATCAGTTCGTAATGCTCGACACCGATTCGGGTGAAGACATTACTGATCAATACAATTTCAATTAACGACATCTTTTATCAACAAAAAAGCCTCCGGAATTCCGGGGGCTTTTTTTGTATACGCATCAGTACTCTCGTGTTATCAATATATTCACTCCATCAATACATTCACTTCATCACTGCATTTATTCCGTCATCCTTGCTACCTTCCGTCATCCTTGCTTGGCAAGGATCTCGTGGCTAGATGAGATTGCCGCTTTCACGGCAATGACAAGCAATAATCACGGCAATGACAAGTAATCACGGCAATGACAACGGCAACTACAGCGCAGCGAGGGCTGCAGCGTAGTTTGGTTCGGTGGTGATCTCTGCAACGAGTTCGGTATGTTTTACCTTGCCTGCTTCATCCACCACAACGACTGCGCGGGCATGTAAACCAGCGAGTGCAGAGTCGGTCACGAGCACGCCGTAGGCCTTAGAAAAATCTTGATCGCGATATTCTGAAGCGGTTACCACGTTGGTCAAGCCTTCTGCAGCGCAGAAGCGGCCTGCAGCAAAAGGCAAGTCTCGCGAAATGCAAAGTACGACGGTGTTCGCTTGGGTAGATGCTTCTTTGTTGAAGCGACGCACAGATGCAGCGCAAACGCCAGTGTCGACGCTTGGGAAAATATTCAGCACAACCTTCTTGCCCTTGAGCGAAGAAAGCGAAACTTCTGACAAATCTTGCTTTACGAGTTTGAAGTCAGGAGCCTGCGAGCCTACTGCGGGAAGGGTTCCGATGGTATTGACTGGAGCGCCCTGAAAAGCTGTCTTAGACATTTGCTGTTCCTTGTTCATTGTTGAGGATGCAACAAGGTTACCCTTTGCGAAGCCTCGTGGCAATGCAAAACAGAGTCAAATGGTGATTGGCAAGGATCGGAGGAAATTTTTGGTGATGAATGGACGAGAACACAAATTGGAGAGTTGAATCCACTCTAGAGCGATTGCACTCTCCACTATTTACCGGCTTCTCCACCGCTGCGTGACTGCTTTCTCAAAAAGACCCACGGTAATTGCCCATGTGCCGGTGCGTGGGTTTGCGCCAACTTCAATACGAATGCGGTCAATCGCAGGTACCACAATGTGTATGCCAGCATAAACTGAACTGCGATAGTCGTCCCAGCCAGGGTTGCCTTTGTCCCATAGCCATGCGCCATCGACACCCAGCACCCATTGTAAACCATAGTAGCCCTGAATGCCAAGCACGCGTAAGGATTTGCGTTCCAGAATAGGTTCGCGCCATTCCAAATTTTCGATGATTTCAGAATTGCCATGCACAGAAGAATCGGGTGAAAATCCGCGTAGAGTGTTGGCTCCACCTTGTTGCAAACGGTCGTAGAAACCTACAGTACCTGGGCGCAATCGCACTAAGCTTGTTGCACGCACAAGGCCTGGGCCCAAGGGAAGCGAGCCTTCTGCATCCCACAAGTATTCGGTATAGTCTGCAGCTCCTCCGAGTACGCCTCCATTTTGGGTAACACGCCATTCGCTATAAATGCCTTTGCGCGTATCCCACAACGCGTCGCGGTTATCAAAAACCACTCCGGCACCTAGCGCAGGAACCCAGTCACTACCATGCGTAGAAAGCCATGCAAGCGAATCACTCGTGTGCTGCATCGAGCGGAATCCACCCGTAATAAGACCGCCCCAACGTAGTGATGACAAGGCTTTGGCGTCGAACTCACTATTCCATGAATCATCTTTGAAGTTTCGCAAAGGATCCCATGAATCATCGCGAATCAATTGCGCCGACCACGAGATCGGCTTGCTGCCAGCCCAAGGTGCGCTTGCATAAAAGGCATATTCCTTCGCTTGCATCCATGGATCAACTGTAGTGCGTGCTTGTACCTCGGCACGTATTCCATATCCGAATAAATTGAGTGCAGCCAAGGCTCCACCGACCATCCAGCCATCTTGATCTGATTGCTTGACAGTGGGCGAAGGCAGGTACTGAAAGAGTTCAAGCAATTGATAATGCAGCACAAGGCTTGCAGAATCAGCGGAGCATTCGAGTTTCACATCGGCGAATAGATCGAGGTCTTGCAGTGTTCGCTGTTCTTTTTTCCAGAGTTCTAACGAAAATGGATGCCCACTCGCATTTTGCAATTCACGCAATACCACGGCCTCGCGAGTATGCTTGAGCCCTTCTAGTGCAATGCTTTGCACTATTTTCCCATCGACGCAACCCTCTGCTGTTAAGGGCTCTGCAAAAGTGCTAGTAGCCAGTAGTCCTATGATGATCACGATAGGTACAAAACAAGCTCTAGTATACGGAATCAGTTTCAATAGCTTTCTCCGTGATCTCCGCGTCTCCGCGTGACAAATTGATTTTGCAATCCTGCGCCTTTCATTATTTTCGATTTCACGCACAAAACCTAGATTATCTAAGCCATGAAATCATTACGCGCTTTGCCATTTCCTTTGTTGCTTTGCTTGCTTGCATTTGTCGTTGCAACCTTTGCCGACGAAATTGCTTTTCCGCTACAAGCGAAAATTGTTGATGTAACGCTTGAACCTTATTTTGCAAAGGGCGACGGAAAAACCGATGACACCGAGGTGCTGCAAAAAGCTCTCGACGACCACCCTAATGGCAACTACATTATTTACTTGCCCAAGGGTACGTACCTTGTCTCGCGCACGCTTACTTGGCCTAAGGGTAGCGACACCGCGCAGAATTATCGACGCACAATTTTGCAAGGTCAAGATTTTGAAAAGACTGTGATTCGCCTAGTGCCACGCGCGGTGGGCTTTAATAATCCCGATGTTCCTAAGGCTGTTATTTACACAGGGCTCGGGCCTGCGCCGCGGTATCGCAATGCAATTCATGACCTGACAGTAAAGGTGGGGGCAGGTAATGCGGGTGCGGTGGGTATTCGTTTCAATGCTGCTCAGCAAGGCACAATCAACAACGTGCGCGTAGTTGCAGAGGATGGCAAAGGCGTTGCTGGTATTGACATGTCGTTCGCTCCTAACATTGGACCTCTGTTTGTAAAGCAAATCGAGGTGAAAGGATTTGATATTGGCATCTTAACCGGCTCGCCTTACAACGGCATGACTTTAGAACATATCGAACTCTCGAATCAACATAAGGCTGGCATTTTTAATCAAGGTCAAATGGTGACGATTCGCGCTTTAAATAGCAAATCCAATGTGCCTGGCGTTTGGAATGTGGGCTCCACTGCTGTTCTCACTTTGATCGATGCCAAGTTTGACCATACACGCGTAGGCGAGCGAGGCCCTGCGATTATCAACGAGGGCGGTGTTTTGTTTGCGCGTAACATTGCTGTTTCGGGTTATTCAAAATCCATTCAAGATGACCAAGGCAAAGGGGTCACAGACTTAGACATTGTGGAATATACTTCGCGGCCAGCTACACAACTTTGCATGTCACCTAAGCTTTCGCTGCGGCTTCCTATTCTTGAAACGCCAAAGGTGGATTGGGGTGCCACGGGCAATTGGGTTGCGATCTCTGGTGACTATGGTGGATCCACAACTGGTGCCGATAACTCCAAGCAAATTCAGCAAGCCATCGACGATGGTGCTGAGGTGATTTATTTCAATCCTGGCGGGCGTTATACAATTACCAAAGATGTGGTCATTCGAAAAAATGTACGACGCATCATTGGCATCGAATCCAAAATTGACGGCTCAGGGAAATTCATTTTTGGCGATGGCGTTTCTCCGCGAGTCATTATTGAACGCTTTGAAACCTTTGGTGCAGGCATCGTTCACAACAGCAACCGCACCTTGATTTTAAAGGATATGGGCATTGGAAGTTATGAATCAAAAGAGATGGGCGCGGGTGATTTGTTCTTAGAAGATGTCACCGTTACCGGTCCAATGCAAATCAATTTGCAAGATGTGTGGGCGCGGCAATTGCATCTCGATTATGATGGAGGAACTCAGATTTCTAACAATGGCGGAAACCTCTGGGTGCTAGGTTTAACAACGTTCCGCAGCCAACGTGTGGTACACACACACTTGGGCGGGCAAACCGAAATTTTGGGTGCTCATATTATTGCAGGCATTCGCGCAAAGCTGCACCCCATGTTTACTAGCGACTCCTCTTCGCTAAGCATTGCTGGCCTACGTGAGTCTGCACCCAACGGCTTTGAATATCAAACTTTGATTGCAGAAAATCGCCCTGACCAATCGCCAATCCTACTCGCAAATACGATTCCAGCCAACGAGGTCGGTGGTCGCACCATTCCTTTATATGTGGGTTATGTGCCCAAGGGTGGTTTTAATCAGGCGCCAACTGTGAATGCGGGCAAGAGTCAAGTGATGGTGTTACCCCACAACGCAGCGCTTACTGCAACGGTAGATGACGATGGTCGCGGGTCTGGCTTATGCAGTCTCACGGTAGAATGGAATAAGGTTGGCGGCGAAGGACGCGTCGCCTTTTCACATCAGAAAAATGTGAACACATGGGTTTCGTTTGCATACCCTGGCGATTATGCAATGCAGCTCATGGCTTCCGATGGTAAGTTGAGTCGTGCTGATACAACGCACATTATTGCATGGGACAAAAAAATTTCAACCCGTGATCATAATGGCGACAATGTGCCATCGGGGCGTGGTGCCGATGCAATTATTTCCCAAGAGTCTCCCTCGGTGAATTTTGGAAAAAATCCAGAGCTTCCCGTGGTTTTCAATTCGGGTAAAAGCACAAAATTATATGTGCGATTTGATCTCACCGATTTGCCTGGCCCAATATCCGATGCTGCGTTACAGTTTAAAATCAAGACGCGCAAAGATGGCCAACCCACAATCTGGAACATCTTCGGCTTACTCGATAAAAGCGATTATGGAACAGGGCGCTCAAATAATCTCTGGTCCGAGGATTCTTTGACATGGAACAACGCACCAGGAAATACAGATGTCGGAGGTGGTTTTTATGACGATGCTCACAATACTGGTGGAGGTGTAGACCCTGCATTTACAACGTATTTAGGGCAGGTAATGCTTAAGGAACCCTTCGGCTACTACGTTCACGACAAGCACATTACGGACTTCCTAAAAAAATCCCCTCATAAGATGGCTACTTTGATCTTGACTTCTCAACCCACCTATGCAGAGCCCGACATTACTGCCGCAAAGGAAAACATGCGTGCAGACCCTCCCTCGCTATACATCAATTATATCGACCCTAATCGTTCTGTGGGTGGCGAGGTGATTCCTGGTGGCTACCGCATGAGTCCGGTGGAGATTGATCCTATTACCGTACAAGCGTCTTTTACCCTGTTAATTGCAAATCCACAAATCGTTCGCGTAGAAGTGTATAATGAGCAAGGAAAACGAGTTTTGCTCCTCTCTGAGAAACAGATGGAAGGCGAAAAATTAACCACCTTCCAATTCAGTGGACGCACGCTTGAAACAGGAACGTACAAGGTTCTAGTGACAGGTGAAGTGTTTAGAGGGACGCAAAACTTTGTGTTGTTGAACTAGCTTAGATTGTGGAGCTTTGGCATGATTACTGACGAGAGATCGACTATTCTCTTGATTGAAGATGAAGAGGCGCACGCTTACTTTATTCGCAAAGCGTTTCAAAAAGTTTCGAGTCGCTTTACCTTGCATACGGTGTCTTCACTAGAAGAAGCTCGCACTTGGCTCAAGGGTTTCACCCCGATCCTCACGATCACCGACTTGAATTTGCCCGATGGTAAAGGCATTGAGTTGGTGGAAAATGAGCGACACGATAAGAAGCCCATCATTGTGATGACAGGTCTTGGTGATGAAAATGAAGCTGTGCGTGCCTTGAAGGCCGGAGCTCTGGATTACATTGTGAAGTCCGATTACTCCTTTTCGGATATGCCGCACATTGTGGATCGAGCGTTGCGCGAGTATGCGCAGATTCAAGAAAATCGCCGCGTTACCGAAGAAATTCGCAAGCTCTCGCATGCAGTGGAACAAAGTTATTCTGCCCTTTTAATAACGGACATTCAGGGCAAGATTGAATACATCAACCAGCGTTTTACCGAAATCAGCGGCTACACTTCTGAGGAAACGGTTGGACTGAATTCAAGCTTCTTAAGTGCTAAAGATCCCAATGCAGAAATTGATTATCGGCATCTGTGGAATACCATCAAATCGGGTGGCACTTGGAAAGGCTTGTTCCACAACAAGCGTAAAGATGGCTCGCTATATTGGGATCAAACTACGATATCTTCGATTCGTAATGACAAAGGTGAAATCACTCATTTCGTGGGCGTGAAAGAAGACGTGTCCGAGGCTTTAAAGGTCAAGGATGATTTGGCGCAGATGGAAATTCAATTGCGCCGTTCGCAGAAAATGCAGACCATTGGAACGCTCGCTGGTGGAATCGCGCATGACTTTAACAATATTCTGACACCCATCTTTGGCTTCGCGCATATGGCTTTGCAGGCGTTGCCCGTCGAGAATCCTGCGCATAGCGATCTTGAACATATCATCAAGGCTGCCGAGCGTGCTCGCGATTTAGTGCGGCAGATTTTGGTGTTCAGTAGGCAAGGCGAGGCCGCGCGTTCACCGCTTCAGTTATCTGCAGTAGTTAAGGAAGCTGTGCAGATGATGCGCGCCATGCTCCCAACCACCATTGAAATCAAGAGCCGCATCGCGTCCAATAGCCACATGATCTTGGGCGATCCAACCCAGATTCATCAAGTGCTAATCAACCTTTGCACCAACGCTTCGCATGCTGTTGATACGAATGGCGGACTTATTGAAGTGCGTGTACAAAATGAAAATGTTGACGTTGAATTCTGCAAGGTACACTCCTTAGCGCTCAAGCCAGGACCCTATGTGGTTCTATGCGTTAAAGACAATGGTCAAGGAATGCCAGCTGAAGTCATCGACAGAATTTTTGAGCCTTTCTTTACTACCAAGCCCGTTGGCAAAGGAACAGGCCTTGGCCTTTCTGTTGTGCATGGAATTGTAAACAGTCATCAAGGTGAAATCACGGTTACGAGCAATGTTGGAGAAGGTGCGACCTTCTGCGTTTATTTTCCTGCCGTGCTTGGCAAGGAAATTGAGCCTCCAAAAGAGTTGACCATGGAGATGGGTCATGGCGAACATGTTTTGCTAGTCGATGATGAGCCAGAAAATGTGCGCATGGAGACGCGCGCCTTAGAACACTTGGGCTACCGTGTAACGCCTTTTGAAAACAGCCGTCTTGCCCTCGATCGCTTTTTGCAATCACCGCAAGATTTTGATTTGCTGATTACCGATCAAACAATGCCTCTTCTTTCGGGTCTTGAGCTTTCTCGAAAGATCTTGCAAGTTCGCAAAGGATTTCCGATAATTTTGCTTAGTGGGTACTTGGAGGCCGATATTCCCAACGAATTGCGGGAAATTGGCCTTTCTGCGTTTATCACGAAACCAGTGGTTTTAACAGAGCTTTCCTTAGCAATTCGCAAGGCTCTCGAAGCTACGTAAGCGGGCGAGGCTCGTTCTGAAAACAATTTTAATCATCGATGATGAACCTGAAATTCGAGAAGTTCTGCAGGCTCTTTTGTTGCGGGCTGGTTATCAAGTTGCCCTTGCAGAAAATGGTTTGCAGGGTGTTGCAATTTTTAAATCGCAAGCCATCGATCTCGTAATTACCGACCTATTAATGCCCGAGCAAGAGGGCATCGAAACAATGTTGCAAATTCGCGGAGAACACCCCAGCGTACCAATTCTTGCCATGTCTGGTGGTGGGCGTATGGCAGGTACCATGGATATTTTGCATACGGCAAAATTGCTGGGGGCAGCAAAGACTTTTTCCAAACCGTTCAATCCCATGGATATGGTTGAAACGGTTCGCTCCATTCTAGACTAGCTCTTGGCAGCTACTTACAGCTATTCTGTGAAGGAGATCATTCGATGCGAGCCATTCTGTGTAGTGATTCGCGCAAGGTAGAGTCCGTGTGGCTTTTTACTAAGGTCAAGCTCTGTGTGAGAATCAAGGGATGCACCCACAGACACGATCGGGCGTCCCAGTAAATCGAATACTTGAATTGAGCTTAACGGAATACCTGCATGGAACACAGTCAAGTGGTTTGCATGAACTTCAATGAACACCGCAGCCAACGGAGATGAGGTGACAATTGCTATGGGAACACTTCCCGATGACGATGAGCTTGAGCCTGTTGTAGAGCTCGAACTGGTTGTCACAACGCTTGAACCTGTATTGGAACTGGAAACAAGCACGGAACTAGAAGAGACTGCTGCTTTCACAGGGATCGCAGCGTCGGAAACGGTCACTGTGTAATTTGCAGACGTACCGTCTTGAGCTGTCACTGCAATGCTGTAGATAGAACCGACATTCGTGACCACGTATTCCGAATACGGAGACGTGAAAACGACAAACGTATCAATAACCATTCCATTGGGAATGCTCATTTGAATTTTGCTTAAGCTCAGGTCGCTCTGGGGAACCGTCTGGCAATAGGGATCGTAAAAAACGGTGTCGCAAACGTAAACGGATGCTAGTGCTGCGGCATTGCTTGCTGTGCTTGGCTTGGTGAGGCTGAGTGTATATGTCTTCTTGGTTGTTCCATTCTTTGCTGTTACCACCAGTGAAGTTCCATTGCTCACAGAAGCAGAGGCAAGCAACGAAGATGTGGCACCTGTCGAAACTTTCACTGTCTGGATTTTCAGTGTTGCAAGGTTCACTTGCCATGATAGTGAAAAATTCAAGGCTCCCGTGGCGCTGTTGGCGATTGCTGTTGAATCAAGTGCTTGGCAAAATAGATCTGCATCGCACAGAGTAAGACTTAATAAGTCAGCCGCTGCATTGCTTGATGAGCTTGAACTTGAGCTCGAACTAGGATCTTCGGAGCTTGAGCTCGAACTAGAGGGTGTTGGCGTTTTACTTTGCGAGATATCCAGATAATATGTTTTCTTCGTAACTCCATCGGCGGCTGTTACTGTTATAGAGTCACCCGTAGCGGCTGTATTTTGATTTGAATAAGTGACGCTTGCATTTGCACTCTTTGTATAAGCTGTAAGTGTCAGTGCTTGCATATTGGCTTCATAAGGCATGGTTGCAAAAACAACATTCCCAACCAGTTGAACAGAGCCGTTAATCCAATAGCCGTCATTGACTGAAACGCTACTCAAGCTTGCGTCTTTGCTTGCCTGTGTTGCCAAAGTAAGGACGACATCGTAGATCAAAGATCCCGTTTCATTGGAAATAGAGATCGTACCGCCCGATGAAAAATTATAATCAGTATAGATGACATAGGGGGATCCATTCACTAAAGGAGTTGTTTTGCTTGAGTAGTGAGAGACAAATTCTATGGCGGTCAAGTCTGATCCGCTAGGCAATGTTGCTCGAATACTTCCATGAGTGGTTCCGTTTGGCTGTGTGATTTGGGCGGGTAAGTATGTCCCGTTCAAACTAATGTCCAGTGAGCTGATTTGGGCTACCTTGTTCACTGTGTACTTGTATGAAGCTGTGGCAGATCCTGTGCTTGCGGTTGCCTTGTAAGTCGGTGGGCTTGTAAAACTCTCTATATCATCTGGGGTAATGCTTCCATAAAGCCCTGCAAATGTTGGGCTAAGAAGTGCAAGATTCACTGTGTAGCGCACTGCTGCTGAAATTTGCCCCACAACTGTGGTTGGCTGAACCAGGCTCTTTGTCTGGTAGTCATCTTCGTCCATGTCCGCGTTGGTGATATACGCCTCATTTCCACTGCCGATGGTCACCTCATCCAGATAAGCGGTGGCACTTGTCGAAATATTTGTGAAAGCAACCCGACAGGTGCTTGTCTTGCAAGCTGCAGGCAGTGCCACCTGTATATGGTTCCAATAGAAATAGTTGCTTAAGTCAGTGATTGATGTGAGCAGTGTCCAGCGAGTTCCACTCCCCACTTGGACATGGACGGCAAAAGTTCCCGATTGTACATACGCGACAAAAGAAAGCACAGGATTTGTCAATGCGCTTGCATTAAATGAGGGGGAGGCGAGGGAGTATCCATTTAAATAGGGAGTCTCAAGGCTTTGTCCTGTTCCGCCAAAAGGCTTTTCTGTTGTTGCTTTCCAGAGGTTCCAAGTGTTGCCCATTAAGTCAACTTCTGCCCAAGTGGAAGGAATTCCATTGTCAAATGTTTCATGAAGTAAAGGCGCCGCTGAAAGTGCGAGCGGCAAAATCAATAGAGCCTTGACGATACAGTTCATGTGCGTACCCCATTATTGATGTCTGGGGAAACTGTAGAAACAAAGGCTCGTATTGAACGATTTGTTTGAGAAAATAGAGTGGACTAATTGATTGCTTGCTCAGATGAGCCGTTGCTTAGTTCTTGCCGCAGCTGCAGCTATGACCGTGACCGTCTTCGGCCTTCTTCTTGTGTGTTCCATCGCAGAACGGCTTGTTGTTTGAGCCACTGCAATCGCAGATATAGACTTGCTTCGCTTCCGTAATCTCGATGACACTCGGCGTTTTTCCTGAACCCTTGTGGCTTCCATCGCAGTAGGGTTTGTTATTTGAATTGCCACAGGCGCAGTAGTGCTTGGTTCCAGCAGTTTCGTTGACTGCGATAGGCTTGAATCCGTACATGAGTTCTCCTTGAAAAGTTGAAAGTGCTCTAAGTATATCATATCCAGTTTGGCAAAATTTGGCGATTTGCCCCAAACTCATGTTCCCGATGACAAAGTACATGAACACCTAGATGAATGGGAACGTTTGACTAGCTCGTTTTACCCATTCGATAGGTACATTTGTCCTTATGTCCCTTGCCCCCAAAACCCGCGACTGGCTCCCCATTTCCAAAGAAGACCTCGAAGCTCGAGGTTGGGATTATGTGGATGTCATTCTCGTTTCTGGGGATGCCTATGTGGATCACCCCTCTTTTGGACATGCTGTGGTGGCACGAACCTTAGAGGCGCAAGGGTTGCGGGTCGCGATCTTGCCTCAGCCCAATTGGCGCGATGACTTGCGCGATTTTAAAAAGCTGGGCGCACCGCGTATGTTTTTTGGTGTGACTGCGGGTTGTATGGATTCCATGGTGAATCACTATACAGCTAATCGCCGTCTACGTTCAGACGATGCATACACTCCTGGTGGTAAGTCTGGATTTCGCCCCGACTATGCGGTGACGGTGTACACAAAAATTTTGAAACAGCTCTATCCCGATGTGCCAGTAATGATTGGTGGCATTGAAGCCTCGCTGCGCAGAGTCACGCATTACGATTACTGGTCCGATGCACTTAAGCCATCGGTGCTCGTTGATTCAGGTGCAGACCTACTCGTATATGGCATGGGCGAAGAACCCATGCTCGAAGTTGTGCGTCAATTGCAGAAAGGTATATCGTTCAAATCGCTGCGAAATATTCCGCAAACATCTTTCCTTTTGCAGCCAAGCGAAGCGCTTCCTCGCAATAAAGGTTGGGAAGATTTTGTGCTGCACAGTCACGAAGAATGTCAAAAATCCCCCACCGATTACGCACAGAATTTTCGCCATATCGAGACAGAATCAAATCGCGTTCACGCACGCCGGCTCTTGCAAAATGTGGGCGAAACCACTTTGGTGATTAATCCACCTTCGCCTTTGCCTTCGCAAAAAACTATCGATCGTAGTTTCGATTTTCCCTACATGCGCTTGCCGCATCCGCGCTATACCAAGCGTGGCCCTATCGCTGCATTTGAGATGATCAAGTTCAGTGTGAACCTGCATCGTGGCTGCTTCGGTGGCTGTAGCTTCTGCACCATTTCTGCGCATCAAGGAAAGTTCATTGCAAGCCGCAGTAAGGAAAGCATTCTGCGTGAAGTGAACGAGATTGTGGAGATGCCCGACTTTCATGGAACTATCACCGATTTGGGTGGCCCATCTGCCAATATGTATCGCATGGAAGGCATTGATTTACGCCGTTGCGATGCTTGCGAACGCCCGAGCTGCCTGTTCCCGCAGGTGTGTTCGAACCTCGATACTCGCCATGCACCGCTGCTCGATATTTATGAATCGGTGCGCAAAAATCCGAAAGTCAAACATGCCTTTGTTGGGTCGGGAATTCGCTACGATTTGTTTATGCACCCCACCGGCGACAAGGCTTTGCAAAAAGATCACGACGCCTATTTTGAAACCTTGGTGAAGCACCATGTTTCTGGGCGACTCAAGGTGGCGCCTGAGCATACGAGTGATCGCGTACTCAAACTGATGCGCAAGCCAAGCTTCAGCATGTTCGAAGAATTTAAGCAGCGCTTTGATACCATCAACACGCAAGCAGGGCTCAAGCAACAAGTCATCCCATATTTCATATCGAGTCACCCAGCAAGCGAATTACAAGACATGGCTGAGCTCGCACTCAAAACAAAGCAGTTGGGTTATCGTTTAGAGCAAGTGCAAGATTTCACGCCTACTCCCATGACGCTTTCCACCGAAATTTATGCGACCGGCATTCACCCCATTTCTCTTAAGCCCGTATTTACTGCGCGCACCGCTCAAGAAAAACTCGAACAGCGCATGTTCTTCTTTTGGTACCTGCCCGAAAATCGCATTTGGATACGCAAAGCCCTCGATCAATTGAAGCTCGGAAAACTCAGTAGAAATTTGCTTACTCGTGATCCTAAATTGTTTAACGCCCCAAGCGTCGCACCCGCTATGTTCAAAGCCCCAGGTGGTGCACGCGCTAAGGGAGGACCTCGATGAACCTATTGGCACACGCAGTCTTTTTGCCCCCAGGCGATTTGCTACGACTCTCTGCAGCTGTAGTTGGTGATCGCGTTCGTGGGCCTTTAGATGCACAAGAGAATACGCACTTGCACCCATCTGTACGTGAAGGTGTGCGCTTACATCGCTCGTTGGATTCACTCTCCGAATCGGATCCATCTCTACAAAAAGCGCGTGAATTATTCCCGGAATCCAACCGCCGCTTTTCTGGCATTGCGCTCGATCTTTTGGGCGACTGGATTTTATGGAGGCATTGGCGCGAATTTCACCCAGAGCCTCAGTGGGATTTTGTGAAGAAGTGCGAGCGCGGCTTGCAGGCTTCAAAGCTACAGCTACCTGGTACCGCGTCGGAATGGTGCTCACGGATTTTGTCTTTGCATTTGCTCACCGCATGTACATCTGCCCAAGGAATTCGCACTGCGGGGCGTCGTGTTTCTGGTCGCCTCTCTCAGCCCGATGGACTTCAATCCGCCTGCGAGACCGCAATCCAAAGTTTTTCAGCCGTTGAACCCATGATGCTCGAGTTCTTTGAATCCGCCCGCCAGTTTATGATATACTCGAAGGAGTGACTTCTAACGCGGGACTTGCATGGATCCAAAATTCTTAACCGAGGCCATTCTTGGCAATCGACCAGAACTCTTCAAAGAGATATGGCCTGTCTATAAGCAGTTCCTCGAAGACTCGAAAGCCGCTGAGCGCATTGAACTCTATTTCCTTGATCGCCATCGCTTAGTCGATGACTTCTATCGCTGGCTTCATAAGGTTGGCCGTGCGAAAGAGCTTGGCCTAATTGACCGCCGTAGTAGCGGGCCCGATCGCCGCGGTGATGTACGCCCCGATGCACCAGGCCGCCGCATGAGCGATGCAGAACGAGCGCAGCAATTTAGGGATCAAGGGAAGAAATAACCCAAATCCAGCAAAATCACACACACATCCACCAAGGCGCGGTTGCAATTGCAGCTTGCGATCCGTGTACGCTCGTGCCATCATAGATCACTAAGCCCTGCGTCGCTTGCTGTCCAGGCAGTGCTAGCCACTTTTCGAGACCCACCGACAAATCCTTGCGCCATGTAGCGGTGGACTTGATTTCAATAGGGTGCAAGGTTCCTTCAGACTCAATCAACAGGTCTACTTCAAGGCCATGACTATCACGCCAAAACCACATTTGCGGACGCTTGCCATGATGCCAGAATTGCTTCCAATATTCTGCGACAATCATATTTTCGAAAACGTGTCCGCGCAAAGGATGCACTTCCAGTTGCCCAGCGTCTCGTATTCCAAGCAATACACACAACAGTCCGGTGTCGAGAAAATAAGGCTTCGGAGTTTTCAGCAAACGCTTTCCGAAATTTTTGTGATAGGGCTGTAATAGAAACACAATGCCCGAAGTCTCAAGCAAGCTAATCCAGCGGCGAGTAGATGGCTGCGAAACTCCCACCTGCATCGCAAGTGTTGCCATATTGAGCATGCTTCCAGCTTGGCTAGCCAACAAGCGAAGCATCAAAGTAAAAGCCGCCAAATCTGCAACCTGACTCAACAAGCGCACGTCGCGCTCAACATAAGTTCGGAGGTAATCATCAAGCCAACGATGAGCGTTTAAACCTTGCGCATGAATGCGTGGATAGAAACCTCTGCACATGATTTCGAGAGTACTTTGCGAAGGTTTGGTTCCTTTAAACCTCCTATGAATTCCGCGGCGTAAATCCAATTTAGGCTGACCCTGCAACTCGGCCCATGTAAATGGGAGTAACTCAAAGTGAGCAATGCGACCAGCCAAACTTTGACTAATGGATTCCATCAATAAAAACTGCTGACTCCCCGTGAGCACGGCATGGTGTCCTTCTTCATCGAGCCATTCTTGTAAGTATGTGAAGAGTGAAGGAACACGCTGCACTTCATCCAAAATAATATGGTCGCCCATGTCTGCAAGGAACCCGCGTGGATCATTTTCGGCTCGCTCTCTCCAGTCAAGAGATTCAAGACTCACGTAGCGATGCTTTGCGAACAGCGTCTTTGCAAGTGTCGTCTTGCCACTTTGGCGAGGGCCAACCAAAGCGACTGCAGGAAATCCCTTGGCGAGATTCGGTAAAATCGACTCAAGACTGCGATGAATCATTGTGTAAATCTAACAACAGATGTTTGATTTGCACAAGCTGTCAACGACAGCCGGTGGGGAAAATAAGGGCTTTTTGCAGACCTTGCTAAGGGTTGTGCATTGTTTGAGTCTTGGTAATTCTAAGCTTGCGAGTCTCTTCGTCGCCCACTCCCAGTAGGCCTGCGAGCAAGGTGAAGGGGCTCACCGTATTGCCTTGGCCATTGGTCTTTACCAAGAAAGTCACCACGCATTGTTCGCCCTTGCGCTCAAGGTCTAGCTTCAATATGTGCTCGTTCAAGTCTACTTCATGGCCGCGATGATTTTGTACCACCATCATAGTCTTGTGCGCAAAGTCTTGCTCGATCTTTGCAGCATCGCACACGCCCATCCATTGGTACTCTAGGGCGTCGGGCATTTGCTTCGAAAGTTTTGTTTGCAACAAACGAATCTCAACAATGCGCATACCCGTAGGAAACGCCTTGGAAATGTCGCAAATCGTTTGTGTGTAAGCCTCGCCGTGCAAGGGTAGCTTTTGTAACAACTCAATGGATACCACTTCGCACAGGGATTCTAAACCAAGCGGCAAAGCACCCGTATTATGAATACGAGGCTTAGGGCTAAAGCCTTCGGAAAACTTGATTGGAATGCCTAAGCGCGCAAGGGATCGCTCAAAAAATCCGAGAGTATTTTGATGCGGTAAGAACCTTGAAATTTCGCGCTTTTCAAAAATGAATTCATAATGGAAAGCATCGGAATGCTTCGGCTTACGTGAGTTCACCAAGTCCACAATTTCTTGCGGGGTACGCGAAGGTGCCGGATATTTTTCGGGAGCTTGCGCGAGCTTGGTATCACTGCCATTGCCCGGAATTCCACAATGCTGGCACGAGCCCCATTTACAGTCGGGCACGGCTTCCGATTCTGCAATCCACATCTTGTGCCATTCGCTTAACAAGTAACCCTTGGTCACACCGACATGCAAGAAATCCCATGGGAACACTTCGGTTTCGCTGCGCATTTCAAGAGCCCACGATGGGTCGTAACCATTCTCTTCCCATAGCTTAGCCCAATCCTCATAGCGCAGTTTCTCGCCATGGCTTTCAAAAATCATATCTTGCTGGTAAGCCTTATAGATCAAGGGCGCAAGGCGACGGTCACCGCGGCTATACACACCTTCGAGAAACGTGGTATTCCAATCATTCCAATTTACTTTCACATTCTTGTGCTTATGGAAACGCTCGCGCACGTAAGCCAAATGCTCGTACACTTGCTCGCGATCCATTACAGGCGCCCACTGCATTGGCGTGAACGGCTTTGGGATTAATATGCCCACGCTCGCTTGAATCATTATGCCTTTATTGTGCTTGCGACCCACGGCCACAAGCTTTTCGATCAATCCGCAAAAGGCTTCCATGTCTTCAAGATTTTCAGAGGGCAAACCGATCATGGTGTAGAGCTTAATCTTCGTGAAGCCGCTTCCGAACACACTGTCTGCAGCATCAATCATTTCTTGGTCGGTGAGCACCTTATTGATGACTTTACGCAAGCGTTCTGAGCCGGTTTCTGGTGCGAAAGTTGCACTGCGACCGCCCTTAAGCGCAGCCACTTTTTGTGCAAGGGATTGTCCAAAGCTATTTGCACGCAACGAGGGTAACGAAACATCTACCGAATCAAAGTACACATCATCGATAATCGCATCGGTCAACTTTTCAATCGGGCCATAGTCTGCGGAGCTTAGGCTCAGTAAGCCGATCTGACGTTCGCCCGTAGCTTTAAGGCCAAGCTTTGCAAGATCCATCACGTCATCTGGTGGTAATTCGCGCGCAGGTCTATACCAAATTCCTGCTTGGCAGAAACGGCAACCTTGTGTGCAGCCACGAGAAACTTCAATGGCAAAGCGATCGTGCACCAATGGCATGTTTGCAACTAAGTTTGCAACTGGGTAAAGCTCGGGCTTCAGCGTCTCAACCCAAATGCGCTTCACGCCCTTGGTGTGTGTATATGAGCCGGTAGCTGGCTCTGCAGGAACAACTTCGCCCACAATGCCTTCGCCTTCAATCTTTGTCTTCAAAGGCAAAAGCGAGGGAACATAAATTCCATCTAATGTCGATAATTCGCGCAAGATTTCTGCACGTGGAACATTGTCTTTGCGCATTGCGCCCACAAGGCGAATAAGCTTAGGAGTCAGTTCTTCCCCATCGCCCACGACAAACAAATCAAAGAAGTCTGCAATGGGTTCTGGATTCGCTACCGACGGTCCACCACCCACCACCAACGGATCGCTGTCCTTACGGTCGCGAGACCATACGGGCACCTGAGCGAGTTCAAGCACAAAAGGCACGTTGGTAAAATTCAACTCGGTCTGCATGGAAATTCCGATCAGATCAAAATCGCGAACCGGCGACCAAGTGGCATGAGTGTACAACGGAATATTATGCTCGTGCATTAATTTCGCCATGTCGAACCAAGGTGCAAAGGCTACTTCGCACAACAAGTCTGCTTCGCGATTGATGCAATGGTACAGCACCTTTGTGCCGTTATGCGACATGCCGATCTCATAAAGATCTGGGAACACCAAAGCCATGCTTCCCGTGATCTGCTCTGCATTCTTAATCACGCTATTGGCTTCGCCACCCATATAGCGAGCAGGTGATTCAACCGCAGACAACACAACACCGAGCTTTTCAAGAATTTCGTTCATGGGGCAAATCTAGAATTAGGGTCGTCGTAGCGTTTGCATGTATGCAGATTGTTCTTGAGGTCAGACTCTACTCATTGGCTGTGGCCTTGTTCCATCCTGGTCTCACCGATCGCTGCGTTGTGGTATTCCCGAACGAGGTTCGGCCACAACTTGCTTCGGCTCGCCTCGCCTTTGGCGATCGGACCTCACAAGGCCTTGGTCTGCGACTGCCCAATGCTCCGTTATTGACCTCTGCAAAAAAATCTGCACACATGCAACGTTACAACGAGATGGGTGAAGGAACGGGCTGTAACCGCAGGAAGCGTAACAGCCCGTAGTGACGATTGAGTTCACAAGGAATGAAGGCTCGAAGCGTTTGCATGCATGCAGATTGTTCTTGAGGTCAG
>Ga0302293_10000304_pt1 | contig 27510 bp, 25 predicted proteins | sample III_Fen_N2_2_FD_198758 | JGI IMG/M metagenome (GOLD analysis project Ga0302293, IMG submission 198758) | Peat permafrost microbial communities from Stordalen Mire near Abisko, Sweden - III_Fen_N2_2 | ecosystem: Environmental > Terrestrial > Soil > Wetlands > Permafrost | place: Sweden: Abisko...
CGTCTAAATCAGCAGGGTCGTCATCTTCACCTGTACTTGATTCGGCGTTCGAATCGGTCGATCTTACCACCTGGAATATCACGAATGCTCATTGCTGAAAGAGGGAATACTATGAGCCTGACAACCATTCAAAATGAAGTGCTCACGGTCACGGTATCATCACTGGGCGCCGAGTTGCAGTCCATTCGGGATGCAAATGGCGTGGAACGGATATGGCAGGGTGATCCACAATACTGGACAGGCCGATCCCCTATCCTGTTTCCCGTGGCAGGCGGATTCCTTGAGGATTGCTACGAACTGAACGGCAAACGCTATCCGATGCCCAAGCATGGCTTTGTACGCAAACTCGAATGGCGCGTGGAAAGCGCAGAGGATGCGGCGGTTACATTCATCGTGGATCAGAAGCATGAAGGTTTCCCGTTTGATTATGAACTTCGCGCGCAGTTTGCGCTCACCGGCACGAAGCTGACGGTCAGCTATGGAGTTACAAACACCGGCAACGAGACGTTCTGGTACAGCGTGGGTTCTCACGAGGCATATGCGACCCCCGAAGGTATCGAAGCTTACGAGATTGTCTTTGATGAGGAAGAAAAGCTGGATAACTACCCACTGGCAGGCAATCAGATTCTGCGTGAGCCGATGACAATGGCGGAAAAAACCCGTGTGCTGCCGCTGAAGTATGAATATTTCGCGGTGGATGCGCTGGTGTTTCGCACGCTCAAAAGCCGCGGCGTAACGCTGCGCAGCAAGGTGCACAGCCGTGAAATCCGCGTGGATTTTGCGGGGCAGGATACCCTCATGTTTTGGACCAAACCGAGCGCTGGCTATATCTGCATTGAGCCGTGGTGCAACGCGCCGGATTTTGTGGATGCCGATCTGCGTATCGATCACAAGCCGGGCTTTATCCAGTTGAAAGCTGGGCAAACGCAAACCCGCCTGCACACGATTACCGTCCAGTAAGCTACGAATGACATAAGCCCATATAAAAAGATGAAGGAGACAATACCATGAACATGCTGCAAACGCTTCGCGACCAAAACCCGAAGGTGCCCTTTTATTCGGTATCTGACCCTGAATTCAGCCGGTTTGGCCGCGTTATCGACTTTGACGCTTCCCAACTGATTGCCGTATGCGAGCAAGTCGCCGTTCTGCCAGCTTCCGGTGCGGATTACGTTCCTACCATGCCGGAACTGGAAGCATTGCCGGAATTTGAAACCGTGCGTCGCGTTCTGCGGGGAGAAGGCGGCTGCCAGATCGGCTGCTGTTGGGGCCATAATACCCAGCTCAACTGTCTGGAATATCACCGTGCCAGCGAGCATAACATCGCCGTAAGTGATATGGTACTACTGCTGGCTGCCCAGCAGGATATGGAAGGCCTCGAACTGCCGGAGGGCAAGGTTGTTGGCTTTTACGCGCCGAAGGGAACAACCGTAGAGGTATATGCCACCTCATTGCACTATTGCCCCTGCCAGACCAGCGACGATGGCTTCCGCTGCATCGTTGTGCTGCCCAAGGGTACCAACCACCCACTGGATAACAAACGCCCCGAAGGCGGCGACGGTCGTCTGCTTTGGGCCAAAGACAAATGGCTCATCGCTCACCCTGATGTCACCGACATGGTAGAGCACGGCGCCTATCCCGGCCTGCACGGCGAAAACTTCACGATCCGGTATTAATGCCGCCAATTGGGTCTCTGTTCTCTAACAGCCAACCCTACGCTGGACAGCGTTTGCAATTTCAGAAGAAAAAACAGAAGCCTGTGCATACAATGCGCTGGCTTCTGTTTTTTGATTTTTGAGTCTGGCTCTGTCTCTACGGTTGGTTTGGCTTGGCATTGCGGAACAATTGCTCAACCGTGCGCGCGCCTTCCACCGTCGGCTGGTCGTCCTCTTTCTCCACGGATGAGCTGGCTTCGCGTTCTTTTCCCGCTAGTGGCGCAGCAGAAGCATCAGCCTTCGGCTGTGCGTCGGTAGGTGCGGACGAAGTTTTTCCCGCGTCTCCGGCTGTTGTTTCCTGTTTTTTTCCCTCTTCCGCAGCCTTTTTCTCAGCAGCTTTTTCTTCCCCGACAGCCACACGCAGATCATCACTTGTCAGCAACATCAGCGTTTCGCGAGTAAACTCCGTAAGGCTTGCAAGGCGATCAGCCTGAGCGCTCACCGCTCGCTCGAACAGGTTACGTACACCGCGGGCATTGCCAAAGCCATTCATATCCAGGCTCAACAGCGCCAATAAACCTTTGAGCAATTCCCGCGCATCCGTTGCCAACTCATAGCCGCTCTTCTGGCAACGCATATCAAAAATAGCGATCATTTCATCCACGGTGTAATCCGGAAAATGCATAAAGCGGTTAAAGCGGCTTTCCAAGCCGGGGTTGGAGTGAACAAACGCTTTCATGAGCTCCGTATATCCCGCCACAATCACCACGAGATCATCGCGGTGGTCTTCCATCGCTTTGAGAAGCGTATCCACAGCTTCCTGCCCATAATCATTTTCGCCATGGTCCGTCAGCGCATAGGCTTCGTCCACAAACAGCACGCCGCCCAGCGCCTTGCCAATCGCCTCGCCGGTTTTGATGGCGGTTTGCCCTACATAGCCCGCAACCAGCCCGCCGCGATCCACCTCCACCAACTGCCCCTTGGACAGAATTCCGAGGCTTCTGTAGATCCGGCTCATCAGGCGGGCGATCATCGTTTTGCCAGTGCCAGGGTTGCCCGAAAACACCATATGCAGCGACAGATCTTCTACCGGCAGTTCGTTTTGCTTGCGAATTTTCTGGACCGTTACCAGATTGATGAGGCTCTGCACCTCTTTTTTAATCACGGACAGGCCGATATAGCCTTCAAGTTCTTTTTTCAGGTCTTCGATGTTTTCCGGCGGTTCTTCGGTTTCTTGCTTTTTTTCCGCTTCGGGCTGATTGCTGTTCGCCTGCGTGGTGGCGGGTGTAACCGGTACGCCCGAAATTGCCGGTTCCGTTGGCGCCGTACCGGGCAGTTCCTTTACGGCAGGCGTCCCGCCGGATTGCAGTGTCGGCATGCCCCACAGGTCATCCGCGATGCGGCGCAGGTTATTTTGCGTCATCTGATTGATAACGTCCATTTGCAGCTTGATGATCTCTTCCTTGCGATCCATGTCGTCGCTCCTTCGGCCTCACCGGCGCAATCTATCCCTAATGTGTTTTCGTGGCCTATTATACCATGGCGTGCGCGGTTTCCGCAATCGCGGTTCTCGGCTTTCAGAGGTGCTAATCCTTGGCTATGTTAGGCTTCGCAGCGGTACGGTAAGGAGCCTAACTGATCATTACAATTCCAACAGATAAAGTCTATTTTCTTCGTTATACTGAAACCCTGCCGAAAGCAAGGCACCACAGGATGCATGGTTTTCCGTCTCCGGTTGTACGATGATGCGCTTGGCCTCTGGCTGATCCCTTATTTCAGCCTCCAGCAGGCGTATCGTCTCCGTACCCAACCCCTTATGCAGGTAGTCCGTCTCGCCGATGAGGTAATCGATGCTGTATGTGCCTTCCGGCGGTATATTCCCATGCCAGATCTCCCCGCTTAACCAATAGGCGTAGTGTTGACAAAACCCAATCGGGGTTTCCTGTGCAAGGATGATTCTGTGGCGCATGTAAGCATATTGATCATGGCGGTGCTGCATCTCAAAAAGCCTTGCCGATAAGGGCTCAAACCACTGCCTGACGTGTTCTTGGGCAAACCAAATCATAACTTGCGGCAGGTCATCATCCTCATAGGATCGCAATCGAATGGACATGTTATTACTCCAAATGTTATGCATATTGCAGATTTTACTCCCATTTTATGCTATTTTCTCTTACATCACAATCCTCATTTGGTCTTGTTCCAGCCCTGATATGATAATTTTTTATCATATCAGGAATTGCCTCTTTCTGCACGCTCAAAAATATGCTATACTACGTCAGTGTGTCCACATCACAGATTTTTGCGCTGAACAGGAGGATACGATCCATGCATTACTCCAGAGAAGTGGAAGAAATGGTATGCGTAAAGAAGGGCCCTGATCACGGCCCAGCGCCGATTCCAGAAGAGGGCAAATGGGTACAGGCCCGTCAAGTTACCGACATCAGCGGTTTCACCCACGGTGTTGGCTGGTGCGCCCCACAACAGGGCGCCTGTAAGCTAAGCCTGAACGTGAAAGAGGGCGTGATTCAGGAAGCGTTGGTAGAAACTATCGGTTGCTCCGGCATGACCCACTCGGCTGCCATGGCCGCTGAAATCCTTCCCGGCAAGACCATTTTGGAAGCCTTGAACACCGACCTTGTATGTGACGCGATCAATACCGCCATGCGCGAACTGTTTTTGCAGATCGCCTACGGCCGCACGCAGAGTGCTTTCTCCGAGGACGGTCTCGAAATCGGCGCCGGTTTGGAAGACTTGGGCAAGGGTCTGCGAAGCCAAGTTGGCACCATGTATGGCACAGTGAAAAAAGGCGTTCGCTATCTGGAAATGGCGGAAGGCTATGTAACCAAGATCGCTCTGGATGCCGACAAGGAAGTCATCGGCTACCAGTTTGTGCAGCTTGGCAAAATGATGGAAGCCATCAAAAAGGGCGTTGATCCCAAGGAAGCGTATGAAAAGAACCTCGGCAGCTATGGCCGTTTTGCCGAAGCCGCCGAATACATTGACCCGCGCCATCAGTAATCCGATATCTTGAGTAAGAGGTGAGAAACAATGGCTACTTTTGAAGGATACGAAAGAAGAATCGCAAAAATCGAAAAGGTACTCGCGGAGTACGGTTTCTCCGATCTGGATTCGGCGGCGCAGTTCGTGAAAGACAAGGGCATCGACGTTCGCGGCATTGTGCAGGGCATCCAGCAAATTGCTTTTGAAAACGCCGTTTGGGCATACACCCTTGGCGCGGCCATCGCGCTTAAAAAAGGCGTTAAGAACGCCGCCGCCGCTGCCGAAGCGATCGGTATCGGCCTGCAGGGTTTCTGCATTCCCGGTTCTGTTGCCGACCAGCGCGCGGTTGGTTTGGGTCATGGTAATCTAGGCGCAATGTTGCTGCGTGACGAGACCAAGTGCTTCTGCTTCCTTGCCGGCCACGAGAGCTTTGCCGCCGCCGAAGGCGCCATCGGCATCGCCCGTACTGCCAACAAGGTGCGCAAGGAGCCGCTTCGCGTCATTTTGAACGGCCTTGGCAAGGATGCCGCCTTCATCATCAGCCGCATCAACGGCTTCACCTATGTAAAGACCCAGATGGACTATTATGCCGGTGAAGTGGCCATCGAAAAGGAAACCGCCTACAGCAACGGTGAAAAAGCCAAGGTTCGCGTGTATGGCTGTGACGATGTGACCGAGGGCGTTGCCATCATGCGTTTGGAGAAGGTGGATGTTTCCATTACCGGCAACAGCACCAACCCCACCCGCTTCCAGCACCCCGTAGCCGGCACTTACAAGAAGTGGTGCATCGAAAACGGCAAGAACTACTTCTCTGTAGCCAGTGGCGGCGGCACCGGCCGCACCCTGCACCCGGATAACATGGCCGCCGGCCCCGCCAGCTATGGCATGACCGACACCATGGGCCGCATGCACAGCGATGCGCAGTTCGCGGGCTCCAGCTCTGTGCCCGCCCACGTGGAAATGATGGGCTTGATCGGCATGGGCAACAACCCCATGGTTGGCGCAACCGTTGCGCTGGCTGTGGCGATTGAGGAAGCCAGCAAGTAAGAATCCTTCCAAGCAAGGGCTTTCGAGCGATCGAAGGCCTTTTTTTGATTTTTGAATCCCTTGCGCAAATGAGAATATTCCAAACTTGCTGCTGCCAGAGGGGAGCGCCATATCCCCGCTTTTCAGCCGAAAGGAAGGGCAGTTAGCTATCTCCGATGAATAAAGATCAATTTCAGGCAAAACTCTACGGAGCGTTGATTGATATTTCAAGGCTCATCGGTTAAGATAAACTCGATTGGGGTGAACAGTAGTGGATTGCAGCAAAGTTGGGGCGCTTCTTTACCGCTTACGGAAAGAAAAAGGCATGACCCAAAAGCAGGTAGCCGAGCATTTAAACATCAGCGACAAAACCATTTCCAAATGGGAGCGCGGTTTAGGCTGCCCAGACATAAGCCTGCTGAACGAACTTTCCAGTCTGTTTGAGATCAATATCGAGAAGATTCTGGATGGAAATTTAGAAGCCAATGATAATGAAGCCGGGAACTTAAAACATATCAAATTTTACGTATGCCCTTTTTGTGGAAATGTAATCAACAATACAGGAAATGCTGAAATTTCATGCTGTGGGAGGAAGTTGTCGCCCCTGGTAGCCAAACAAGCGGACGACATGCATTCTGCGACCATCGAAGATCAGGGCGATGAATATTACATTACCTTTCATCATAAAATGAGCAAAGACCACTATCTCTCCTTTGTTGCCTATGTTGCAAACGACAGGCTTTTGTTCGTGAAACTTTACCCCGAACAAGAGGCTTCCCTCTTCTTTCCGAAAATGAATGCCGGTAAATTGCTTCAGAAACATAGTCGAAGGCTCTATTATTATTGTACCAGGGATGGGCTATATCTATTATAGAAAATCCTTTCTTCGCGAATGGAAGAGGTGTAACCATGGATACGCTCAAAAGAAAAGACCTGAAAAATGCCTATAAAGACCAGGTTATCATCGGCGGCATTTACTGCATCCAATGCAATGGGAATCATCGAACGTGGATCAAGTCCACAAGAAACTTGGCAAGCCAGCAAAACAAATTCCAGTTTGCGATCTCGATCAACTCCTGTCTGGAACCTGGTATGCGCAAAGAGTGGGATCACTTTGGACCGCAATCATTTTCTTTTACGGTTCTGGAAACGTTGGAAAAGAAAGAAACCCAAACAGAGCAGGAATTTGCAGAGGATATAAGTATCCTTCAGGAAATGTGGAATGAAAAATATAACCATGAAGGATGAGGTTAAAGGAAAAAGTATATGGAGCATAAAGTCAAAATCGAACCTTTTCTAAACAGGGATGGAAAAATCGTACAATTCCCACATAAACAAACAGTGAAATATGCGTTGCTGGAATATCTGGCACAGAAATTTGAACCAAATCGTACTTATTCAGAACATGAAGTCAATGTGCTCTGCGATGAGTGGCATACATTCGGAGACTATTTTCTGCTCAGGCGTGAACTGATCGATCAGGGTCTGTTATGCCGTACAGCCGATGGCTCCCATTATTGGAGAGTGCATATACCCCCGCAATGACACTGGAAAGCTTGGGAATATCGCTTTAGAATCAATAGATAATTGAACTGCCCAATGGCAGTTTTTTTTGATCTGGGTATATCTTCTGTCCATCCCAGGGCTACATCTCCACCTGTTCAAAACTGTGTTGTTTTACTTCTGTATCTGAATTGTACCCAACACATGATTATGGTATGCTGTTTGCAAATTATATCGAAATGGGGCGAGCAGCGGCATGGGCATGATCCTGCTTTCCGCGATGGCGGTTGCCTTTTCCGGTGCTGTGATGCCCGGGCCGCTGCTCACCTATGCCATCAAACAGGCACTGCTCGTTGGGCCAAAGTCCGGCCCCATCATTATGCTCGGGCATGCGGTGCTGGAAATTCTGCTCATTGTGCTCATCTTTCTAGGCTTTGACATCATTTTGCAATCCAGTGCCGCACAGACCGTGATCGGTCTTGTGGGCGGTGCACTTTTGGCTTACATGGGCATCAGCATGTTGCTGGGTGCAATCAAAAACACCGTTAAAATCGAGCTGGACAGCGGTTCCCGTTCCAAAAGTATGGTTGTCTCCGGCTTCTTCATCAGCGCCATGAATCCCTATTTCCTGCTGTGGTGGGCGATTATCGGGTTGGGTTTTTTGTTACAGGCCTATAAATCTTTTGGAATTTGGGGCGTGGTAGTGTTTTACCTCGGGCACGCCATCATCGATTTTTTATGGTATGGATTTGTGACCACGCTCATTGGGAAAACTCGCAAGTTTATCAGCGAAAAACCCTATCGGGTAATCGTAGGGGTACTGGGGGCAATGCTGGTGTATTTCGGAGTCACATTCTTTGTGAATGCGGTCGGTGGGATTGTGTAGCACCGTGGACCGTCCAAAAGGATAGGACGGAAAAAATATCGGTACTTAAAAACGGAGAGCGCAACATTGCGATCTCCGTTTTTTGAAGTAATCAATCACTTTTCTGTTCTGCTCGCATCCCAGGTGCTTCGCGGTGTACGCTCGCTGGGATTTTGGCATCACTGCGCAAGATTGTGGGACTTTGTCCCGATCAGTTTGATTGACGCGCCAAACACTTCCATGCTCTGCTAGTCCATTCTCTCTACTATCGAGGCACTCTCGCCTTCAGTGAAGCGCGCACATGCTTCCCTCTTGGTTACACACCTCGCAGTGGGTAAATCCCCAGACCCATTCTTATTCTTCTTCGCCAGCTTTGCCTGCTACGCTCAATGTACCCACGTCCACGCTCGGCGCGCCAATCCCGGCCGCCGGAAACTGAAGATCGCTTCCCACCATACGCACATCCTTGAGCAATCCGAAGAAATTTCCTGCGATTGTGATCTGCTCCACCGGCTGATCGCGTTTGCCATCCTTTACGGTGTATCCCTTACTCAGCAGCGAAAAATCTCCGGTAACTGCGTTTGCGCCGGCATGCAGCCCCTCGACTTCCGTAATGACCAATCCGTTGGCCATGTCGGCCACCAGTTCGTCAAAGCTCTTCACACCTGCTTCAATAAAGAAGTTGGTGGGCGAAACACGCACTGAGGAAGCATAACTCCCCTTGCTGGCATTTCCGGTGGAGGCAACCCCGTCCTTATGGGCGGTTTTCAGGTTATGCAGGAACGTTTTAAATACGCCGCTCTCCACCACAACATTGCGGTGGCTGGGCACACCTTCCGCATCAAACGGACGGCTGGCGAAACCTTGTGTGCTCAGCGCATCATCCACGATGGTCACGCACGGCGCCGCAATCGCTTCGTCAATTTTGCCCTTGAGCATCGACAGCTCTTTCTGAGCGTTATCCGCCGAAAATGCAGGAGAAAATGTCTCCAGTAGATCAATCATCGCAAGGTTCTTGATGATCACGCGATAATTGCCTGAGGCTACGGGCGAGGCGTGCAGTGCGTCCACTGCCTTTTGCGCGGCTGTTTCGGCAAGCTTTTTCGCGTCCAGTTCAACAAAGTTACGTGAATACTGGATATGGAAGGCTGTTGCGGTGCTGTCTCCCTCACGGGCGACAGGCTGGAGGTATGCGCCGCTGAAGCTTTCCGAATACTGCTTATCCATACCGTAGGTATTCACGATGCGCACCTTTGCGTTACCTGTGATCACCGTATCATAACCCACCTGTTCCACACGGGGATCATACTCTTTGGCATACTGTTCGAGGCTCAGCGCAAAGGCCAACTTTTCGTCGGCAGGTGCGTCCGTGCCCGTCAGTGGCAGTTCAGTTACAGGCTCCTGCCCATCATAAATGAACTGCTCGCTGGGGTCTTCGCAGAGCTTGGCGCTATCCATAGCCCCACGGATCAGCCAATCCACCGCCGCGTCATCGAACGCCTCCGTGGAAGAATAGCCCATGCGGCCATCCATCATTGCGCGAAAACCCAGCCCACGCGTCGCATGGCTGGAGTATTCTGTGATTTCTCCATTGGTTGCCACTGCTTTAAAACTATCGTCTTCCAACAGAAAGGCTTCGGCCACCGAAAAGCCTGCTACTTTAGCGGCATCAAATAGTTTTTGAATGAATTCGTCCATTTTCATTGGGTTCACTCCTATCGTAAGAGGCTGGTGAGTTAGGTAGAAGGGAGAACGGATGCATAAGGGTTTAGGGCGTTGCGTTGCCGTCGTTTGATTGACAACGTCCGCAGCGCTGTTCACTCGCTTGCTTGGTAATCGATGTTTCTCTTTGCACAAGCCTGCCAAAGAGTTTCGCCCTTTGGAATCCTGCAAAGAACTTTACCCTTGACCCTTTCCTGGTGATCCTGTTCTTCCCTATGCCCTGCCGCCAACGGTCATGCTTTTTACCCGAATCATCGGTTGACCTACATTTACAGGAACCGAGCCGCTAATGCTTCCGCAAAGTCCCTGCGCCATTTTCATTTCGCGTCCAACCCGATCAATCTGCATCAGGATATCCGCACCTTTGCCAATCAAGGATGCGCCGCGTACTGGGCTGGTAATCCGGCCATCCTTCACCAGATAGCCTTCTGCCACCGCAAAGTTGAAACCACCTGTCGCAGGGTCCACCGAGCCGCCGCCCATCTTCTTGGCATACAGCCCATCGCCCATGGTTGCGATCATCTCGCGATCATCATCACGCCCGGCGGCGATATAGGTATTACGCATACGCGAAGTCGGCGCGAACGCATAGCTTTGTCTGCGACCGCTGCCTGTGGGTTCCATCCCCATTCGTTTGGCATTGAGCTTGTCGATCATATAGTTTTTCAGCATACCGTTTTCAATCAGTACCAGCCTTGATGTGGGCATTCCTTCATCATCCACACGCAGGCTTCCCCACTCGTTGGGCAGGGTACCGTCATCGATGGCGGTGACACAGCTGGCTGCAATCTGTTGCCCCAGCTTATCGCAAAACACGCTCATACCAAACGCGACACTGGTCGCCTCAAGGCTGTGACCGCACGCCTCATGGAAGATTACACCGCCAAAGCCGTTATCAATCACGACCGGCATCACCCCCGCAGGGCACTCCGGCGCATGCAGCATCAGCCGTGCGGTCTCCGCCGCGTCGCGCCCAACTCGAGTGGGGTCAACACGGGCGCTGAACAGTTCATAACCCATCAGCGCGCCGGGGGCCTCGACCCCCTGCTGCTTTTCCTTGCCATCACTGGCAACAACATTGCAGGCCATGCGCGTGCGCACACGGGTATCCTCCACAAAAAGCCCTTCGCTGTTGGCAATGGTTACGTCCTGCTCGCTATCAGAAATGGTGCAGCTAACCTGCTCGATTTCCGCATGCACAGCGCGCGCCGAAGCATCTGCCTGACGCAGAAACTCAAGCTTGCGTTTTGTATCGGTCTGTGACGGCCATTGGCGGATCACATGCGGCGGTGGCATATCAGGCGTTATCAGTGTGCGCGTCCGCGCCAGACCCTTGCGTTGAGCACGCACTGCGGAAGCCACCTGCATCGCACAGTGCAGCAACCCTTCCCGATCGGTATCATTGGTATAGGCATAAATAGCGTTCAGCCCGTTGAACACGCGGATGCCCGCACCGTGCGCGCGGTTGGAGTTGATCATCTCCACATGTCCGCTCAGCAGTTGTATTGTGTTGGTACGGTTGTCCTCCATGAAAATCTCGGCGAAATCGCCGCCCGTGGAGAGCGCCGCATCCAATACATCCCGTGCAAAGTCTTTCATTTGTTCTACTCCTCCTGATTGTGCTGCGAAAGTCAAACCAGTTGCCTCTTCTGTGCGGCGGATTGAGCCGCGCCATTGGGCAGGCGAACGGCTTTTTCCTGCCGTTTGCCTTGCGAAAAGGTTGCCTCGAAAGGACATCGGCGTGACAGAAATTGTTAATATTAAGCGAGGATGGTTTCCAACTGCAAATCCTCCAGGCAATGGGCGCGGTAGGTGGCGCGGGGGTTCGCGGCTGCTGAGCCAACGCCCAGCGCTTTCATTCCACCGGCAAGCGCCGCTTCCACACCTGCATCCGCATCCTCCACCACAACGCAATCGGCGGGCGAGAGCTTCAACAGCTTGGCGGCCAATAAAAATACCTCAGGGTCGGGTTTGCTGTGTGTAATCTGGTTGCCATCGGCAATCGCGTCAAACGAGTTTTGCAACCCGATCTGCTTCAAAATAACAGGCGTGTTACGGCTGGAGGACCCGATGGCGATCTTGATGCCCAGTTTCTTGAGCGCGTTCAAAACGGTCATGGTTCCGGGCAGGATATCAGCGGGTGTCAACTTGCCGATAAGTTCTACATAGTAATCATTCTTGCGCATAGCCATAGCAGCCTTCTCATCCTCGGTATAGGTCTTGCCGGCACGCTCCAGAATAATTTCCAAACTGTCCATGCGGCTTACACCCCGCAGGCGCTCGTTGATTCCGCGGTCGAAGTCAATCCCTTCTTCGTCCGCCATGCGTTTCCACGCGAGATAATGGCAATCGTCCGTAGAGACAATTACCCCGTCCAAATCAAAAATGACACCTTTGACCACTTTATTCCATCCTCCCAATGTGTCAATAACACTAACCGCTTCATTATAACACGTAGCGACCGGAAAATCACCCCCGCAGCGGCAACCGTATCTCAGTGATGTTTTTTTTCACGTATTCCGCGAAGATTATGTACCCATAATTGAGCATTATGCACCAAGTTCATCCCGATATTGGCAGGCAGATATCTCCATTATGTCCAAATTCAGAAGGGTTTCAACGTTAAAAACAGTGAAATATTCCCTGTCCGGCATGGTATTGTGCATAGCGGAAACCTAACAATTTCAGGCATTTCAGCGCTCATCGATACCTTATATTATGTAAATATCCTGATTTCATGGCAAAGTATTGTCCAGCGTGTACATCGTGAACAAATGCCCTATTTAATCTTTGGTTAATTGCACCATTTGCAATCTGTGCTGAAAACGTTATAATAAAGCCATGATAAACGGTCTTGCTGGCTGTGGGCCGTTTGTAAAAAACAAGAGGAGGAACTTACATGGCAAGCGTATCCCTTAACCATATTTACAAAGTGTATGCCGGTAATGTGACGGCTGTGAGCGACTTTAACCTCGACATCGAAGACAAGGAGTTTATCGTTTTGGTCGGACCTTCCGGCTGCGGTAAATCCACCACCCTGCGCATGGTCGCCGGTTTGGAGGAAATCTCCAGTGGCGAGCTCTACATCGGCGACCGTTTGGTAAACGATGTTGCTCCCAAAGATCGCGATATCGCGATGGTGTTCCAGAACTACGCTCTCTACCCCCATATGACCGTGTTTGACAACATGGCTTTTGGCCTGAAACTCCGCAAAGTACCCAAAGCGGAAATCAAAGCCCGCGTGGAAGAGAACGCCAAGGTATTGGACATTTATCACCTCCTCAACCGCAAACCCAAGGCTCTGTCCGGCGGCCAGCGTCAGCGCGTTGCCCTTGGACGTGCCATCGTGCGTGAGCCCAAGGTCTTCCTGATGGACGAACCGCTGTCCAACCTTGACGCCAAGCTGCGCGTCGCAATGCGTACTGAAATCACCAAGCTGCATCAGCGTTTGCAGACCACCTTCATTTATGTAACGCACGATCAGACTGAAGCCATGACAATGGGTAGCCGCATCGTGGTTATGAAGGATGGCTTTGTGCAGCAGGTGGATAGCCCGCAGAACCTGTATGATTATCCCTCCAACCTGTTTGTGGCCGGCTTCATGGGCAGCCCGCAAATGAACTTCTTCAACGTCACCATTGAGCGCGAAGACAAAGAAGTTGTTGCCAAATTCGGCGATAACAAGATCGTCATTCCGCCGAGCAAACTTTCCAAGTTTGCGGACGAGAGCGTCATCGGCAAGGAAGTGATCATGGGCATCCGTCCTGAGAACATCCATGATGAAGATGTGTTCGTACAAGCCGCTCCCAGCGCAGTCATCAACTGCAAAGTGGATGTAATCGAGCTCATGGGCGCTGAGACGTACCTCTACCTGATCACCAGCGGCAAGAACGAGAACATCATCGCGCGCGTGAATCCCCGCACCACCAGCCGCGCCGGTCAGACCATCCAGGTCGCGTTCGACGTGAACCATCTGCATTTCTTTGATAAAGAGACTGAACAGACCCTCCTTACCCGCTAATTTCAAACCCTCCTTTGCCCTGCCCGCGAGATGCGGGCAGGGTTTTTTGTGTATCGAAAACCACTGGCTAGGCCAGTGGTTTTCGATAAGTATCCATCGCTTTTAATTTTGTGAAACTACCTCTACATTGATAGGTTTGGCTTCGGTCACATTGCCGATAAGATGAAAGCAGAGCGAATATCCGCTACCTTGCGGCAGCATCCTCCACTTTTTCAAAAGCACCCATCGGGCAATAACGTAAGCATTTACCGCACACCACGCATTTTTCCGTGTCGATGATTGGCAGAGAGAACATGCTTTTTTGTGAAATCGCCTGTGTAGGACATACGGCAATTGCCGGACAACGGTGGTTTTGGGGACACTTGCGGGCATTCACAACCAGTTTCATTTGTTATCCTCCTCGTGTTTAGGTTTTCTATATGGATGCTGCCACATGGCAAGGGAACCGCATAGGGAACCTTTCCTCTGTTTTCAGGAATATTGCATTATCTTTTTGCGTTGCTTCTGTCAAGGCAGTTCAAGGGGTCTCAACATCCCAATCGCAGTAATTGCGCTTCAGTACGGCAATCACTTCCTCCACACGGCGATCTGCGATGGAATAGGTTACGCTCTGTCCGGATTTCTGATCCGATACAATTCCATTTGCCTTCAGCAATGCCAGATGCTGTGACAGCGCGGATTGTGTGATATCACTCACCTTAAGCCCCAGCGCGGTCACTGTTTTCGGGCCGTCGATCAGCGCGCATAGAATTTGAAGGCGATTTCCATTGGCAAGCAGCTTGAGGGTATCCGCAACTTGCTTCACTTTGCTTTGCATGGTTTCCCCATCCTTTCGCTACGCAGGGGGTTAGCGCATATTCCATTCTGTTACATGACACCTTTCGCCCGCAATTGAGAGTTTGTCCAACACAAATTTCCATGTACAATAACGGGTTCAGATCCCTTGTGTTGCCTATTCACTCTAGGTCAATTTCTGATACTCCTGATTGGCTCAGCAGTTTCTTTATGATCTCCTCAGTCTTCCGCTTGATTTATGCAGGGTTGTTAATGTGGGTTATATATTAACATATTCTAATATACTCATATTCAAAGTAATTGTCAATCACCTTCAAGATTTTTATAAGCACTAATTTTTTGTATAGATTTCAGCAAAGAAATATTGCATTAAAGGAGAAACATCCTCAGCGCAACGTTCACTGCAGTTACATAGACTTTCCTTTTCATCACTTATCTATGACTTCCCCCTATCAGGGGATGCCCTTTCGTTCGCTTATGGCATAACGTGAAGCGTATAGCCATTGGTTATCAATCTGTTCCTGCTGCCGGTAAAGCTGGTAACATATGCATCGTCGGTGAGTGTCCATGTGCTGGTATCGTCAAGCGTCACACTTACTGTGCCTGCTTTCCCATCCGGATTGATAGTGCCTGTAAAAGCCGTTCCATTTTCCAATGAAAGCACAAGGCGACTGATAGCATCCACAGATATCGTACCACTCATCATCTGTCCGTTGGCCGTGAAATAACATTCACCGCCATTGCTGCCCGCCTTACCCCACCCTTGTGAGCCATCGTTACCGGCTACTTCTAATAGATTCCTATTGGCAAGGGTTAACGTCACGCCCTTGAGTATGATATCGCAAACGGTGTTAGTCACATAAAACATATCCCCGGCCAAAGCTGTCATACTTCCGCCTGTCATCGACAAAAAGCCACTGCCTTCGCCCATGCGGCCATCGTCGCTTTGATAAAACAGTACGTTGTGAATGTTTTCTCCGGCATCCTTGCCCTGCATTTTGCCGCTTACATGGCTATTGATCAGCGATACACGGTTTCTGCCTTCCACCACAATCGCCTCGCCTTGGGCAGAGGTAAGCGTTGCGTTGCTCGCAGTCACCGTAGCTGCCGAATCAATGGCTGGAGAAGCTGTTCCCTTTGTGGTATAGGTTCCGCCATCAACCGTTACCGTACTGCCACTCCAACCGGCGTGTATGGCAGCCGAGGCATTGCCTTGCGTCTCCACGGTCAGGTTATCAGCGCTAATCATACCTCCCTCCACAGCCAGAATACCTCCGGCATGATCCTGTCTGGTGGTGATGGTACTGTCCGAAATGCTGATATTGGTACCCACTCCGTAGGAGAACACACCGTTTGCACCGGAGCCTTCCGTGTTTACCTGCGCTTGAGAAATGGTCGCACTTGCTCCGTTGATAACCAGCAACCCCGCGTTCTGTCCGTATAAGCTGCTGTGCTCGACATTCGTCGTGTCGCCGGTTTTACCCACAGCAATATTGTTCATCAGCACCGTTACGTTGCCTGCGATGCGCAAAGCATTTTCATCCGCATGTTCGGCTGTATAGCTTTCCGATGTGACTGCCGCATCCGATGCAATGTTCACGGCTGCCGCGCCTTGTTCCGCCTGTTGCGGACAGACGGGGTCAGCAGGTTCACCCTTGTCGGAAAGGAGAGAGCCTGCGCTTACATCGTCGGGTGATAGTGGATCAGATTGTCCATCTGTCTTGACCGATACCAAGGTTGTATCCGAGATGTTCGTAGTCGCAAGACTAGCGCTGATCCATAATAAGGCGGCTGCACACAGGACTGTCAATATCCGTTTGAACATGTTTCTCCTCCTTTCCGTGTCGGGGATTAAGTTCGCTATAAAGGATATCCAGCTTTTGTGAAGAATAGATGAAACGTACATGAATCATGGATGCATTCAACCTGAAAAGGGAGGATCACTCTGTTGAGCACGCTCAGAGAAGACGCACAGTTCGTCATTAATGCAGCGGTAGCGGAAACGCACCCGAAAAAAGCCGTTCGACGCGCTCTCAACGATCTGCGTCTCTATGGCGGAAGGCTACGGGTGATCGCTATCGGCAAGGCTGCCTGGAGCATGGCTGAGGCCGCGTTGGAAGTGCTGGGTAACCGTATTGAATGCGGACTTGTGATTACCAAATATGGCCACTCCAAAGGAAAACTGTCACGCTTCAACATCATGGAGGCAGGGCATCCCGTGCCGGATGAAAACAGTATGCGCGCTACGGACGCCGCCATTGCCATGGTGCAGGGGCTTGGTGTGGAAGACACTGTGCTTATGCTCATCTCCGGCGGTGGCTCATCGCTGTTTGAAAGACCGCTGATTCCCCTTCCGATGTATGCCACCACCATCAACGCGCTTTTACATTGCGGAGCCAATATCACCGATATTAACATCATCCGCAAGCGACTTTCCGCCGTAAAAGGCGGTCGCTTTGCCAAGCTCTGTGCCCCGGCGGGAGTTATCGGGCTCATTCTTTCCGATGTCATGGGCGACGCGGTGGAAACCATCGCTTCCGGCCCCATTTCTCCTGATCCGACCACCGCTACCGAAGCCGAGCGTACCCTCCTTCGGGTATTGCCGGACGCGCCGGAGATTATTCGCACCTTGATGCGCCGTGAAACGCCAAAAACCCTCACGAACGCCGAAACGCATGTGATCGGCAACGTGAGCCTGCTGGTGCGCTCTGCCACGCACGCACTGCAACGGTTGGGATATGAAACCATTATGCTCACCGACCGAATCACCTGTGAAGCCGCCGAAGCAGGCCGTTTTCTTGGCTCAATCGCCTATTCGCACCAAACGGAAAATCGTTCTGTCGCCTACCTTATTGGCGGCGAAACGGTCGTACACGTTTCCGGGACAGGCCTTGGCGGGCGCAATCAGGAACTGGCGCTCGCCGCAGCGCCGATGCTGGACGGTTTGCGCGATACCGCCATTTTCAGTTTTGGCAGCGACGGAACGGACGGCCCCACCGATGCGGCGGGCGGCTATGTGGATCACCGTACCCTGCGGCGGTTAAGCACGGCAGGTGTGGATATCGACAATGCGCTCCTGAACCATGACAGCTACCATGCCCTGCAAGCCTGCGACGGGCTTATCATAACCGGCCCCACCGGCACCAATGTCAATGACATTTCTGCCGTTATGATCCGGCGATAAACCATGTCGGGTAAACCAGACGCAACGTTCTTCAAGAAATACACCACCGAAAGGGATGGGTTTTCATCCACCGTAATAGCAGCCTATCAAAACAAAGCTGGCACCTTCATGGCGCCAGCTTTGTTGTAGGTTTCACCCGACAGGCAACGATCTGCTTCAGTCCAGCCCTTCCTGCTATCGAATTCACTGAAGGCAGTGTATCCGTTCACATCATTCCTGTCACACGCACTTCCGGCAAGTCTTTCCTTCGGAAGATTAACCGAATTCACTCGCCCTTCATGCCGACAACCTGCACCTTCTGGTTGATCACATCCAAAGAAAGCTTCACCGAATCGCCGATGGCAGCCTCAATATCGTCCGGCTTAACGCCCAATAGTTCACATCCCAGCGATTTGTCGATAAACAGTTCGCTGGTTTGCACTTTGGTATAATGGACAAGCTCAAGCCCGCCTTCGTGCCCCAATGCTTTTTGCTCCGCCATGATTTTTTTGGCATTCATGGCGAACGTCCAGTCTGGAATGGTGAGTACCTTGCGATTGGGGTGCCCGATATTCCTGTTAATCACGTTCAGCAATGCCTTCCATGGCATGTTGTAATAGCCGATCGGGTAGCATTTGCCGCCCTTATTTCGTTCCACAGCCCCTGCCACAGCCTGCGCCACCTGCTTTACCGTCACCATGGTAGTTCCGCCGCGCGTATACAAGGTTACTCCCTTCATCTTCATAAGGCTTTCTACCAGAAACACCCACACAGGTTTGCGACCCGGTTGTGTACCAAAGATATAAGGCAATTCAAGGATAGCCACATCGAAGGTATCATCTGCGAACGCAAGCGCCACTGCCTCCTGATCTCTGCGGCTGCGGATGTAAGGATGCCATTTTGATAATTCCAACTTGGGCCATAACTTGTCGAAATAAGAGAAATATGAACCCAGAATGACCGCGTGTTTCACGCCCGATTCTTTGGCAATCGTTAGCAAGCGCTTAAGCGGGTCGATGTTGTACTTCCTGAACATGTCATAAATAGGCGCCGGCCCTTCCACGCGTTCATCCACACCGGCAGCGAACACGAAGGCATCGCAACCCGCAAAATGTGCGCGAATATCCTCCTCCGTCATATCCAGATAGTTGCCAAGCTCAATGTGCATTTTCTCAGGCAACACCGCACCTGTGGGAATCGGGGGCAGCGCCATTGAGGAAACCTCATGCCCGCGGTTGATCAGTTCACGCGCAGCTTCGCTGCCAAGCAGTCCGGTACCGCCGATTATAAAAATTTTCATATGTTGAAAATCCTCCTTTGGTTGGATATAGAGTTGACATTTGGGATGTCCCTCTATATGATAATGACACGATGTCGGTTTAGCAACCATCAGTTGTTATTTCGATGTTGTGTTTCAAACATTTCTTGTATATTCTGTCGTTAAATCAACATGATTGAATTATTTGTACTTTTTTGGAGGATAGAATATGGCTGAACTGGAAAACCGCAGGGTACGAATGACCAAAGGTTTGTTGCGAAAAAGCCTGATCGAACTGATGCACAACCTGCCCATCAGCAAAATTACCATCAAGGCACTTTGTGAAAACGCGGACGTAAACCGTTCCACTTTCTACCTGTACTACGCCGATCCCCGTGCCTTGTTGGACGAAATTGAAAATGAATTACTCCTACGCGCACAGGAGCATCTGGAGAAAATTGATACCAATCCCGGCAGCATTCCCTATCTGGAAGCGCTGCTATGCTACATTTCCGGCAATGCGGATATCTTTACGACTCTGCTGTGCAGGCAGGAAAATGCGGATTTTCAATCCAAATTCGTAGAGGAATCCTTCCGCAACCTCAAACTCAACCTGAACCTTGGCAGCGCGGGCAACCTTCGGGACTATTTGTACAACTACATGACCATGGGTTCGCTCGCCATGATTCGCCAATGGATTGGATCGGGCTTTGAACCACCGTGCCGAGATATGGCCGAGTTGATGTTCACCATTTCCAACCGAGCGGCAGCGCCCTTTATCCATTGATACAATAAACACGCTTGTGTCAATCGGTCCGGCGCTGACAGCGTCCTCCAATAAACAGACCTCTTTATACGTTTGAAAGCATATGCGTTTGTGTACGATGAGATCGTCCGATCAGTCATCAGCGCATGTTTAAGCGGATCAACCCATATTTTTCAAAAAAGCAAGGTTTTGATCAATCAGCGCGCAACGGCTCTTCACGCAATCTGCGGAGCGCAGCGGATCAGCTGGTGTGTTAAACACATAGTCGCAAAGCCCCGCCGCATCGGTATGCGCCACATGCAGGCGCGTATCGCTGGCTGCATAATATATGTAGATTTCACCGTCCTCATTGACGGCAGCTCCGTTGGTGAATACCACGTTGCTCACGTCGCCAACACGTTCATGTCCAAGCGGACCCATGAACATGCCGCCCGGTTCGGCAATCACGTGTGTAGGGTCTTCCAGTGCGGTCGCAAATGTATACAACACATAGCGAAGCCCAGCGGCGGTGTTGCGCACGCCATGGGCAATATGCAGCCACCCGCGTGAGGTTTTAATCGGCACCGCGCCCGCGCCATTCTTTGCCTCGGTCACGGTATGATAGCGGCGCAGGGATATAATTTTTTCTTCGTCGATAACCGCATGGGTAATATCCCCGCATAGGCCAAAGCCAATGCCGCCGCCTGAGCCGGTTTCGATGAAGCCGTCCATCGGTCGTGTATAGAAAGCATAGTGCCCCTTCACAAACTCCGGGTGAAGCACCACGTTGCGCTGCTGAGGTGATCGAAGCGTCGTCAGGTTGGGCAAACGTTCCCAGGTCATCAAATCCTTTGTGCGAACAATACCCGCTGCCGCAACCGCCGCGGACAGATCGTTCGCGCTGGTATCCTTGCTTTCAGAACAGAATACGCCGTAAATCCAGCCGTCTTCATGCTGGGTCAGGCGCATGTCGTACACATTGGTTTCCTCGGGGCAAGTGTCCGGCAGTACCACGGGATGATCCCAGTAACGGAATCCCTCCGTGGGGCGTTCACTCTCCGCCACCGCAAAAAAACTCTTGCGATCCGCACCTTCAACACGCGCGACAAGGTAGTATTTCCCATGTAGATACAGCGCGCCGCTGTTGAACGCGCAATTTACGCCGATGCGCTGCATCATATACGGGTTGGTGTCGGGATTGGCGTCATACATCCAAAACGGCGGTGTGTGCTCACGCGTAAGCACCGGATAGCGAAAGCGTTCAAACAGACCGTTATAGAAATGCTGATTGAGCTCGTTGGGGCGGGTGATGAGCGTTTCATACTCGTTCATCAGCATGGAAAACGTTTTTGTATTCATGGGTTGTCCTCCCTTTTCAACGAATGCCCAGTTCGGTGTCGCTTTCGCAAACCTCACTGTGGGCTTTGATATAGCCGATCACGGCATCAGCCGTTGTAAAGGCCAGTCCGACATAGGTATCCGCCGCGCCATAGTAAATGGCGATACGCCCCGTATCTGTATCCTGAAGCGTTGCGCAGGGGAAGCACACATTGGGTACAAAGCCCTGCTCCTCATAGCTTTGCTCCGGTGTGAGCAGGAAGTTGCGGCAGCGGTATTTGACGCGGCTGGGCTCGTCTATGTCTAAAATCGCACCGCCGATGGAGTATACAAAGCCATTGCATGTGCTGCTGACGCCATGGTAGAAAAGCAGCCATCCCTCACTGGTTTCAATCGGAGCGGCTCCTCCTCCGATTTTTACACTCTCCCACCATGCGCTTCCCCGGCTCATTACATGGCGATGACGACCCCAGTAGATCATGTCGGGGCTTTCCGAAACAAAGATATCTCCAAAGGGAGTATGTCCGCTGTCACTGGGCCGACTCAATAGCTTGAACATGCCGCCTATCTTGCGGGGAAACAGCACCGCATTGCGGTTGAATGGGATCAATGGGTTTTCTATCCGCGTGAAGGTTCGAAAATCCTTCGTTTGCGCCATACCGATGGATGCGCCGTAAAAATCGGTGCACCACAGGATGTAGTACGTATCCTCCACCTTTACCAGGCGGGGATCATACGCGTACTTGGGCATGAAAGGCTGGTTGTGTTCATCCACAAAGGGGATCTTTCGCGCGTCGATCGACCAATGAATGCCATCCGTGCTTTTCCCCATGTAGATATGCGGTACGCCATCTACCTGTTCACCGCGCAACACCGCCACATAACCGTCGCCATAAGGCGCCACTGCGCTATTGAAGATACGCGCCACACCAGGCGCTGGGTTACGCCCGATCACAGGGTTATTCTGGTAGCGCCATACCGGTGCATCATGTGCGTCATTCTCCGGTCGATCCTGCCATGGAATCGCCGGAAGGCTTCCTCCTGTTAGGATTCGGATGCAGGGGTTCATTTTCATTCTCCTTCATGCCGTGCATTGTTTGCACTGTCCGGTATCATTTGATCGGTTGAATGATCAGGTCATCCGTACGACGCGCTGCAGTAGGTACGGTAGCACTTTCACCTTGCGCGCCTGCTAGTTCCCTTTCGCTTTCGCGGTAGACCATCTGCCCGCCGATGACCACCCGCCCCCTGCGATCCTTGGAACCCATCAGTTTGCCGACGATCATCTCCGCCGCCTCGCGCGCCAGCGCGTCCTGATCTACGGCGAACGTTGTAAGCGGAGGTTTTGATTTCGCGGAATCCATATAGTCGTCAAAGCCTACCACGGAAACATCTTCCGGCACGTTAAATCCCATATCCTTCAACCGTTGAATCAATTGGAGCGCAGATTGGTCACAGTTGCACACAAACGCGGTTGGCAATGGCTCCGGCAAGGGGAAATCGGCATAGACGCCGTGCTCGTTGCGGTCGGGCACAATCCACGTGGCATCCATGGGTAAATCGTGTTGTAACATGCTCTTGCAATAACCCAGATAGCGATCCATGATGGAGCTTGTCGCCTTGATGGAACCAACAAAACCGATATGGGTATGCCCCAGATGGATCAGGTGGCTGGTGCTCCGGTAGCTGCCGTAGAGCCCATCGCTGACCACCGCATCAGCACTGGAACGCTCGTCATAAAAGTCCAGGCAGATATAAGGCACATGGGTGCCGACTTCTTCCAGCATCCGGATGTAGTCGCGGTTTACCTGCCCCAAAATCACCAACCCGTTAACGCGCCCTCCGCCTAAAATCACAGGGTAGGTGCAATCCAGTTCCTCTGCTTCGCTCAGGATGCTCAACACTCCGTAGCTGTTGCGTTCGGCCAGCTGCTGCACCAATTTTTTGCATAGTGACGCATAAAAACTGTTCCCCTGCCCCAGAAAGTGGTCGGGGATCAGAATGCCGACATCGCCAAAGCTTTCTTTGTTGCTTTTGGATACAATATCATAGCGGTAGCCAAGCTCCTTCGCCTTTCGCACAATACGTTCGCGCACAGCTTCGCTCACGCCGCTACGTCCGGCCAGCGCTTTGCTGACTGTAACCGCACTCACACCCAGTTCGTGCCCAATCTCACGCATATTCACATTCTGTTTCATGGCATATACTCCGATCGTCGCTCTGGCAACTGTGGTTGTCGTTCCTGTGAACTGTTCCTAGCAGCGAAGGAATGGCTATTTTCACTGTTCATGTCCTAACCTCTAAGTCTATTGAACCGTACGTCAGGTCATGCTGTATCCATGGACACTGAAAGAAAGCCAAGCATCGCAGTGGGGCACCGCCCACACTCATGCTACGTTCGCTTTGTTTCTTTACGATCTTTACGGAGCATTCTTCTCAAGATTAAATTTCAGCGTACCAGTCTGTCCTGATGCTAGTCATTGAGGTGAGTTCTCAGCGCAGCCATCCACGTACGTCAGTCTCCATGGCATCCAGCGCCTTACCTGTCTCCGCCTCACTGGCTCCCGGTGCGGAGAGGTACACCTTCACCTTGGATTCTGTTCCCGAAGGCCTTACAATCGCCTTACCGTAGACGCTGGTATAAGCCAGCACATTGCTTGACGGCAAACCGTCCACTCCGTTCAGGTAATCCTTCACGGCAGCAATGGGTAAACCCGCGAGGGTTTGTGGCGGCTTTTTTCGCAGAACCTCCATCATGCGGCCCATCTCTGCCATCGGGTCAGTGCCCGCAATATCAAAGTTCAACAACCTTGTGCCCATGCGTCCATAACGCGCATAGAGCGCCGTTAGCAAGTCGATCAGTGATTTGCCTTCATCGGCAACAGCCTGTGCCAGTTCGCACACCAGCATGGCGGCCATCACGCCATCTTTGTCACGTACGTGTGTACCGGCAAGATAACCGCAGCTTTCCTCAAAACCGAAACAATACCGGCTTTCCTGACCCAGCTTTTCCAGTCTGCCAATTTCCTCGCCGATATACTTGAACCCCGTGAGTGTCTCCCGTACGGACACCCCGTATTCCTTGGCGATCGAAAACGCAAGATCGCTGGTTACAATCGTCTTGACCACCTCTGCCCCTTCAGGCAAAGTCCCCTTTTCCTTATGCGCTTTCAACACCGATTCCATCAGCAACAGGCCGACTTCGTTGCCCGTTAGCACGGTAAACTCGCCATCCGTTTCCCGCACGGCAACGCCAATCCGGTCGCTGTCCGGGTCAGTGGCAATCACAAGCCCCGCTCCCTTCGCCTTTGCGGTTTCAATAGCGAGCGAAAGCGTGGGTTTGAGCTCTGGATTGGGCTTGGGACAGGTTGGGAAATCTCCGTCGGGAGCGGTCTGCTCTTCCACCTCAACCACCGTTAAGCCGTGCATGGCAGCAAGCGTTCGCCTGACCAATTCCAGCCCGGCGCCATTGAGCGGCGTATAGCATACCGTGATCGGCGCGCTTGCATTCGGGTGTGCACGGCAGGCAAGCGTCTTTTGCAGATAATCCTCCAGTACCTGTTCCGGTACATCGTTCAGGAAACCCGCAGTACGAGCCTCGGCCTCTGGCATCCAGGCAAGGGTGGCATAATCTACCGCGTCGATCTCTGCCGTAATCGTTGCTGCCGCTGCCTCGGTAATCTGACATCCATCCGAGCCATACACCTTGTAGCCGTTATAGACCGCTGGGTTGTGGCTGGCGGTGATCATGATTCCCGCGTCAGCTCCAAGCACACGCGTCGCAAAGGAGAGTACAGGCGTAGGCATCAGGCGGTTGAATAGCTTGGCATGGATGCCATGGGTTGCCAGCACCCCCGCCGCTACCAGCGCAAACTCCCGCGAGCGGTGCCGCGAATCATAGGCGATGGCAACCTGCCTGCCGCCGTTATGCATCAGGTAGCGTGCCAAACCTTCCGTAGCTTTGGCAACCGTATACTCGTTCATGCGGTTGGTACCCACACCCAGCACACCGCGCAAACCGCCCGTGCCAAAAGCCAGTTCGTGCCCGAAACGTCGGGTCAGTTCATCGGTATCCCCAAGGATGCGAGCCATCTCGGCTCGGGTCCTATCATCAAAGTGTGGAGAGGTTGCCCAGAGGGCAGCGCGTTGCAATGCAGTCACTTGATTCGTCCTTTCGAGTTTGTCAGTCGTGTGCCGCGTGCAATACAAAGGAGCACGACACATCATCGCCGCTGGGATACTCCAGCGTTAGCCCCAAGGTCATCAGTTCGTCGCCACTCAGGCGCTCATCCGTCTCCTCCACATGATAGATACAGTGCGGATCAAGCCCTCGCAATGGCAGGCATGGGAGCGTACGGTTCACCTGTGCGCGGAAACGCACAGAGGTAACGACTGCTTCGCGCCTGTCTTCACTGACTACCATCCATGCCGCGCCATTGGTTTCAAACGGACTTTGCAGACGGTGGAACACCCCATACAGAAGTGTGTTACGCACACCTTTCACACGGGTTAGCAAATGCTTCATCTCTGCGATTTCGGCATCGGGCAGGCGCGTTACATCCAGCTCGAAACCGTAAGTGCCGCCCATCGCCACATCGGAGCGGGTGCTCATCCCCGTAGTGCGACCTGTCTGATGGTTAGGTACGGCGCTGATGTGCGCTCCCATCGCACTTTGCGGAAAGAGGAGCGACGTCGCATACTGGACGAAGCAGCGATCATGCGCATCGGTATTGTCGGAACACCATGTTTGCGGCATATAGTGAAGCATTCCCAGATCAAACCGCCCACCGCCCGAGGCACAGCTTTCAAACAGGACCTCCGGAAAAGCGGTCACCATGCGTTCCAGCACGCTATATAGCCCCAGCATATAACGGTGTGGAACCTCCCTCTGCGCTTCCGGGGGGAACCCGGCCGATCCTGCCGGGGAAAAGTTGCGGTTCATATCCCACTTGACATAATCGATCTTCACCCGCGTCAGTACATCCGCCACAGCATGGTACACGTAATCACATACCTCTGTGCGGCTCATGTCCAGCACCAGCTGATTCCTGCCGGTTAATCGTTCCATTTCGCCCGCATGCAGGCACCAATCAGGGTGAGCACGGTACAGATCGCTATCCGGCGATACCATTTCCGGTTCAAACCACAGGCCAAACTTCAGCCCCCTGCCATGGATGGCATCGCTTAAACGGGCAAGCCCCCCGGGCAGTTTTCGTGTATCCTCCACCCAATCGCCCAGCGAACAATTGTCCGCGTCACGGTGGCCGAACCAGCCATCATCCAACACAAACAATTCCGCACCGATTTCAGCAGCTTTTGCTGCGATCGCCAGAAGCTTCTCTTCGTCAAAATCAAAATAGGTCGCTTCCCAGTTGTTGAGCAGAATCGGCCTTTCCGCATCGCGGTATCGTCCACGCACAATGTGTCTGCGGCAGAGCGTATGAAAGGCGTGGCTCATACCGGAAAGCCCTCTCGATGAGTAGCACAGCACCGCTTCCGGTGTTACAAACGTTTCTCCCGAGGTGAGCCGCCAGCCAAAGCCCTCATCGTTCAAGCCGATCATCGCACGGGTTTGCCCGTACTGATCCACTGTCGCGTCCGCGCGGAAGTTACCGCTGTATACCAGCGCAAAGGCAAACACATCTCCACATGTTTCATCAGCATTTGAGGTTGCCAGCGCCATGAACGGGTTGCTTTGTGCACTGCTCGCGCCGCGCGCCGAGGAAACGCCCTGTATGCCCTGCATAATCGCCCGCCAGTCCATGTGACGTTCCCGTGCCCATCCACCGGAAAGGGTTAAAAGCTTGTAATCACTTTGATGGAAATCCACACACGCGCTGAGCGCTCGCTCAATATTCAGCTTTTGGGCACCGATGTTGGTTAATTCCACATGTCGGGCGAGGATATCGCAATCATCAAAAATAGTGTAATATAATCGGCATTCCAGCCCAAGCCGATCATCCGCAAGCGTCACACTCAGAGTTTTGCAAGCGCTTGTTTTGTCGTAGGCTGAGGGAAGTCCCTCCAGTGCGGGTTTATTTGCCCCCACAGCATAGGAGCGGTACGTCAGGTTGAGGCTATCGGAGCCATCCTCACCACGAACTCTGAGCAGGCCATCCCGAAGGTCGCCATAGCCAAACGTAGGCGCTTCCTGGGGCAACCTGTCCAATCGGAATTCATTGCGGTCAAAATCAGCCTCCGGCACTGTGGCAAAGCGACGCAATATGTCGCCCTGTACAGTAGATAATCTGCGTCCGAAATGCACATGCATCAGAAATTGTCCATTCACCAACCGAAACACATAGCTAAACTGATCGTTTCTGAGATGAAACAATTCATTTTCCACAAGAATCTCCGTCATATTATGCCATCCTTCATCCATTTATATCTGCCATCTGCTGCGAACCGTACCGAGG
>Ga0302293_10000305_pt1 | contig 27457 bp, 20 predicted proteins | sample III_Fen_N2_2_FD_198758 | JGI IMG/M metagenome (GOLD analysis project Ga0302293, IMG submission 198758) | Peat permafrost microbial communities from Stordalen Mire near Abisko, Sweden - III_Fen_N2_2 | ecosystem: Environmental > Terrestrial > Soil > Wetlands > Permafrost | place: Sweden: Abisko...
CTACAAGAAGACCTGTCTCTCGGGCAGTCATTCCGCCCTCCGGTCCGATTGCGATCGCCGTCGAGCCAGAACCGTTACAAAGATACTCATGAAGCGATATTCGCGCAAGAGGGGCTTCGGTAAGTACAATAGACCGCGAAACAGGGCCTCCAAGGCTTCGCCAGAGAGCGGGAATCTCGTTTCCATCAACTGGAGGCAGAACCCTGGTCGGAACGGGAGAACCGCATTGTTGCAAAGCCTCGCGCACGATACGATCCCACCGACCGGTCTTTCCTCCACCGACATCATCGGCATTTGAGGAGAGACAGCGTTCCCCTGCTACGGGGACGATAACCGCAACCCCGGCTTCGGTTGCCTGACGGATCACCTGATCCATTTTTGGACCTTTGAGGATCCATTGAAAAAGAATTATAGACGGAAAGTTTTCTCCAAGACCGGAAAACGCGGGCATTGAAACGCCTGCCGCACATGGCGCTTCTACCGAGTAAGACGCACTGACCGTCCGGGAAAGGACAGATAGCATTATCTGCTTTTCTTTACGATCGATCGAAGTTATGCGCATAACGCACAGAGTTCCATCGGGAAGCCGGGCTTCGATCGAATCGCCGTTCACCTTGCGCAAAACCTGCGCAAGATAACGGAATTCTTTGTCGCCAAGAAGGACCCCACCGCTTGCGTCAGGTTGACAGGGAAGAACGAGCTGCCTCATGCAGGCTCAGGGCTGCGGAACGAGATCAGCCGGTTTCGGGACCTGTGATGCGCCCGGTGTGTTCGTTGCAGTCGTTGTTTTCGCGGCATCACCTTTTTTTCCGGCGGCTTCGGCGACGGCGAGTGCGGCTTTCGCCGCATCCTGAAGCTCATGCACTGTTTTCGTCGTGCGAAGCATTACGGGAACGTCCTCTTTTAAAAGAATATCGACGGCTGCCTTGAGCTGAATATCATATTGCAGATCATACATCGGACTGATGTGAGTACGGTAATATTCCTGCATCACGAGCCGCTTGAGAACGCGAAGTTCCACCTTGTAAGTTTTCGCAAGCTCCTGGGCGTATGCGGCCGCTTTTGCGTCGGTAACTTCGCCCGCGGATGCCACATAGTCCGCGATCTTGGTGGTCTTGAGAAGATCGGAAAGGGCTTTTTCTTCGACATCGGAGAGCACGGGAAAAAGAACTTCGCGATCCGGAGGAATACCGAGTTTGTCGATATTCGCGTCGCTCGGGGTATAATACCGCGCCATCGTCATCTTCATCGCGTCGTCGCTCATCAGGTCAATCACCTGCTGCACAGAACCTTTTCCATAGCTTGTCTCGCCGACAAGATAGGCCAGATGATAATCCTTGAGCGCACCGGCAAGAATTTCAGATGCGCTTGCGGACCCTTTATTCAAAAGGACGACGATCGGCAGTTTTTGATCGAAGGTGAGCTTTGACTTCACCGCGTTATATTGCTGATTTTCGTAGGTTATCCGGGAACGGGTCGAAACGATAACGCCGGAATCGATAAATTTATTGGCAACGTCGACAACGCTGGTGATGAGTCCGCCCGGATTGTTCCGGAGATCGATGAGCAAGCTCGTATATCCGGCTTTCTTGAAACTGTCGAGCGCATCCTGCACGCGGCCGGCGGTAACCGGTGTAAACTCAATAATTCGCAAATACCCAATCCCGTTATCCATCATCTGGAATTTCACGGTTGGAACTTCAATGAGCGCGCGGGTAAGCGTAACGGGGAATTCCAGGGCCTTGCCCCTGCGGAGCTGGATAGTCACGTTCGTGCCCACAGCGCCTCGCAGACGGGAAAGCACGTCTTCCATCGTTATTTCTGCGGTATCTTTTCCGTCTATCGAAAGAATAAGATCTCCGGGCTGTACTCCGGCTTTCCATCCTGGCGTGTCCTCAATGGGAGATGCGACTTCGACCCAGGCGGGTTTATCCGCCGTCGATTCAACCGGTTTTGAAATTGAAAGACCGACGCCGCCAAAGGCACCAGTCGTCGTATCCTTAAGACTGGTTCCCAGAAGGCTGTCCGTCCCGATATACGTCGTATAGGGATCTCCGAGCGCATCCAGCATACCCTTCATGGCGCCCGCATAGAGAACCTTGGGATCAACGGCATCCACATAATTACTCTGGACGAAATTGAAGACATACTGAAACATCTGCTGATAGCGTTCAGCCGCTTTTGCTTTATCGTCTTTATTTTCGGCAAAGACCGCAGGCGATACGAGGGAAAGAAAGAGCAGCGCAAAAGTAAAAAAAACCGCGCCGATCCATGTTTTTTTGGGACTCATGGAGATGATTGTCAGGGAAAGCGCATCATTTTGTCAAGCTTGCCCCACTTGACCGGAGGTCATATGTTGCGTAGACTTTCATATAATGCAAATTCGTTCAATAAAATATCCATTCTTTACATTATATGAAATTCTCCGCTCAATAATCATGCTGAAAATCGGCGCAATGACTCTTTCTTCTGTACTTCCAATAACGTGGTACGCAGGACTCCCTCTGTTATGCATCGGGCCGTTTCTTTTTATCATAATCGCAGCCGATGAAGAAAAATATACCTCATGGCTGCTTCTCGTCTCGCTGATCAAAGCACTTTGCGTACTATCACTAGGCTTTTTTATCGTCGTTTCGCTTCCCGCCGCTATCCGTTCAGGATCTGCAGGGGATCTCTCTTTACTGACAAATATGCTTATTGCCTTCTTTTTTATTATTGGAGATGCAATTCTCGGGATATACTGTCTCAGGAGAAACCGGACTCTATGCAAATAATACCAGTAGCAAGCGGAAAAGGCGGCGTGGGAAAAAGCCTCCTTTCGGCGAATTTAGCCATTGCCCTCGGTCAGGCAGGAAAAAAAGTTCTGCTGGCCGACCTCGATCTTGGAGCGTCAAATCTGCATCTGGTCCTTGGGGTACAATCGCCCCGTACGGGTATCGGAACTTTTCTGACAGGAGCGTCTTCATTTAATGATTCCATCCTCCATACAAGTTATCCAAATCTGTCGTTCCTTCCCGGGGACTCGGAAATACCGGGGCTTACCGCGCTCAGAGCTTCCCAAAAATCAATACTGACAAAACAGTTGCTTTCATACGACACGGACTATCTCGTTCTCGACCTTGGAGCCGGAACGCACCTTGGCATCCTCGACTTTTTCCTGATGTCAAAGCAAGGTATTATCGTAACGGCCCCGTCGGTTACGGCTACGCTTAACGCCTACCTGTTTCTTAAAAATACCGTTTTTCGCCTCATGTACAGCTGCTTTAAAAAAGGCTCGGAAGCATGGAACTGCCTTGAACGCCTTAAAAACGACGGTTCGTCATTGCAGCGCATGTATATTCCCCGAATTATCGACGAAATAGAAAAAGTTGACCCCGAAAGCGCCTCACGCTTCAGGTCCAGAACGCAGAACTTTCACCCCCGCCTCGTAATGAATATGATTGACGATCCAAAAGACGCGGACAAAGCCCTGAAAATCCGAAGATCATGCAAAGAATACCTGAATATTGACCTTGAACACCTTGGAGTCATTTACAGGGATACGGTACAGGACACGGCGCTTGCCTCGCGGCTTCCCGTAATCATTTATAAACCGCAATCTATCCTTTCACAGGCGGTATACCGCATCGCAGATAAAATTCTACAGGCAGAAGTCGGCCCAATTGACGATTTCGCCGATATAACGGACGAGAGTTTTCAGACCGCCGAGATGGAAGCGACGATAGACTTTGACTCAAAAATGACATATGTAGAAGAATTAGTTGGCAGTGGCGCCTTGTCGATGGGAGATCTGGCTGAAACAATCAAATCCCAACAATATGAGCTATCTGTCCTGAGAAAAGAAAATCAGCTGCTAAAAAACAAGATATCCCAAGCTATCCAGCAGGGTTATAGGCTATAATTGTCGGAGAGCGATGAAATAGATGAGTAAAATCAACTGGGAGCTGTCCGAAAACCTTAAAACAAAACGCTGGTACCTCACCATTCCCGCAGGTGCTGATTTATACCCGTCCATTGACGATATTAAACAACTCTCTATGACAAAATCTATCGATTCATTCAGCCTGCTTTCCGATCAGCTGCTTGAAAAATCCCTCCAGCGAGCCAAAGACTGCACAGGTGAAGATTATTCTTTTCCTATAGTACTTGAATCAACCTTTGATGTCAGGATCAACGTTTCCCAGGACAAAACAAAAGCCAGTCTCTATATCCGAAAGGCTGCCGACCGAAAGATCCCGCTTGATTTCAAGCTTGTATCAACTGCGATCAACAATAGCCACCTCAAAGGGTTGGACGCCGCAAAAATCAAGGAAGAATTAACCCGTTTCAAGGATTCTCCCTCGCTGGAACTAAATGACTTCGTAATCGCAACCGGCACGCCTGCAGGTCGTGGGGCGCAACGCGAACTCGTTGCTTTATGTGAATGGATTCCCGAGGCGGAACTGGCGGATATCCTTCCACGGCTGATCGAACACTATGCCGCGCTCCCGGCAACCAACGACGACAAGATATTCCCGATAGCCGAAACGACCCAAATTGCGCGGGTTGATGTGAACCAGGCAGTATTCGGTTTGTCCCCTGCAGAGCAAGGAACAACAGGAATTGACGTATATGGGAAAGAGATTCCGGGAATGCCCGGTAACGACCCTTTTTTCCAGGTTTTGGGAAATATAACAGTCGGTACGCAGGGTTTAAAATCCACGAGCAAAGGCTTGCTGCTTTTTTCGGAAAAAGAAAGTTGTCAGCGCATCCGTATCATACCTTATGCAGACGGAAAAGCAACACCCGTTATCAGCGAGGATAAAATGATCGTCAGTCTCATACTTGAGAGTGACGATGGGGGCGGAGCATTTCTTTCAGCAACCTCCGCGCTTGATACCCTTGCAAAGCAGGGAATCCAGGGCAAAATTGACAAGGAACTGATAGGAACGACAATCACCAATGTACGTTCCACGAAAAAAAGCGAAGAAATCATTATCGCTCGCGGCAAAGCGCCTGTCCCCAAAGGCTCTTCGCGCATAATCTGGTTTACCGCAAATCAAGTCGGCATCGCACCGGTAACGATAACTTCCGGCGACAAGATTCTGTCCGCGGAAACGCTTCCATCGGGAGACAACGGATACGATGTTTACGGCACCGTACTCAAGGCGGAAACAGGCGAAAGCATGGCCGTTCCCGCTCATGACGGGACGATTTCCGAGGAAACTGAGGGTGCAATCCACACTTACACAGCGCAGATTTCCGGCCAACTCGTCCTTACTGACAACATGCTTTCTATTTCTGACACCCGCGAAATAACGGGAGATATCGACGAAACAACGGGAGACTTGCATTTTCCCGGCAACATCGCGCTTTCAGGTACAATCAAATCGGGAAGAATAGTCAAGGCAGCGGGAAATCTGAAAATCGAAGGCAGTTCGGAGGCTTCTCTGGTATCTGCCGACAATTCGGTGACCATGACCGGAGGGATACGGGGAGAGGGGAGAGGAACCGTTTGGGCAAAGCAGGAAATCTTCATGGCGTTTGCTGAAAACGCGCGCATACTCGCGGGTCAGGACATCTCGATCAACGATTACTGTTTCCAGTGCACGGTCAAGACAAACGGCACACTGTTTATGAAAGGCAATCCGGCGGTTCTGCTTGGAGGGACAATCCATGCGTCAAAAGGCGTGGAGGTCTATGAGCTTGGATCAGAAAAAACCATACGAACGAGCATTTCCTTTGGACAGAATTATCTGGTTAGCGACCAGATCAATGTATGTGAAAAAGAAGTGGAAAAAATCAAGGAAGAAGTCGTAAAAATCGACGAGCTGATGAAACGGATATCGACGACCGACCCGAAGATCCATGAGCTCAGGCGAAAAAAGCTTGAATTGCTGAAGAAAAACGATAAACTGACCGTCCGGATATTCACGCTCAAGGAACAATACGAAACGCATATCATTTCCCATATCAGGGTCGAGAATACCGTGTATCCCGGCGTCATACTTGAAAGTCATGGCCGTTACTTTGAGGTCAGAGAGCAAAAGACACACGTTATTTTCATATTCGACCAAAGCACGGGACAGATAACCTGCAATCCAATCGACACCGCTTAGGAGTAACTATATGTTTTTGATGATCGACTATCCTTCATGGATACACCCGGAAATAATTCCGGGGTTTGCGCTGTTGCGCTGGTATGGGCTAATGTATGTCTTTGCGTTTGCGACCGCATACCTTATGTTTCAATTTCAGGTAAAAAAAGGCGAACTTGCCAAGGCTGAAAGCTTGGGAAAAACAATAACCGATGATGACGTTCTCAGCTTTTTCTCGTGGGGTATTATCGGCCTTCTCGTCGGCGCCCGTATCTTCGCAACGCTCGTATATGACACGTCCGGAATCTATTGGCAAAAACCCTGGCTCATATTCTGGCCTTTCATGAATGGATCCTGGACCGGCCTTCAGGGCATGTCATACCACGGCGGGTTTATCGGCGGATTTTTCGGGATGCTGTTCTGGTCTATTCGGTACAAAAGGCCTTTTTTTGCCTGGTGCGACACTATGGCCTGCGCGATTCCGCTCGGGTTTACCTTTGGCCGCATTGGCAATTTCTTGAACGGTGAACTCTTCGGCCGGGTAACGACAAGCCCGATCGGCATGATATTTCCGAACGCAGAACGCTTTAAACTTTCGGAAGGCTGGGTACAGCAGATAGTCGTAAAACTGGGAATGCATTTACCCGACGGAGCCGTGCTCGTCAACCTTCCCCGACATCCCAGCCAGCTCTACGAGGCGTTTTTCGAAGGTATCGTTCTTTGGTTTCTCATCTGGTTAGTCAGAAAGCATAAGCCCTTCAACGGCTTTCTCACGGCATTTTACAGCATCGGATACGGGCTTTTTCGATTCGTCATCGAATATTTCCGCGAACCCGACGCCGATATCGGTTACAGGATTACGGCAAGCGGCAGTCCATCCCCGACGTATCTCAACGAATCGCTATTAAACATTTCCACCGGACAGATACTCTGCGTGCTCATGATTTTCGCAGGGATCGCGTTTCTCGTCGTCGGATCCATCAGGAAGAAAAAATTTGGAAAATAACCGGCTCAACCTCATGGGCGAATATAACGATGCGCTTGATGATATCCGTATGGGAATTTACAAGCTTCTCGATTTTGAGGCAGAAGACTTTTCCGAAAAAAAAAGCCTCGCGAAGCGCGAGGTTCAATTCATGATAAACGATTTACGAATTAAGATAGAAAATCTGTAAAAGAAGCCCGCCGCCGGAGAACCCGGACGGCGGACCCGTTTGCTACTTCTTGAGCAAGTCCGCGAGCTTTGCGGCCGTAAAACCGAGATGCTCGGCAACCTTGTTCGCCGGGCCGGATTCACCGAAGCGCTCGATCGAGAAATTATCCCCGTGCGATGCGGTCCAACCTTCCCAACCAAGACGGATTCCGGCCTCTGCGGTAACAACGCGCACGCTGCCCTTCTTTCCGCCAATAATAGCCTGCTGAATCACTTCGCTCTGCGCCTCAAAAAGCTCCTTCGACATGACGGATACGACGCGAATTTTTTTGCCGGGAACAAGCGCCGCGGCCGCGAGAGCCATCGAGACTTCTGAACCGGTCGCGAGAACCGTGATGTCCGGAGCATCGCCGCCCTTCAGGGCAACATATGCGCCGCATTCAAGGGTATGCTTCCAGTCAGGGTCGTCCTTTGTGAATACAGGAAGGTTCTGTCGGGTAAGTGCGAGACACACGGGCCCGTCGGTCCGGCTTAATGCCATCTTCCAGGCAAGCGCGGTTTCCTCGGCGTCGGCAGGGCGATACAAATGAACGTTCGGGATTGCCCTGAGGGAAGCGATCGTTTCGATAGGCTGATGGGTCGGGCCGTCTTCGCCGACGTAGATAGAGTCATGGGTTAAAACATAGATAGCAGGAATTTTCATCAGAGCCGCGAGACGAAGCGCCGGGCGCAGATAGTCGGAAAAAATCAGGAAGGTCGCGCAAAAGGCGCGCAATCCGCCGTGGACCTGCATACCGCCGGAGATCGCGGCCATGCTGAATTCGCGAACGCCGAAATGAATGTATCGGCCAGCGCGGTTTTCAGGACCGTAAGCGGCCTCGCCCTTGAGAGCGACGGCGTTCGGGCCCTGAAGGTCCGCGGATCCGCCGACGAGAGAGGGAACCGATTTCGCGAAAGCGTTGAGTACCGTATTGGAAGCGGTTCTGGTAGCGATGCTGTCGCCGACCTTGAACGAAGGAAGCTCCGCCTTGGCGATATCGGCGGCTGAAACGCCGCCGGGAACGAACGAAGAGTCCCAAAGAATACGGCGATCCGGATATTTCTCCGACCAACAGGCAAACAAATCGTTCCACTTTGACTCAAGAGCGGCAAGCTCTTTCCTGCGCGCCGAGAAGAATTCGTATGCGCCCGGAGCGATCTGGAAATCTTTTGCCGGATCGAGCCCGAGGCATTTTTTCGCTTCGACAATACCCTCGGCGCCAATCGGGGCCCCGTGCGCCTTTGAGGTACCGGCTACGCAGGCTGCGCCCTTTCCGATTACGGATTTCAGCATGATGAGAGACGGGCGTCCGCCCTTCTTTGCCTTCTCGACGAGTTTTTCGATATCAGCATAATCATACATATCGCCCTGAAGGACATGCCATCCGTAGGCTTCATAGCGCTTGGCAATATCCTCGGTAAAGGTCATGTCGGTCGATCCGTCGATACAGATGCGGTTTTCGTCGTAAAACACGATGAGCTTTCCGAGTTTCATGTGACCAGCGAAACTCGACGCTTCGGAAGAAATGCCCTCCATCAGGCATCCCTCGCCGACAAGCGCGTATGTATAATGATCGACAACTTCGAATTCACGGGTATTGAACTTGGCGGCAAGCATTGTCTCGGCCATCGCCATACCGACTGCGGCAGTCACGCCCTGACCAAGAGGACCGGTCGTTGTCTCGACGCCGTCGGTATATCCGTATTCGGGGTGCCCCGGGCATTTTGAGCCGATCTGGCGGAAATTGCGGATATCTTCGAGCGGAACGTCATATCCGGAAAGGTGAAGGATAGAGTACAGCAACATCGATCCATGTCCGGCGGAAAGAACAAACCGGTCGCGGTTTTTCCATGACGGGTTCGCGGGATTATGCGCGAGAATTTTTCCGTACAGTACGGCTGCGAGTTCCGCAGCGCCAAGGGGAAGTCCGGGGTGGCCGGAGTTTGCCTTTTGAATCGCGTCCATTGAAAGGCTGCGCACAGAAAGGGCAACAGCATCAAGCTCTTTATTCATCGAAACGGCTCCTTAAAAAAAATATATCACAAGAAATTATAGATACTGTTTTATAGCAGAAATTAATTCTTTTGTATCGGGTTTATTCCTCAAGACTTCCCTGAAATCATCTTTTTGAAGCAAGTATGACAAGCGGGAAAGAACTTTCAGATGACTCTGGGATCCGGCCGAAAGAATGATAAAAAGAACATAAACCGGTTTACCGTCCATTGCGTCAAAATTCACTGCCTTGTCGAGAAAACACACAAAAATGCGTTCGTCTTTCTCTTTGGTAACGAGGGGCGTCCGCGTATGAGGGAGCGCGATACCATTTCCGACGGAAGTTGTCATCAGTCCTTCACGCTCGCACAGTCCCTTGTACATCAGATCTTTGTCGACGCCCGCGGGCAACACCAGATGCGGAAGCACGTCACCAAAAACCTCTGTCGGTTTTTCACCGGTGATGTTGTAGTAAATGCCGCCTTCCTCGATCATCCTGATAATTACGTCCGAATCACTCATAGTGGCGTCTCCTTTTTGATAATGGAAAAACGCTGTTTTGTAAGCATGGGCAGAACTTCCTGTATTGCGGTTTTAGTTTCAAAAAAACTGTCCTCCATTCCCTCAATCGTTTCCCAGAGGGCATCAACGTCCAAAGGAGAATCCGATGACGAAAAGTCGAGATTCTCAAGGGCCGTCACGGTATGCGACATAAGCTGCCCGAGAACAACCGCACCCTGATCAGGAATCTGCTCGGGACTAAGGCCAGTCTGCTGGATTGAAAAGATAAAACGGGCTATTCCTTCATGAAGACTGATATACCTGTTTCTGAGCACGCCGATATCATGATCCGCGAACCAGTTAAACGTAGCCAAGCTGCGTTTATACCGGGACTGAACCGCACGCGCGATGACAGGAATGCAAAACGCGGTATTCGTATGCCGTACCGGTATCATCCGTTCCATGAGCAAGGAAATATCCGTTTCCTTGCGAAACAAAGCGTCAAGAATGTACGATTCGATGAGGTTTATATTCAGCGGCAGAGCAAGGTGCATCAGGGCTTCTTCGGTCATATTCAGCGGATCCGTAATCATGGACATATTCCAGGATCCTTGGGCGGGAATTTCTCCGTTCGAAAACCAGAGTCGTGATTCCACACCATACGATTCTATCGATACTTTACTGGACCACTTTAAAAACTCTATCGCATTTGAGGCATGTTCGGTAAAAAGAGTTTCTTGCCCGAGAAACCATGCAAAGGACAATTGCTCGTCCATACTTGCACCGGGCCCCCCAATTTCGAAGGAATGCATCAGATTTTCCTCAAAATCGCGAACCCATTCCGTTTGTTTTTTAGGATCGACGGAGGATGCGGAAAGAGTGGTAAGTTCGAAAATCCCCTGAACCCAATCCCGGAGATAAGCAACGATACGGTCGCCGGGAGAAAATTGGGTGCCCCAATACAGATCGCGAACGTCTATCGCGGTGACGGGAAACGATACGGGATCTTCATAATCATCCGCTGAAAAAAGTTCGCTGTTTTCTTCATTATCCAATGCCAGATATTGCGGGGTATACTCATCGCCAAAAAGACGGTAGATCGGGTAAATCTCGTCGGGTGTAACGTCCACGCGAACAGAATCCAATTTTTTTCCTTTATATTCAAATATAAGTTCGTGAGGGAGTAAAGACGGATTCGCAAAAGGAACAAACCGGGAACCCGGTATCATTATGCCCGAGACAATCTCAAATTTTTCAGGAATGATGACGAGCGGCTTGCCGGTAAAAAGACCTGAGCGGGAAATCCACTTTTCCTCCAACCCGTTAAAGGATGGATCCACATACGATAATTGATTGAATATAAAAAAGTTGGCCATATCTTCGCAGTTTGCCTCGGATGCTGGTTCACCCAGGATTTCAAGCAACTCCGTAATAGTAAATGGCTCAAGTCGGGTCTGTAAAAACTGCATCAATGTATCTTCTACATACTCTTTCATCATTACTATTCTAACCGGAATACAGTCCAGTTACCAGTGGTTAAAATGAGTGTACGTACACACCAAGGAATCAAAAAGAGAACAATTTCACTAAAATTGTGTCGTTTTGATACGAAAAACGCCCTCTTTTAGAAACCTGTCGGGGAAAATTGGACCGCTGTACCAATCCGGTTGGAACAACAAGATGGCATCAAGTCGAAGACAACACACAAAGTATTACAGGGAATAGAATTAACGACCTTCTTTATATATATCAAAAGTTGGCACGAAATATGCTCAATCTTATTGGCCAGTAAAATGGCTGCACTTCATACGAAGTGCAAAAAATACCATCCATGGAGGACTACCATGAACACATTAAGCCTTTTTAATCCAACCTTTACGCCGGACGTTTTCAACTTCTTTGACCGGGAACTTGCGCGCACGACGCCGAATGTCGATGTTCGCGAAACAGAAACTGCTTACATTCTTGATATGGATTTACCCGGACTCTCCGAAAAAGACGTTGAAATCAATCTTAAGGATCGTCTTCTTTCAATCACGTCCGTCAAGGAAGTAAAAAACGAAGACGAAAAAAAAGACAGCTCGGGCACTCAATACCTGATCCGAGAACGGCGGACAAGCGCTTTCTCGCGCAGGTTTACCCTTCCGGAAGATATTGACGCGGCACAAGTTGAAGCCAATTTCACCAATGGTGTTTTAAGCATCAATATACTGCGCAAACCCGAAAGCCAACCCCGTCAAATTCAGATCAAATCCGCTTAAACGGTCGTGCAAAAGCCGCGGCGAACTCCTCCTTCGTCGCGGCTTTTTTTCGTTTTTTGCCCGGGGTTTTGTTTGAGCTCCGGTCTGATTGCGCAAGACCTTATGCATCGGCTACACTCCCGCCCATGACACAACCAAACAAGAAAGATTTCTTGCCGGTCATTACCGGACTCTTTGTAGGCGTTCTGATCCTTTCAAACATTCTTGCATCAAAAATGGTCCAGCTCGGGCCCTTTGTTTTTGATGGTGGAACCCTCCTTTTTCCGCTTTCATACATTTTTGGCGACGTACTCACAGAAGTATACGGGTATAAAGAGTCGCGAAAAGTCATCTGGACGGGACTTCTGATGCTGATCCTGATGGCGGTCAATATCTGGATAATAGGAGCGCTTCCCCACGAGGCAAGCTGGACGCTCCAGAATGATTACAACAACATACTGATGATGATGCCCCGCATCGCGCTGGCAAGCATTATTGCCTACTTTGCCGGAGAATATTCCAATTCGGTCGTCCTGTCGCGGATGAAAGTACTGACCAAGGGAAAAAAACTCTGGATGCGCACCATCGGGTCGACGATCGTCGGAGAGCTATTCGACAGTTTTCTTTTTGTTGCGATCGCATTTACGGGTCTCTATCCGATAAAAGTGCTGGTCGTAATGGCTTTCTCGAATTACCTGTTCAAGACGGTAATAGAAGCCGCATTTACTCCAATCACGTATTTTGTGATCGGCAAGGTAAAAAAACACGAAGGACTCGACGTATTTGACTTCGGAGAACGCTATAATCCCCTTCCCAGGGATTAGTCTTTCATAAAAAGCCAATATCCGGTATACTTTCAAAATATGGGTAAAACCTTTGTTTTTGTGAACCAGAAAGGCGGAGTGGGTAAAACCACTTCCGCAATAAATATCGGGGCTTATCTTGCGCTTGCGGGAAAAAAAACGCTGCTCGTCGATTTCGATTCACAGGGAAACATGACCTCGGGCGTAGGCGTTGACCGCGAAAAACCGACAGTCTACGACCTTCTGGCGGGAACTGCGCCGATGGCAACGGTTATCCGCAAATCTGCCATACCGGGACTCTCGGTTATTCCCGCATCGATAGATCTTTCGGGCGCCGCCATCGAACTGGTAGATCAGGAAAAGCGCGAGTTCTTCCTGAAAGAAGTCCTTGCTCCTATAAAAGCCAATTATGACTATATCCTGATAGACTGTCCGCCATCCCTCGGCATCCTTACGCTGAACGGCCTCGCCGCCGCGGACGCAGTCCTTATCCCGCTGCAGTGCGAATACTTCGCCCTCGAAGGACTCACCCTGCTTCTTCAAACCGTCAAACGCGTCCAGAAAACGCTTAATCCGGAACTCGAGATCGGCGGGATATTTTTCACCATGTACGATTCGCGCACGCGGCTCGCACAGGACGTCGTCCAGCAGGTAACCTCCTATTTCAAGGACAAGGTTTTTACGACTATCATTCCGCGCAACGTTCGTCTGTCAGAGGCACCATCGCACGGATTGCCCATTTGCAAATACGACGCGCTCTGCGTCGGCGCGCGCAGCTATCAAAAACTCGCGAAAGAGGTGCTTGACCGTGGGTAAAATGGGCGGACTTGGACGCGGACTCGACGCGCTTCTCGATGATTCAAACTATTCAAACGGTTCCAATTCGTCCCCATCCGGAAGCGGAAACCAGACGGCAAGCAGCGCGGGAACAGAACTTTTCGTCAATCCCGCGCTTCTCAAACCGAACCCCCATCAGCCCCGCCATGAATTCGATGAAGCGGCCCTGAAGGAACTCGCGGATTCCATCCGCGAACACGGAATCATCCAGCCGATTATCGTCGAGGACGCTCTCGACGGAACGTATTTTATCATCGCGGGCGAACGCAGAACGAGGGCGGCGCGCATTGCGGGGCTTACCAAGGTCCCGGTTATTGTCAAGAAATTCTCCGACGAACGCAAGCTCGAAATCGCGCTTATTGAAAATATACAGCGCGAGGACCTCAACCCGATGGAAGAAGCGCAAGCCTATCACGAGCTCATGACGCTCGGGAATTTGAGCCAGGAAGAAACTGCAATCAGAGTCGGCAAGAATCGCTCGACGGTCGCAAACGCGCTCCGTCTCCTGAAACTCCCCGAGGACATGACTTCATCTCTTTCTTCCGGACAAATCACGCCGGGACACGCGCGCGCCATCCTTTCGGTAATCAATCCTTCAGACCAGAGAATTCTGTTTGGCCGCATCGTAGGGAACGCTCTCTCCGTCCGCGAAGCCGAGCGCATGGCCGCGGAACTCAATGGCGGAAGCCGGGCCGCGACGAACGGCAAGGAAAAGGAAAAGAAAGGCGTTGATTCCGAAGCGATTCGGGATATCGAGATCAGAAATATCGAGCAAAAATTCATCGACGTACTCGGCACGAAAGTTACCGTAAAAGGAAGCCTAGACCGCGGGACCATAGAAATAGCCTATTTTTCGCGCGATGATCTCGGCCGCCTGTACGACGTAATCGGCTCCACCGAAAAGATATAAATTTTCAGGTACGCCGGACGATAAATTCCTTCTGCGGTTCCTGCTCAAAAAGTTCCCATCGTTTCTTTTCGGCTTCGTGAAACAACTCCTGTATGCGCAGGGGTTTCTCGCCTTTAACCGGATGGCGTCTGATCCAGGAACCGTCGCTCTGCAGATAATGAGCCTTCATGTTGTCCGAAAAATACAAAAGAAGTATTTCCTTGATTTCCTTGCGTATGTTTTCCTGAAGAACAGGAAACATAAGCTCGATTCGGCGGTCGAGATTTCGGGGCATCCAGTCCGCGCTCGAAAGGAAAAGCTCGTCCGCCCCTCCGTTCTCGAAAGAGAAAATTCGCGTATGCTCGAGATAGCGGTCTATCACGCTTACGACCGTAATATTTTCGCTCATCCCTGCGACGCCGGGAACAAGCATGCAAAGGCCCCTGACGTTCAAAAGGATTCGCACCCCAGCGCGGTTCGCGCGATAGAGAGCGTCGATAATTTCTGGATCCCCGAGACTGTTCATTTTCGCGATTATTTGTCCCGGCCTTTCCGGAACAGTCCGCTCGATTTCGCGATCAATCAGAGAGATCAGCCGATTTTTCAAATCGATAGGCGCCATTACCAGGCGTTTCGTGTTCATGATCGCCGAGTAGCCCGAAATCATGTTAAAGAAAAGAGTCGCGTCGTTCGCGATGTCCTGATTCGACGTGAAGAGCGACATGTCCACGTAAAACCGCGCGGTCCTGTCGTTATAGTTTCCCGTGGACAAATGCACGTAGCGGCGGATACCGTCGGTCTCGCGCCGTACGACCAAAAGTATTTTCGCGTGAACCTTGAGCCGCGCGATTCCGTACACCACGATAACGCCGACTTCCTCCAGACGATGCGCCCATGAAATATTCCGCGCCTCGTCGAAGCGGGCTTTCAGCTCGACGAAGGCGGTAACGTGCTTTCCCGCGCGAGCGGCGCGTTCGAGAGCCTTGATAATAGGAGAATCGCCACTCGTACGGTAAAGCGTCATTTTAATCGCGATGACGTCGGGATCGTCCGAGGCATCATTGATAAAACGAAGAACCGGTTCATAGGAGTTGTAGGGGACGTGCAGCAACACGTCGGTTCTTTTAAATTCGTCCCAAAGGGGAGTGTCCGACGGAAGCCCAACCGGCCAATAATTCTTCCAAAGGGGATTACGAAGATGGTCAAATCCCTCGATATTCGCGAGATCCACGAGCGTAGAAAGATCTATCGGTCCCGGAACGGGATACACGTCCAGCTCCTGAAGATACATCGCCTCTTTCAGGTATGAAAGAATTTTGGGACTTTCTCCCGTACATATCAGGCGGACAGGAACCGAGGATAAACGGGAGACGAGCACTTCCTGCATCGCCGCGATAAAATCCTCGTCCCGATCCTCGTCGACGGCGAAATCCGCGTCGCGCGCGACCTTGAAAAGAATATTTTCCTCAACGTTAAATCCGGGGAAAAGGCGCTTTCCAAAAGCGCAAACCACGTCGTCGAGCAGGGTAAAACAGTGAGTTCCCGTATCGTCCGGCAACCACACAATGCGCGCGATGCTCGCGGGAATCTGAACGATCGCGAGGGGAGGATGATCTCCTTCGCCTTCAGAGCCTCTGTTTTCGCCATTCACCTGTTTCCCTGCGCTTCCACTTTGGCCGTCGTTCCCGGAAGAACCGAGCGCGCCGGTCTTCAGCAGAAAATCAGCGAGGGGCCCGGTCGGGACTTCGATATTACTCTTGAGCAAAAAAGCCGCATGCAGGCGAAGGTTGCCGATACTCGGGAGAATTCCGTCCATACTCGTGCGCAGAGGAGTTAAAAGCGGAAACACGTCGGTCATAAAGAAACCGTCGAGAAATCGCAGCTGGGACGGAGTATAGCCGGCGGGACTGATATAATGAATACCCTCGGCTGAAAGCGCCGGAAGGATATCGCCCAAAAGGGCATCATATTGTTTGTTGACGAGCTCATGAACGCGGCGCGAAATCCGGTCGAGCTGCTCGCGAACGGGAATTCCTGCATCATCCCTGCATTCGGGGTTTTGGCAAAACTGCGCCTTGAGACTCGCGACGCGAACCATAAAGAACTCGTCGAAATTCGAGGAAACGATAGTCAGAAAACGGAGTCGCTCAAGAAGCGGAACATCCTTGTTGCGCGCCTCTTCGAGAACGCGCGCATTGAACTCAACCCAGGAAAGCTCACGGTTAAAATATTTGTCTGAATCTTCTTTCATTTGTCACTTCCTCAAACCATAATCAGCTTGTAGCCAAAAACTTCTTCGAACAGATCGGCTTTCTCGTCGAGTGCAAGACGTTCAAGGGTCACGTCATGCGTCCCTTTTGCGCGCAGGATCAGCGTATCCCTCGTCAGTTCGATGTCAAAGTCATTGATATGCTGCGAGTGTCCCCGGTCAAGCGCGTCGGCGATGCGCAAAAGAGACGCAAGCTTGAGCACCATGGTTCTGTCAGAACGCGGGAGGGAAATGTAGCCAAGATGGGTCGGACTCGGGACTTCGGACCGATGGTACCGCACGACGTTCGAAAGAATGTTCATGTCGTCCCTGTTTAGGCCGAAAATATCGGAGTGACCCAAAATATACTGACTGTGTATATGATGGTCGCTTGACCTGATGAACGAACCGACATCATGAAGGATCGACGCGATCTGAAGCAAAAGCCTCGCATGCCGGTCAAGACCAAGTTCGCTTTCGAGCTCGTCGTAAAGCTTGAGGGCAATTCGGGTAACATACCCCGAGTGGGCCTCGTCAAGATGATAGCGCTTTCCGAGATTCACCGCGGACGCGATTATTTGGTCGTTGAATTCCTCGCGCGCGAGGTTTTCCGGTCCGGAAAGCTGCGATATGATCATTCCCTCGCGAATGGAGAGATACGGGACTACGACTATGTCGGCGCCGGTCATTTCAAGAAAAAACTGATACGCAAGAAGGCCGGGCGCGAGCGACTCCGCCTCGCTGTAGCTGATGCGAAAATGCTGGACGCTTTCCTCGATGCTATAACCGGTAATGCGCTCCACGAACGCGATAAAATCCTCGCGCTTGATTACGGCGTAAAGATCGGTCATTTGCGTTCCGACGCTCCGCGCGACGAGCCTCGCGTCGTTTCCTATCGCGACCAGCTGGGTTACGCGGTCGAGCCTGAGTTCGTTGTTCAGGTTTTCGGCCGTGGTGCGTATGTATTCCGCGAGAAAGCGGCGCATGTCTTTCGACGAGCCCATCATCGCCTTTATCTGCTGCTCGATGATTACCGTGCCCATGCGGAAGCTGTGCGCGGCTACCATCTTTCCCTTTTGCAAAAGCATGATTTCCGTCGAGCCGCCGCCGACGTCGAGAATGATCGAGTTTGCCTTTGACATTTTGGACGGGGCGTCCCGAAGCGCGTAGTCGACGACGAGATACATAAGCCGGTTTTCCTCGATCCCGTCGATAACCTTTACGCGGAAGCCGGTCTTCACGGCAAGGCGGTCGAGGATGGAGTCGCGGTTGCGCGCCTCGCGGATGGCGCTCGTCGCGACAACGGTCACGTGCTCATCGGCTATTGCCCATGACGCGAGGATTTCGCGGTTGCGATTGAGAATGGCAAGGCATTGGAGCAGGGAGTCGCGGGAGATTGCTCCGGTTGTGAACACATCGCGGCCAAGAGCCAGAGCCCGCTCCGAGCGGTCGATGACGGACCAGGTTCCGTCTTCGGACACCTCGACGACGAGAAGCCTGATTCCCGTCGCGCCTATTTCGATGACAGCCTCGAGACGAAGCCGATTCGGTTCATTCATATTTTCAGTATATTCACTCCAGATGAATTTTTCGCGAGATTTTGATTAAAGTTTGTCGATAAGCATTGAGCATTTGCCGGACGGGATGGGCAAAGTCTTTTTTTTCTGTCCAAGTATGTTTATCGTGAAGTAGTACAACTTTTCGCTTTCCATGTGAATTTCCCAACCGCGCTGACTCTTGTTCGACAGTATGGTAATAAGGTTGCGCTTGAGGCTAAGATTCTCGATCCCCATAACCTCAAGATTCGGAATGATCCAGTCAACCGTCTTGCGGGGAAGACTGATCGAAAGGCCGATGATATTTTCTATCATCAGCGCGATAGTCGACAGCCCCGCATAAGGTAAATACTGCTTGCGGGGAAAACCTTCCTTACCCGGCCATTGCGCGGGACCTTCCTTTTGCGGCATATACGCTTCCCAAAGACTGCCCTTATTGTGCTCGCCGTTCGGGGACATTGCATCGAGAACGTAATAGAGATGCCTGATGGCGCATTCGCGCGCGAGATCCCACCTTTGATACTTTTCGAGTCCTTTGACCACCATAAAGGTAAACGGCGGGTATACGCTGCCCCGATATCCCATACCGCGCTCGTCAAATTCGGGATCGTCGGCCGAGAGGCTTGGAAATGGATGGTCGACGCCAAAGGTCTTCGGATTCAAAAGATGCGCGATCAGCTTTTCAGCCTTGTCCTCGTTCGGTATCTCGGCGAGAAGCGGCCAAAAACCGGCGATCGTTTTTTGTGGAAGCCGTTTTTCGTCTTCGTCGATATCATGATAAAACCCGGATTCTGCGTCCCACATGAGGGAATTGATACGTGTCTTTAGCGAGAAATACATACGCTTGTACTGAAAGCTGAGATCCTTGTCGTTGAGAATGTCGCCGAGCGCCGACATATAGAGGGCGTTGATGGCAAGGCACGTATTGAAGTCTACCAAATACGCCGCTTTCTTCCGCGGAGAATTGGTCATCGTGGTAGCCGCAAGTGGCACCTTGTACAGGCCGTTTTCCTTCTTGAAAGTCGCATCGATCCATGCCATATATTTTTGCAAGATCGGCATGATGTCCTTGATGCGTTTTTTGTTCGCGGACTTGTGAAAAAGGTTGAATTCAGCCCAGGCGAAAAGAGGCATGCCTATCCCCTCCGGATTGTCCTTTGGCAGAATAGGGTCACCGGTGAGAAGGTTGTACTTCCAGCGAATTGCCCCGGATTCTTCCTGATGCTCGTAAAAAAAGTCGAGACTCTGGTTTGCATGATAGTTTCGGTTCGAATATACGAAAAAAAACGATGAAAATATGGTTTCAAACTGATTAAGTATTGATTCTTCCCCGTCAGGATAGATAAAATAACCCTCAGGAGACAGTCCTTCTAGCTCGGGAGTGATCCAATAATCCTGTATCCAAGCCCAGCTCCGGTCATATATATCTACAAAGTCCTGGTCATAAAAATGAACTTTGGGGAAATCTCGCTTGTTCACCGTAACTCCTTAGGCTTTTTTAATTAGCCGCGTCAATTTTTAAGTATATCATATTTCGTTTTAAAATTATATACTTCCATGGCTAAATTTCCGTCAGGGAGGGGATGAGATGTATCAATCCCACGTATTTCTCGAGGCCAGAATTCTGGTCACTACCACCGAAAAAGCCTTTTGTTCATGCAATATCGGCACCAATGCGGGAACTTGCCCCATTTGCCGGCGCGAAAAAGGCGCTTGTCCCGTAATCAACCAGCAGGCAGCCCGCCGCGCATATACCCTTGCGCATGCCCTGGACTGCACGCTTTCCGAGGTCGCCCTGTTTGAACGACCGACAGGAAGCCCTTCTCTCCCCGAGCAATACAGCCTCTCCGGCGCTTCGGTAAAAATCGGGACAAATGGCTATATGGATATCGAATTTCACCGGCGAAAAAAACGGATTTTGATTCAGGAAGTCCGGATCGAAGAGGATGCAGGCCGCCTCACCCATACGAACGGCGAAGCCAAAATGGACTATTCGCAGGCAGGCGTGCCGAATATCCGAATCAGGACCGGAGCCGACTTCGAACTTGGAGAGGAAGCGGAAATATTTCTGACCGAACTCCGCCGGCGTATTCAGTATATGGGAATATTGAAGGGAATTCCGCTGGAAAACGTCATTCGTTGCAATGCATACGTCGCGCTCGCACGTTTTCCTGACAAACCGGATTATACGGTCAAACTGAGAAACCTCAATTCATTCAACTTCGTCCGAAAGGCAATAAATGCCGAACTCCACCGGCAGGAAGGACTTTTGACTTCCGGAGGAATCATTTCCTCGGAAAGCCGTCTCTGGAACGAACGACAGGATCACACGGAATTTCATCAAAGCCGCGAATCAGACTCCATTCTTACGGCTTTGCCCATTGAGGGCGCTCCGACTTACAAGTGTCCTCCGGTTCTGCTCGCCGAACTCCGCGCTTCCGCGATCGAACATCCTTCCGATCGCCAAAACCGTCTCATTGCCACCTGGGGAATCGCCCGGACGCGGGCCGAGTTTATCTGCGACGAAAAATCGCGGGCGGACTTTTTCGAGGAAACGATCGCGTGCGGAGCCGATGCGATGGAAACCGCCCACTGGCTCATGTCCGACGTGACCGGACTTCTCCGTAAAGAGAGCAAAACCGTTCAGGAATCGCCCCTGTCCCCAAGAAGGTTCGCCTCGATTCTCGCGCTCTATCACACTCATGCAATTCATAGCAAAATAGCGAAGCAACTACTGCAAGCCGTCATCGAAACCGACAAGGATCCCGATACGCTCATGAAGGAGCATAACTGGAGCCAAATCACCGATACAGCCCAGCTACGGGCACTTGTCCAAAAAACGATACAGGAAAACGCGCCCGAGGCAGGCAGACTGAAAGAAGGCGACATGGGTCCGCTCGAATTTCTGACCGGACTTATCATGAAAAAAACGCGCGGTCTCGCCGATCCGCTCATGGTCAAGGAGCTCCTGAAGGAAGAGCTGCATATCAGTCTTATCTTCGTGCTTTCGATGGGCGGAACGATTTCCGGAACGACCGCAGACGGAGAGATCTCTGCCGGCGACGAAAAAATTCTTAAAACAATGATAGCGCCGGATCTTGCGGGCGAGCACATCAATTTTGAGCGGATAACGACCGACCGCCTTCTCAGCGAGGAAATCCAGCCCGCGGACTGGGCCGCCCTTATCCACGCTATCGCGCAGCGCATCGCATCAGGCACCGCGAACGGAATCGTCATAACGCACGGTACAGACACCCTTGCCTACACCGCGCCCCTTATCTATTGGCTTTTCGCCGACACACCGGTACCTATCGTTTTCACCGCGTCAAATTCTCCGCCCGCCCTGCTCTCGCCGGACGACGCGCCGGACGAGGCACGACTCAATTTAAACCGGGCTATCCGCCTTGCGCAGGAAAAAGAGCGCGGAATATATGTCGTATTCGGCGACCGGACGCTCTCCCCGCTTAACCTGAAATTTCTGAGGCCGGCACTTTATGGCTTCACCAACTGGAATACGGGAGAGCCGGTATTTACCGGAACGGGCCTTCTTTCGGAATACGCCGACACCGACCGCTATGTCATGACGCGCCTGCTTTCGGACGCCGCGGACAAACTTCATATGTGCCGCGTTTTTCCGGGACTCCGCGCGGACCGATTGCTCGCCCTGACGGATACCGGAGTGTCATGCTTTGTCCTCGAACTCTACGAGAAGGGCACCGGCAGCATGCGCGAGGGTCCGTATTCGCTTAAGCAATTATTGATACAGGGAAGAAAAAGAGGCTGCAGGTTTTACTGCACCTCACAGCAGGAAGGCATTGTGGACTTTTCGGGATATTCGACTTCAAGAAGGATGTGGCGCGAAGGCGCGGTCCCGATGGGAAGCCTGACGACCGAAACCGCGATCGCCCTTTATTTTGCCGCGAGCATAGTATGCGACACTCCCGAGGAAATCGACCAATTGATGGAAACGGCAGGGCAAAGCTGACCGGAAAACACTTCCGTCAATTCCCCGAACCACCGGAAGTTGCCGGAGTCCCACCCGTGGGACTGACGGATACCGGAGAACCGGCGGCAGGCGCCCCGGTGGCGGGTACAGAAACGGGAACGGACGGCGCTACCACCGGTTTCTCCGGCTCCGCTCCGGTATAAATTATAACGTCCTCGAATTCCGATTTATGCTTCATTTTCAGGTACAGCGTATTTGTTTCTTCATTATATCGATAACCCGAAGAATTATAATTTTCAAAATGCAGATCGGTATGGAAATCAATACCATAAATACTGATACGATAAAATGGCTTGATGCCATTTAACACCAAATAATGGGTTTCTCCCGGAGGAAACCGGGTAGTAACCTTCATTACGCCATCCGCAGATTTCACAACCTTGATTGACTGGGCACTCGTCCAGGCCCAGACTCCCGGGCCGGCCTGTTCGGCAAGGGATAGACTGTGCGGATACCAGGTATTACTGCTAACCAGCGCCGGGTATAACGTTGCCGCGTCGAGAGCCTTCTCTGAAGCAGCCGCAATGCCTGTCTTCGTATCTTGACCATCCTGGGAAGTAAAGAGGAGTTGCGAGGGAATTGAACCCTTCTCGCTGGCATTTAAAACGATGGATGTCACCAAAAGATGCCCTGCAGCCGCCCAGTTTGATTTCCCCGGCGTCCGGGAGCCATATTTTATGAGAATCGCAGCCGTGTCGATCGTATCGAGAACATTTACGGTTTTACCGTTATCACTGAGATACAGATTATTCCCGACGAGGACAAGGGACGACTTGAGTTTGCGCTCGCATGAATCAGAGAGCGAGAGAAGCGCATTTTGCTCATTCGGCGCATATTGTTGATAATCCATCATGGCTTCGAGAATACCGGCGGCTTGACGGCTCGATATAGCAGTCATGTCGAGGACGGATGAGAGCCGAAAAAGGTCCTTTATCAGGATCGTGCTTCCACGATCAATAAGGTAAGGCACGAGCGAGGGAAATTCGAAAACTTCCGGATTATTGTCAGTAAGTTTCCGGGAAATCATGGAGCGGTCTTCATGCTCTTTTATTATGTAACCGGCATACGTTCTTTCAAGATGATCAAGAAAAGTATCCGTCTGCCAGGTTCGCGCAGGATCGTTTCGCCATGCTTCCGGAATGGACTCAATTGCGGCCTGGTACATCCCGATTCTTCCCATTTCAGCTATATATGCCGCCACGAGCGGCTCGGACAAATTTCCCGCCGCGACCGATTCTTTGAATGAAAGAAGTGCTTTGGCCGAATACAGCTCGACTGCGCGATTATAGTCCGCAGCCGCAGAACCTGGAAGAGACGCGAGATCATCGATGGAAAGCCCCTTTGCAGGAATCCAGCTTTGATAGTACACTACCGGGGATGAACGCTGTATTGCGAGGGAACGTGTCGCTTTCCCGGAGTCGGGATTTATCACCGCGCCGGAAAAGGCATACTGTTGTTTACCGGTATTGACGAGTATTATAGAATCCTGTTTTTCAAGCTTGGCGCTTCTGGTTACCTTGTATGGAAACACGACATTCTGGTATTTTGTCGGTATTTGTGCGGAAATAGTAACTATATCAGCGTCTCCGCGTTTTTCCGAAGAGAAAGAGACGCTGACGCTTTCGGTAAAATCGATTACGAAACCGGTTGCATTTTGGGTCAAGTTAATCACTTTGAGCGGCTCACCGGATCGTACGGTGGTATAAGCCATCAAGGGATTCTGGTCATCAAGGAAGAAATCGAGTCCGTTAGCGCCGATATGAAGAGGCAAAACAGGACGTATAAGTCCCTTATTGGAGGTTTCCATCGTACAGGAAACCCTGAGCGAGCCGAGAGTGACGGAAAAAGCATTACCGCTGGTAAACTGTAAGGCGAATATGCCGAATATAATACAAACGTACAACGCAGTTAGCAAAACGATTCTGCGGGTTAAATACTTCATCATTTGCTTGAGTGTAACTAAAGCACGTGACAATTTCAACGTCTACGAGGGGATACCATGCGATTATCGGGTAAAACAAGTTTGTCAATCATATGCGCTTTTTCGCTCCTTTTCCTTTTTTCATGCGCGACCACAGCGCCGAAAACTCAAAAAACGGAACCGCCAACCGGGCAAAAGCCCGCAGAAACTGCCGTAAAACCGCAGGAATCGAAAGAACCGGTGTATACCCGCATTGCGTTTGGCGAAAAACTGAAAAATCTTCTTGTCGACGGAAAATATGACGACGCGATAGCCCTGTTCGATACGGTTCCGGAACCGGACGCCTCATCCCTTTCGATCCGCATTCTTAAACTGTCAATTTTGATATCCGCGGGGAAAAAGACCGAAAGCACAACGCTCGCAAACGAATTGGAAACCGCATATCCCGGGAATGTGGAAATACTCTACACACAGGCAGTTCTCGCAGAATCCCGAAACGACCTGACTAACCGCGCAAAATACCTGAATAAAATTCTCCAGATCCAGCCAAATAACAGTCAGGCGCTTACGGCTCTCGGAACTGACTATCTCGGCCAAAAAAATTACGCACAGGCAAAAATGTTATTAATCAGGGCAATTTCGGTTGATCCGAATAATACCGACGCGCTCCTTGGCCTCGCGCGCGTTTATTATATGCTGTCTGACCTGGAAAAAGCAGGTAGCACTCTTAATTTGGCAATCGCGAAAGCCCCTGATTACAGTGTTCTGTGGGCAGAACGCGCGCGTGTCAAATCGGAATCAAACGATCTTCCCGGCGCGCTGGAGGATATCAAACAAGCAGTGACTCTCGATCCCAATCTTTACGGGCAATGGGTAGATTATGGGAACTACCTTATTTCAGCGGCAAAAAAAGCCGAGGCCAGAGAAGCCTTCACGAAAGCGATAGAACTTGAGAGCGAATCCTATCTAGCCTACATTTATCGTGCCGGGCTCAATGACGATCTTGGTAACACCGACGAAGCAATCTCGGATTACGCGAAAATTTGCCGTCTCTATCCCGCATACTATTTCGCCGCCGAGAGTCTTGGCATCCTTTTATGGGGAAAAGGCGAGTATGCTGCGAGCGGACTGGCATTCCAGCAAGCACTCGCCCAAAACCCCAAAAACACGTCTTATGCCCTGATGGCAACTCTGTGCTATTATCGAAGTAACAAAACCGACGAAGCCAAGAAGTTCATGGCCAAATACATCGCAACTCTTGATCACGCGAAAACCGAATATTTCCTGTGCCGACTGTTCGTGGACAAATCGGGAGATGCCGACGTACTGAACCGCATTGAAAAGGAAAAAGATATCACCGACCGCAGCCGGATGCTTTTTTATTCCGCCATGTACTATGATCTTTTTCAGAGCAAGGCAGTAGCGCAAAAATTCTATATCGAGATAACCTCGATAAAAGCACCGGTATTCTTCGAGTACCGGCTCTGCCAATGGGCGCTCAGGGACCTTGAAAACGCCGCCAATAACACAACCGCCAGTGACTCAAAGGGATAGGGAATGATAGAGCGGCCGTTCAGCACACTGCTCAAGATTCTCGATCCCTCACGTCCCACGCTGATCCAAACCCATGACTTTCCCGACCACGACGCCATCGGCGCGGCTTATGCCCTGTGCGAACTGCTGATGCGCAATCAATTCGACTGTTCGATAACCTATGGGGGTCGCATCCAGAGCATTTCGCTTACCGCGATGATCAGCCGCCTTTCAATTAGAATGGAAGATTTCGCGTCGGCAAGCGGGAATCCGGCCTTTCAGACTATTGTGGTTGATGGATCCCCCGCGAGCGGAACGGTAAAGACAGTCGCCGGAACGCTCACCGCGGTAATAGATCATCATCCGGCAAAAAAAAGACTGCATTGCCCCTTTATCGACCTCCGCCCCGAAATGGGCGCCTGTTCGTCGATCGTCTGGACATACTGGAAGGAATCGGGGGAAATCCCCGACCGGACGACGGCCACAGCCCTGCTCGCGGGCATTCAGCTTGATACGGATTTTCTTTCGCGCTCGGTGAGCCAGACGGACCTAGACGCCCATTACGCGCTTTTTTTTCTCGGAAACAACGCACTCGCCCACGAAGTGGTCAAAACGGCCCTAAGCGTTGATCAGCTTGAGGAAATAGGCCGCTCGTTCAGCTCCTTCAGAATAAAAGACACGATCCTTCTTGCGGAAGTTCACGGCGATTATTCCAGCGAGCTACTTTCCGTGCTGGCCGATTTTCTGCTACGCTTGCGAGAAATCACCTTTGTGGTCGTGATAGCAATCAAGGGGTGCGAATACCACCTTTCGGCGCGAACACGGGACGCAAGCCTCGACACGGGATGCATCGTCAGACAGGTTCTTTCGGGAATCGGATCCGGCGGAGGGCATCCGCACATGGCGGGCGGTACCGTGCACGCATCTTGCTATCGGGACGGGGATGCATTTCTCCGGAAAATCGCAGACGGGATAGCAGCATACAGGAGCAAAAATGAAACAGACAATCAGGCGGATTGAGGTTAACGGCCGGGAGATTATTCTCGTCGGCACCGCGCATATATCAAAGGAAAGTGTTACCGAAGCCGGAGACATAATAAGAAGCGAGCATCCGGACACGGTATGCATAGAGCTTGACGAAGGACGCCTCCAGGCCCTGAAAAACGAAAAAGGCTGGCAGGAGCTTGATATCACCAAGGTTCTCCGCGACGGCAAGGGCTTTCTTCTTCTTGCCAACCTCGTGCTTTCCTCTTTCCAGAAGCGGATGGGCGACGATGTCGGGACAAAGCCCGGCGACGAAATGAAAGAAGCCATCAAGATTGCCGAGGAAGAAGGGATCCCTTCCGTCATGGTCGACCGCCCGATCCAGACAACCCTGCTTCGCGCATGGTCAAAAAACAAACTCTGGGGAAAGGCAAAACTCCTTGCGACTCTCGTTTCCAGCGCTTTTGCGGACGAAGAACTGAAACCGGAGGATATCGAAAACCTCAAGGAACAGGGCGCGATGGACAGCATGATGGCAGAACTCGCGAAATATCTGCCGGCAGTCAAGGAAGTTCTCATCGACGAACGAGACCGCTACCTCGCAAGCCATATTTGGGAAACGAAGGGTAATAAAATCGTTGCCATTCTCGGCGCGGGACATCTTCCCGGAACCGAAA